>JAABUO010007900.1_pt1 | contig 12095 bp, 12 predicted proteins | sample 5559291 | NCBI WGS metagenome assembly JAABUO01 (sample SAMN10711878, study PRJNA513372) | rock metagenome | isolation source: Antarctica rocks | place: Antarctica: Victoria Land, Finger Mt sud
TGGCCTTGCAGTCCTGGAGGGGTCAGGGAAACAACTGATGTTCCCTTCCAGAATGCTACGTGTGTGAAGCTGTACGGCCTGAAAAGACCTCGAGAAGAGTACGAAAGAGTCTTGGCAGGCTGGACAGAAGAGCAAACATTGAGACGGAGGCGGTTCTTGGCAGCAGTCACAAAGGTAGTTGCCCTATGCCTTCAGCATGAGCTCTGAGACCAGTGCCTTGGTTTGCATTTCCAGTGTGTATCACATTGATATGCACAGGGCAAAGAAGCAAAGGAGTTCTGGCTGGATATCCGCCCGTTGATGCATTTGTTTTGTCAAGGGTATGCCAAGGAAGGTCCTATGCGCACAACTAAAGTCCTAAGCAAGGTAAGCTGATATGCCTAACAGCAGCAAATTTTGACACAAATTTTCCTGCCTACGACCTTTGATCAACAGAGTGCATGCTGATGCTGTATATATTGCCTGCTGCAACTTCTGATTTGCCTGATATGTTGTGTTTTGCACTTCTCATGACAAACAGCCTTTCAAAACAGTGACATGACTGTTCCACAAAATTCATGCTTCTTGATTGCATGGCATGAACTTGGGAGCTGCAAACTAACATGTACATATCAGGCCTTGTCTGCTTCGAACACCATTCTGCAACAATGCCAACTTAGGTCCATGCTTCCTTCAGCCCATTCAGCTTGAAACTTCGCCTGGCTGTGTGGAGACGGCTGCCATGCATATCATTGAGCCAGAGCAATCAAGCATTGCTGACTCGCGGGTGTGCGCCATGCATGACCGAGATCCCATACACACCATGCTGTATGACAGCAAAGGAGTGTTGTTGTCAGCCAACAAAGCTGCTATGACTGCATTCCACATTGATACACCAGGTAAGCACGCCAGATACACCACTCAACTAGGGCTCCCAGCCCTACATTGCATCAGGGTCTCATGGCACCTTGTGTATACTTACTTACTACTGGTACAAATTGTCCTTACCGCTGCAATATAATCAGCCCCAGGCTTTGCTCATTCACAAAGTTTCAATTTTGTGGCATGTAACCAGACGTTGTAACTGTTGTTGGTACACGAGACATTGTATTTGGTTAGTAAGATGGGCTGTAACTGCACAAGAGCCGTAGGCCTGTCATGCCATGTGCAAACGGACTCCCATGGGCAAATGCTGCGTAAACAGAAGCTGCTTGTGGTGCTACTCTGTCTGCAGGTCCATGGTGCTGTAGGCCACAGGTGCATATATGGACACAAACCAGCTATTTTGTTGCATAAATGCTGCTTCAGCTGTTTCATTGCATAATGCCTGCTTGCCAAGCATTGCCCTGTCCTACTTGAATGCTCAGCTTGCTGTGGCTTCACCGTACAGGGTCAGACATGCCTTATGCAGAAGCACTCACAATCAAGAAGCTCTTTGATGCAGGCGCTTATCCAGGTATTGCCTGTTAGCTCACTACATAGCTTGTGACCAGTCATATAGCTTGTCCTGCTTGTCCTTATCTCAATGTCATTGCTGCACTTCACATTGCAGAAGCACAAAGCGCATCACTATCATAAATTCAGTGAGGGGTGCTGCCACTCTGAGTGCTGCTTGATGTTGCATCAAGTTGTCTGGCTGCTGCGACACACGTATTATTAACCTCTCACCACTTTTCACCATCCAGGTTTGCATGCCAAAGCCTAATGTCATAAGCATGAGCATAATGTCAGCAGGGGAACTTCACGGCCTGCTCCCAGCTGTGTCTGTTGCCAACTGTCTAATTGTATAACTGCGCCTTTTCTCCAAGAATGCCTGGACACTGTCAGCAGCAGTGACCTGTCTATACTCAGGTAGTGCAACTGTCATGCCTGCAGGTGGTCAAGAAGAGGCAGACAGAGCATATCATGAAGCCATGCATGCTGTTTTCACTGCCCAAGTGGATTGTCACCGTCATTCGCAGCCTTTCAGTCGCAAGAAGGATGGCAAAACCAGATGGGCTATGCTTGAGATGTGGCCTATGCTGGTAGGCGCATAATTGAATTCAGCCCAGTGTGATGATGACAGCCGGGTTCCCAACATATGAAACCTCAGGGCTTACCTTGTCAGCAAATGAAAACAGCCAAAAGAACGCAACACGAGTGTCAGTCAGCTGCATTCAGCTCACACCCTAGGCTCGCTTGCAATGTTCCCGCTGTGTGCAATGATGTTGTATGTGTGTCAAGGGGCTGAGTTTCTGTCCGAACAGCGCCTGGCATGTCATACATTGCATATCTGTCGTGTAATCTTGTTGATTGCTTGGTCCAGGTTTGACAATGCATTATCTGCTTGGCCTCACGCACGGTGTGTCCGCCGCTGTGTGCTTGCTTTGACCACCTCACACTCAATTCCTCGGCTCTGCAGGCTATTCTGCAGTCATATTCTTTGCTCTGTTGTCCTAGGAGGTGTCCTAGGACAACTCAGGCCTGCTGTGAAACAATGATGGCCAGTCCGCCAGACAAAAGGCAGTCTCCATACCCTGGTCCCTGAAGATCAGCACAGTTTTGCTGCATGGCACAAGAGTCCTCTAACCTGGACATGTGATTGTGCAGGATCCAGTGTCCCAGTCTCCAGCTGTACTAGTCAAGACCTCCAACATAACTCAAATGAAGCTGCTGGAGTTGGAGCTGGCTGGACGGCAAGACTCTCTGCAGAGGTAGGCAACAGAAGAGTCACTCGGCGCCTGTACCTGCTTAGGCAAACGTAATCTCTGCAATCTCTAGCTCGTACACCACACTGCTGCTCAAGCACTTGTGGAAATCATGGCCAGGCAGCTACTTAGCCAGGCAGAGTTGTCATTTGATTAAGCAGAACCACCGTTTGATTGGACAGAAGCATCATTCCATTAAGCATTCTACGCCTGCCACAAGCGCAGAAGAGTGTTGCCAGGGCTGTGCAAAAAGTGGCTGGGCAGCCGTCAGATGGGCCACCACAGCAAAACGCAGAGAAAGGCAATGGCAGCCTGGGTTATACACCCACAGGTGTTTACCACTACTTTTGGCTGTTCATCCACTGAAACAGGAACAGCGTGGTTGCCTGTACAGGCACAATGAGGAGCTGGAGCAGGACTCAGTGGCCATGCAGGCTGAAGCACGCAAGCTGCAGAGGGAAGCCAACAGCCTGGCTCGCAGGCTGGAGGCTGTCATGCATGACAAGCTGAAGGCCAGGACCAGCTTTGATGCTGCCACCCCCATAGACAAGACCCTGCAGTACCTGCAGAATGCCATCATGGTCAGCTCACAACCTCTGCCTGTATTTTGTGTGTGTTTGACAAGGCAGCCTGCCATGCACACGGAGCAGCAGACAAGGCCCTTTCAAGAGAACCAGCAGCCCTCATCTGACGCGCTGTTGCGTGCTTGACAAGGCCCTCCAAGCTAGCATGCACACATGGTCAGCAAACAGGATGCTGTCAAGAAACATCATGTGTCACCAGCAAAGACACGTGTAGCAGGAACTGATACAGTGCCCTCCGTACCTGAAGGCTGTTATCCTGAGCTGCAAGCTATGATGAGGCCCAGCAGGTCTGGTCTTCATGACATGCCATTCTCTCTGTTGTGCAAACCTTTGCCTCACTTATCCTCCTGTCCCTCCACCATCTTCAGATTCATGTTCTGTTTGTGGGCCACTGAATTAGGGAGTGCCAAAGTGTATGCTTGGCTTTGCTTGCATGCTGTGTTGAGTGCCTCGCCATGTGCAGCATCATTGGATCTGCACGACAGCAAGCCCACATGCAACTCCACAGCAGCTCATCATGGGCTGGCCAAAGCTCGGATTCTTCTTCTTCTTCTTCAGTAACCAGACTCATGGCTTGGCCATGCACAGGGCAGGGATCAAGACGTGCAGGAGGCAGTGGACCTGTACAGCATGCTGAGTGACTCTGACACCAACCTGAGGCAGCCAATTGGCATGGCCAGTCAGCTGCTCCAGGAGGGGATGGACTCAGATGTGGCACAGTCCATGCTGCAGCTCCTGCAGGTGAGACTGCATCTCATGTTGTGCATTGCGCTCAGTTTGTGGCTGTACTCAGTACTGGTTGCCAGGTGACAGAGACTATATTGCTTTGCATGTACCTATGTTGCGGTGGTGTGCTGTCTGTTATGGTGAGACAGGCACAGTGAGCACATGATAGGGTGTCAGCCTGCTGGACAAAAGGTGCGTCAAGTGGGCAGTGCCTTTGCAATGATGCAGCTGGGCCACGTACCGCTGGAGACTGCTGCATGCTTGTTTGGCAATCACGTCAGCTTCATTGCAATTTGTGTTGTTCAGTGACTGCAGTGCCGTCTGCAGTAACAGTCACAGCATCTATCATCATCAGCTGTGCTGCATGCTTCTGTCCTGCAGCCAGGCAGGAAGTTCTGCAGCTGCTTGGCAAATTTCCTGGTGTATGCCAAGTTGATCCAATAGTCGCCGTGGCAATTAGACATCAGTCTATTGTAGCTTTGCAGCATGCTAGTGTCAGCTTGGCCTCTTTGTCCTGAATATTAAAAGGGTGGGATTCATGCCCAACTCTACCGGGCACATGTGTCTGGCGTCACGCTTGGCATCCACAGCATTCAGCATTTTACCCAAAGCACCCAAGCGTGCAGACGGCAAGCCTACAGGGAGCATCATGCAAGAGTGTCATGCAGTGAGCATCAGTTGTTGAGCGTACTGTAGCAAGGCGTGCCTTACGATGGCACAACACAAGCATCACTTGATGCAGAAGCATATGCACACAAATCCTCATCAGTCTTAACTAGTCACCAAGGGTCTGACCTCTCTGCAGGGCAATGAACTGAGGAAGAGTCAGCCAGATGCTGCAGAGACAGTTGCACAGGAAGCTGCTGCGCCAGCTGCTCAGCTGGCTTCGTGGAAAACCGTGGCGCGCATAGACTGGCGTGAACAGTTGGAGGAGCAGGCCAATGTGATGATGGTGCTAGCACTTCACAGCCGCCAACAGGAGCAGCTGAGAGCATGGCTGTCATTCCAGCCCCTGTTACTCCTGCAGTTGAGCGCATGTTGCAGGTAACGCATTCTACCATTCTGAGTGCTACCTTTGTGCATTGTACTTTAGTGGTCAAGCAAATGCATGACCGATGAGGGGCACCCATGCCCAAAACATGTTCAGACGCTACACTCTTTGAGCTATGCGTCCTGACAACATGTGTCCAAACCAATATTGTGAGCAAGTCCATGCTGTTTAGCTACTTGCATGTTTTGCCCTGTGTCTGTTGTATCCATTGCCCGTGCAACATCCACATCAGCTGCCATTTGCAAATCTACACTTGTGCGGCAAATGCATGTATAGCGACTGTTAATGCACCAGCCCCTCAGTACCCTGCAAATTTTGCGCCTAGCTGCACCTTCTTCTGTACCCCTGCAAACCCGTCAATCAGAAGCATCTATGCCAAGCCATTAGACAAGGTGGTGCTTCCATATTTCAGACCTGTAGCCTGCAGACACTCCTGCTGAGGCGGATCATGCTGTGCACAGGATGCCGCCACCAACTGGCAGTTTGACATGTTTGCCCTAGCAGACGCCACGCCGGGGTACACATTGTCCATTCTGACCTTTCACGTGATGAAGCAGTCTGGCCTAGTGCAAGAGTACAGTCTGGATGAGTCCAAGCTGCAGGCCTACTTGAGGCAGATAGAGCGGGGATATGATCCTTCCATACCGTATCACAACAGGTAACGCTGGCCGTGGGCATGGTGGTGCATTCTCTTTCCCAGAAAAACAGTCCAATGAATATGGCCCTGCACTGACGGCTCTTGCATGATAGCCAGACAACAAGAGCCAGAAGAGCTAGACTGAGGAACGGAAGCAATGAAGTATGAATGAGATGGATGGATGCATGACAGTGCCTTGAAGGTTCAACACCAACTGGTCAGAAGTTGTGGTCTGACTAATCTTCATGCTTGCAGCATCCATGTGGCGTCAGTTGTGCAAGTTACACACATGGTGCTGACACGCGGAGGTGTGATGAAGAGCAATGCCATGACCCGATTGCAGCAGCTGGCCACATACATAGCAGCTGTTATACATGACTTCCAGCACGGTGGTGTCAACAACGACTTCCTCATCAAGACTTTCCACCCCTTGGCAATGACATACAATGATATTTCTCCATTGGAGAACCATCACCTAGCATCTGCAGCAATGCTGCTGCATCAGCCAGAGCATATGTTCATGCCCGTGAGTTGGCCACCTACACATGCATGCTATCATGCTTCCCATGTTCTCATCGGTAGTCCTTTCTTATATGCATTTCACAGGGCCGCACTGCATGACCACCATGCTCACATTCTTGTCTCAACTGTGACGTGCAATCATCTTTGCACAGGTGACAAACAGTGCTACCGCCTCTGGCTGTGCCCATGTTGTCGTACTGCTGGCAGGCTATCACCCTGCAAGTGCGCTCCAAGCAGCATAGTCACAGTGTCTCTTGGTGATCTGATGCATTCACCCCTGTCAGCATGAAACAAGTCGAATCAGTACAGCATTGTATGACACAATGGATTTTGAGTTTGCAAACATTGCATGAGTGATGCGGCTGTGCAGAAGGAGAGAGTGAGTGCAGAGCAGGTTGGGGTGGTGCGAGGAGTGGCCATAGCCGAGGTACTGGGTACTGACATGAAGAAGCACTTTGACATCACCTCCAGGTTCCAGGTCAAGCCCACCAAGCGCTTCAGCAACAGGCTTTTGCAAGCAAAACTAACAGACCCAATATTGCAGACGTGCATGACAGCCATGCAGCAGTCGTTAAGCACACAAAACCTTGGATGTACCCGCAATAATGTGGAAAGTGAAATCCCCCCTGGCAGATCAGCTACATGCTTTCATGTCTGTTGCTGTTGTGTGCTGCGCAGCATAGTGCCCATCCTGCAATTGCCTATACATGCCAAGCGAATGCTTCTCAGCAACAGCTGCTCTAGTGTACAGCACCGGCCACTGATTGGCAGGTCTTGTGTTCAGACAGCTACGATGCAAATGACACAAGTGCTTTACTTCATTCACCGTCACACTCAATCTGGTCAGGTCACATGGCTGTGAGGCCATCCACCCATTACAAATGAGCGTCAAGTGGCAGGAAGAGCTGTAGCCTCATGCATACAGCAGGTGGAAATGTGATTGTCCTTGTGCACATACTGCACACATTGCATTGGTGACTGCACATGTGTGACAGGCAAACATACCTCCGTCATGTGCATAGCTGCTGCAGAAGTGATTGCCAACTAGCACGTGGTTTGTGTTGGTCAGGCTACGTTCAAGCGGCGCAGTGATGATACGACTGTTGAAATGGATTGGGCCACTGTGAAAGCTGAGGACAAGACTCTGATCTACCAGGTAAGTCTACAGCACAGAAGCTGACGATGCCTGATGATGACTGATGATGACCATGACAGGTCGGCATGGTAGCCATGCACATGCGTTGGACAGTATACACGTCTGTCACTCTGTGCACTCACTCGTTGAAGGAAGCTTGATGATTGCCCACTCAACTTGCTTGCTATTCCATTCGCACTCGCTCACTCACTCACTCATTCACTCACTCGCTCACTCACTCACTCACTCACTCACTCACTCACTCACTCCTCAGCTCATGCACTCATTCACGCCCTTCCAGCCAAGTCAGCGGCTTTGGGTACACCACCACACGACAAACAATTCCATGGGTGGGCATGCATGTTTACCAGATAAGAGTAGCAGCAGCAACATTGAGCGCCTGGGACAACAGCATGTAGGCCCCCTTGGCATAGAAAGCAGTTCATTCAGAAAACCTGCTCCATACCAGACGTGCAGCCTGCCCAGGCTCTTCTGATCTGTGTAAAGTCACACAGCCACTATCGAAGCTCGCAATAATAGGCTGCGCAATTCCCGGAACTAGGGCTTGCTAATTAGAAAGACAACATCCCAGTCTTTCATCTACCTCAAAAGCCTAGTTCCATGTCGTCACAAACGTCACAACCTGTCTGGTGTCATGCAGATGGTGCTGAAATGTGCAGACATAGGGCACTTAGCTGCTGCCCCTGCCCTGCATCAGAGGTGGGCCTATCAACTAGAGGAGGAGTTCTTTAGGCAGGGGGACCAAGAGAAGACGCTAGGCCTGCCAATCTCCCCACTCATGGACCGCAACCTCAGGGGGGGCATGACTAAGTCACAGGTCACCCCACCTCAGCCTGCCAACATGCAGTGCTATGCTCACACACTTGCTATACGCATAAAACCTTGATGTGCTCAACAAGAGCAGAATGTCAACGCTGGACAGAAAGATCATGCAGGCCACAAGGCTTGCATACTTCCGCTTCTGCAGCTGCTTGTATGCTGCTCGCTTGACTGCTTGCCTCCCCTGCAATGGACCATGTACAGCTCACAAGGTCCTCAGACAAAGGCTGAACTCGGTCTTGCGAAGGGTTATTTTGTGAGTTGTCGCATTTCTCAAGAGTCAGCTCACAGATTGTATGCCATCATGGACTGTGCATGAGATCAGAGATGCAACTACTTCAGCGGTTGACAGAGTAGCCATATATCGGTTTGGATTATAGCATTTCTCATTTTATAGGTGACAGATTAGCAAAATGCTGTTGTTCAGCAATTTCACTGAAAAGCATGTACGTTGTGTAGGTTGGATTTTTCAGCATCGTAGGCATTCCTCAGTTCAAGGCCATGACAGATCTGTTTGAGGATGCCAAGCCAATGCTGGAAGGCGTGCTGGAGAACTACCACAGATGGGAAGCTGCTGCAGCAGCTGCAGGGCTTTAGGCTTCACAGTTGGATGTCAGGAATAAGTTCTTTTATTACAGCCACCCATCCAGTCTACATTCTCCACGAGGCCCTGTCCAGCATTCAACAGGTTGTCATGGGAGCAAACATGTGGAGGATCTCTAGTGCTGAATAGTCCTATCTAATGTGAATATGACCACCATAGAGAATTGTGATATGCAAGCCAACATCGGTCAGCCACACACTAGCCATCACTGTTGCTTGCAACATGAAAGATGACTTAATGTTCCTTTTCACCTGTCTTAAGTTAGTTGCCATTTGCAAAATTGTATGGCCAAGAATTTTGGTTGAGTGGCCATTTGCAAAATTCTTTAAGGGAAGCTCATATGAACACCTGTGTACTGCTTTTACATCAGAAGTTGTTACAATTGCCAATGTTGGTGGCAAAATCCATCTAATGTGCTAATTTGACACAGTTGCGCTTGTGTGGCAGACACTCCTGTGTCCATGTTGCAATGAAGTTCTCAATGGGATAAACAGGTGATACTGCAGAATGGCCTTCTGACCGTTTTGCATGACAGTCTGCTTCTGCGGTGTGCCAATTCTTATACAGTATATCTCATATATATGCTGCCCCCTCAGTTTGAAGGAGCCATTTCAAGTTGAGCATGTCATGGCAGAGGCCACCAGCAGTACTAAGCTAGCTTTTTGTGCGCTGTCACATGAGAACATGGATATGAGACCTGGCAAGTGACACTGGCCTGGACTACCATCGTGATGGCGCTGTCCACGGTTTCAGCTTTGACTCTTGGAAAATGTTTTTTCAACTTGTATGATTAACCTACATAGTATACTGCTTGGTGTTGCCATCAAATCAGATTTACAGCAAACGTCATATATGTGTCAATGCGATCTTGCACCTAGGTGCAGAAGCTGAAACTTTCAGCCTGAAAGGGCTTTCTACATGTGTGACTGAATCAACCACACTTTATCAAAGTAGACTGGCCACCATCAACAAATGATGCCGGGCCCTGCAACCCTAATTGTCAATATGTTTCATAAACTTGGTTCCTTAAGCAAAATCAAGTGAAGTTGAGGCAGGAATGCATTGTAGGCTAGTGTGTTATACAACCCTGATCGACTAGATGTTTTATGAGTGTCTTCAGCAAAACTAAATGGAGTTGAAAGACAGGGATGGCGTCATATCGTTGTAAATGCAAAACCCAAGCAGCAGCGTATTTTACACTTAGCTAGTCTAGCCTACACATGATCCTGCTATACAAAGCTATGTTACTCAAACTTACTAAACTACACACTCTGGAGATACTTGAAAACCTTGTACAAGTGCAACAGGAAAGGGACAAGCGCTGACTGAGCCCCAGCTTGCTCCAAAACTGTCCTTTGCAATCAGGTGCCTTGACTCTGCTGGAGGTGATGGTGCCAGTGTTTGCAACGGTGACAGACATGACTCAATTCAACACCCAGCAGGCCGCCGCGAAGTCCATGCCGCAATGGGAGCTACACACCGAGAGTGCACTGCAGCACATAGGGGGACTGCTGGGCTGCTCTGTCTGACCTCGGGCGAACTCAGCTGCTTCATAGGACAGCATCAAGGGGGGTGTGCCACTGGTCGTCTTTGTGCCTTGCATCATGCTGCAACTGCAAAACAAAGGATCGTTCAGCAGACACTTCCCGGTCATACAAGCACTGCAGTGTCAATATTCAAAGTGTTTATGGTCCGCGGCGTACTGCACGGACACATACCTGTACTCTCTAGGAATGCTGATCGGGGACGAAGAACGTCCATGCCGGGTCACAAAGTCGTCTTGCTCAGAGTAGGTGTTGTGAACGCTGCACTCTGAACCACTTGACAAGCCTGCTGGGATCTCAGTCTTGCACAGACGAACTCGCAAAGTCGGCCATGTGGCGCTTCTCAGCAATCGCGACAACGGCGACTCCGGCAAAGAATGCGAGGTGGTGCTTTCGGACGGCTCCTCGCTGGTAGCACTGGAGGTGGTGAATCCCACAACTCGCAGTTGTGGAGGTGAAGTGAGAGAGATCGCTTTGTCGCTATCTGTCATGCTTGCCATGGTAGCATCGAAGCGGTGCAAAAGGAGACTTCCACCGTCATCAAAACTGCAAGTTACACGACGTTGACGCCTTGGCAGCGAGCGTTGGACAGTGCATGATGGAGGGAACGTTGAATTTCGCTAGTGCTGATGGTATGACAAATGGCGTAATGGCATGACTAACGGCGCTCGAGGCCTGAGACACCATGCATGTGCGCAGTTCGGAGTCACACAGACTGACACGCTGCCTTCTGCACAGAAGTTAGTCCCGGCAGGTGGCACTCCAAGAGAGCCACAGCTACCTGGACCAATGCTCTCCATGCATTGCCCCTTGCTGAGACTATGCTCATGCTTTGTGCTTGATGGTGGGTTCCCGGGCTGTTGCTGACCCTTCTCTGCGTCTTGCTTGCTGTTGCTGGTTTTTGCATGATGCACATGCATGACAACTCTGGATGCGGTCAGTGGTCAGACAGACGACTATTATGCAAATATATATATTTGTGTGACTGACTACTGACCACATCCAGATTCATTAGGTTTCTTGTGTTTTGTCATGATTACAAAGCAAACACGTAGGGTAAGGGTGTGTGTAATGCTTACATAACAGGCCTATTAGTCAGGCATGCTTTTAAGGGTTCAGTTTCAACCCTATTATCCCAAGCTAATTAGTGCTAATTGCACAGCCTAAATTCAGAGTACCACCCTAAGTCACAGTCTCGTTCACACTTCTAGTACTTAAGCTGTACCTAATTCAACCGTTCCACTGTACCACTGTAGGAAATCCTGAGATCCTCAGGGGTTTTCTGAGGACTGGAACTGTTTCTGGCAGGTGCCCCCCTACACACGCGCCTTCCCTGTTTGCCCTTAAATGTGGGGTAACCTTGTGGTATCTCAGGAAACCCTTGAATAAACAACAAAAGATTAGTAAACTCTATCATAACCCAGACTTTTCTAGAAGCTTCCTCTGCAGCCCTAGAGCTGCAGAACTCTGTATCTAGACGTTTCCTCTTCTGCATGCATACCCTACAGTCATCTAGAGCAGAAGCTACATGTACAGTCATCTGGGGCTGATCCATAGACGATCTAGGCCTGATCCTACAGTGATCTAGGGCAGATGTTGCAGAGTCTGGGGCAGAAATCTATAGAAAGCAGTTCTGTAATTATCTGGATTATGGCAGAATTCAGGGATCGTGACATCACCCTGCTTTTTTCTGTACACAGAGTACCGTAGCTCTGTAGAACACTAACAAAACGCTGTAGTTTCTGTAATTTCATGGCTACGGCGTACGAAAACCTGGTAAAGCACC
>JAABUO010007901.1_pt1 | contig 12094 bp, 8 predicted proteins | sample 5559291 | NCBI WGS metagenome assembly JAABUO01 (sample SAMN10711878, study PRJNA513372) | rock metagenome | isolation source: Antarctica rocks | place: Antarctica: Victoria Land, Finger Mt sud
GCTTCGCGCTCGGCTTACGGGCCGACGATGCCGCAGTACGCGCCGGCCTGACGCTCGTCCATAGCAACGGGCAGACCGAAGGCTTTATCAACAAACTCAAGGTGACCAAGCGGAGCATGTACGGGCGCGGCAAGTTCGACTTACTGCGCCAACGTGTCTTGCATGCGACCTGAATAGGAGATGGGAGTGTGACGCACATGTATACGATCGACCTCGTGGATCTTGCCTTCCTGCGGGCACATATCGATACTCCACGACTCGCGGCTACCTTCGAACGGGCCACTCCATTGCCCACGAAGGGGCATTACCCGACATCGAAAGTAACGCTCTCCCTTGACGAGGCTGAGGACGCGGCGCTCGTAGACCATCTATCCACCCTCTTGTGCGACATCGGTCTCAAGCCGACGAGTGAACCGAACGAAACCGGGCTGTATATCGAGCGGCTACTTGATGTTTTCACCGATCATGGCATGTGATTCTGCTCATCCTTCCCTAGCAGCGATGATGTGGCTCTGCTCTCCGAACCTCTTGCACGCACTCTCTACCTCATCTGCCTGAACTTTGGTCATCGAAAGAGCGGGAGAGCCCCCCTCCTCTGACGGAGTGTGTTGTTCTTACCTACCAATCCTTATCGACCACGAAATTGCCGTGGAGGATGGTCAACTCGAAGATGTCAGTGTGGATAACTGTAACGTATTCATGGCCTTCGCCACTGATCGAAAATCCAAGCAGATCGGCTTCTGAATCCTCGACATCCTCTTGTTGTATGACCTCCCACTTTATGTCATAGCAATACTCAAAGAATAGCCGGTAAGGACGACGTAATCCTACAGGATCGTATAGGCACGAAACTCGGACCTTGCTTCCCCACTTGTCAATCATGACATTTGTTACCAACGATGTTGCTGGGCCAAGACCGAGCAGACTGTAATCCATACTAATCACGCAACCTTTCTCCCGTGTCGTGCGACGTCGTCGGCTGGCCATTTTGGTCAAGTCTATGGCCCTTGTTGGTCCGCTCTCCATTCGGCCCATATTCCGGTGCAGGGGTTCTAATAACTCGACCGTCAGGACCAATGACAACTTGTGACTTGTCAGGGAATTTATAGTGAGTGTAACCACCTGCGGTAACGCTCCTTGTAGCCCCACGCGAACATAGTAGAGCGTCGGCTTCGGACCGTGATTTGCCGTCCAGACTTTCAATTTCACCAGCAACGCCTGTTGCCGCGTGATACGTTGGCAGCGTTATTTGTACTTGGCCGGGGGTCGTGAGGGTGGTGCCGCCAGCGATGGGACTTGCTTGCACGCTGCCCGGCCGCGGGAGGTAGGCGATCATCGTCGGCGTCCGCGTCCGCCCAAACTGGATGCGGCTCACTTTGTACACCACCGCGCCAATCACCACAGCCGTGCCAACCGTCAAGGCGACCGGCACGGCGTAGGGCGCGATCGCGATGACGAGGAGGACGGCGCCTCCCACGAGCACAAAGTTCAGGTCGGAGTCGCCCGGCAGGCCGGCCACGCCATCCAGCCCGGTCGGGTCGGTGGCGTCGGTGGGGTCGTCCCCGACGTAGGCGTAGGTGCGCACGCCGTCCGCCCCGCTCGGGTCCGGCTGCACGAAGCGTTCCACCCCCGGATCGTATGCACGGACGCTCAGCCAATACCACCCCAGCGCCTGGTCGTACACGTAGCCCGCGTACCGGAACGGCTGTTGGATCCCCTCGCTCGTAGCGGTCGGCTGGCCCCATGCGTCGTAGGTGTAGCGGTCCACCGCGTTCCCGGCGCTGTCGGTCAGCGCCACGACATTGCCCTTGCCGTCCTCGCCGTACCAGTAGCGGCGCAGGCCCCCGCCCTGCTGGCGCAGTAACTCCAAGGGCTGGCCGCTCGGGTCGTAGATATACGTGTCGGTGTAGCTCGTCGTCCCCGTCGCCGTCGCGCTCACCACCGCCATCTGCCCCAGTTCCCCGCCCCGGTAGCTGAATCGCTCGTCCAGGCTCGTCACGCCGCCCTTCGACACCGTGTAGCGCGCCCGCTGGCCGGAGGCGTTGTACCTCATGCTGACGCTCGTGCCGTCGGCCAGCGTCACGCCGCTCAATCGCGCCCGACTGTCGTAGCTCAGCCGCGTGTTGGTCGTCGCCCCGTCGGTGATGCTCGTCGTGTCGCCGTTCGTGTCGTAGCCGTAGTACCGCGTCGCCTGCCCGGGAACCGTGAGCGTCCGCAACTCGTTCGGTGCGCTGGCGTTGTCGTACCCATAGAGCGTCGCCGCGCCGTTCGTCACCGTCTGGGTAATGTTCCCGTTCCCGTCGTAGCCCCAGCTCTGCGTCGTCCCGCCGCTTTGCAGGCTGGTCAGGCGGCTAAACGCGTCGTGCGTCAACGCCTGGCCGCTTACGGCTCCGTTGACCGTGCGCGTCATCCCCGTGGTCCGTCCCTGCGCGTCGTAGCCGTAGTCGTAGCCGCTGCTCAGCGGGCTCGGCGCCCCCGCCGGTCCGCTCAGGCCGACGTGCCGGATGCGGCTGGCCGCGTCGTACCCGAGCGTCGCGCCGGCCCCGTTGGGGAAGCTCGCGCTGATCGGCAGGCTGTTCGGGGTGTACCCGTAGGTCGTCGTGTACGGCCCGCTCCCGCCCATCCCCTCCGCGATCCCCGTTGTCCGCCCCGCCAGGTCCAGCGTGCTCGTCACCGGCGTGTTCCCGTCCACGATCGTGCGCGTCCGCAGCCGCCCCGCCGCGTCGTAGCCATACCGCGTCGCGAGCCCATTGTCGGTCGAACTCTGTTGCCGATCCGCCGCGTCGTATGTCGCCGCGGAGGTCTGCGTCCCGCTCGTGTCCTGTGTCGCCCGCGTGCCCGTGTTCCCGTCAGGATCATAGGTGGTCGTCGTGGTGATCGTGGGCGTGCCGCTGGACGCGGTGTCGATCGTCTGGACGACGCGGTTGTCCGCGTCGTAGGCCGTGGCATGGACGCGATCAGCCTATGGGCCACACGTGGCACTTTGCTTGTTCACAGCCTCTGCCATGGACGGCCACAACTCGCCCCTTTGGTCAACTGCGGGCGTATCATGGCAATGGTGCGATGTTCGAGGCAGCACGACGATTGTCCCAGTAGTCAAGCCAAAGGAGAAAAGCTTGGCTTAACGCATGGATATCCTCGCGCGTGACAGCCGAAATGGGAATTACCGGGACTGTAGCCTCCTGCTCAGCCTCAAAGGCACGCTCAACCGCCTGGGCCGCATACCAACACGATTGGTACGCTTCTATTTCCAGGTCATCCCGCGGCTCGCTCTCCAAGCGCCCAAGCTCAGACCGACACAGAAGGACAACGGCATCCGCTGCCAAGGAGATAATGTTGCCCTCATCGTCTCCAGAGCGCGCTTTCTCGGCCTCCCACATCGCAGTATGGAGGTTGTCGTGCTCGTCTATGCTAGACGTGTTGCTAGCTTGACCGTCAATTGATCGGGCGACTAGTTCAACCGCGAAACGAAGACGGGCGTCACCCGACCGCACGTATTCAAAGAGATGCACGGCGCACCAACTGCAAGCAAGGGTACAACGCAAACGCTGGTAGTACCCATCCTCATCTTCATCCTTGATAGACGTCACTAAGCTCCACCTTCCTCCCGATAACCATCGTTCAGCAGAATGGTCCGACGTAGGCACACAGCTTTATAATGTGGCGATGCCATAGCATCACAGCATCAGGTCGCCGCTCAATCAAGCCCACTAAGTAGGTCGGCGGTCATAGTTCGTAGGATTTATCGTGTGAAAACTACGAGCTTGCAGCGACTGGCCGCTTAGCGGATACGACCCGAACAAGGTTACGCTCCAAATGCGCCACCACGCAGCAATTCCACGTCTATTCTAAAGTAATTCTTACCGACCTTCGTTGGACCTCCTTGGAGGGACCGTATATTGCCTCCCAAACCGATGATGTACGGGGCTGCAAGGATCTTTCGCTCCACCTGCAGAGCAAGGTTGCGCCACTGTCTCATATCCGAAGCCGAGCTAAACTTGGGCGCGCTCTGTTGCTTTATGTATTGGATTTGCAGGGCAGCAATAGCCTGTGCTTTGGTGACACCAGGCGCAACATTTGGAGCTGTAGCTATCTCCGAATCCGTATAAATCGTATTCTTACCGGGGACAGGGGCCGTGGAGACCTGGAACTGGATTCGTACGGTGCTTGTGCCCTGGTTATTGCGCGTCCCCGTATTCGGTACTGGAACCGCGTGAGTATGGGTGGCGAAATAGGCCGCGACATAGGCGACGCCGAGGATCGCGGCGGCGGCGGCGCAGTCTAACTCGCCGAGGCCGGGGATCGGGAGGGAGACGACACACGCCGCTGCTGCCCCGCCGACGACGGCGCCCCCTTGTAGACCCGACGGGTCTGTGGCGTCGATGGGGTCGTCTCCCGCGTAGACGTAGGTATGCACCCCATCGGCCCCGCTCGGGTCTGGCTGGAGCCAGCGTCCCAGCGCCGGGTCGTACTCCCGGACGTTGACCCAATACCACCCCAACGCCGCGTCCCACCAGTACCCTGCGTACCGCAGCGGCTGCGCTACCTGCTCGCTCGTTTGGCCCGCGATCGGCACGCCCCACAGGTCGTAACCGTAGCGGTCCACCACCGTCCCCGTGATGTCAGTCAGCGCCACCACGTTGCCGCGCCCATCCTCCTCGTACCAATAGCGCCGCAGCCCTTGGCCCTGGGACTGCCGCAGCAACTCCAAGGGCGCGCCCCGCTGGTCATACACATACGTGTCGGTGTACGGTGCGGTCACGCCCGTCCCCGTCACCACTGCCTGCGCCAGCCGGCCCTCCCGGTAGGTGAAGGCCTCGCCCAGGCTTATAACACCGCCCTTGCTCACCACGTAGCTGCCGCGCTCGCCCGCGCTGTTGTACCCTAGCGCCACGGTCGTCCCGTCGCGCAGCGTCACTGCTGAAAGCCGGGCGCGGCTGTCATAGCGTAGCCCCGTGCTGATCGCCCCGGTGCTGGTAATGCTCGTAGTATCCCCGTCCTTGTCGTAACCATAGGAGGTCGTCGGCTGCCCCGGCGTCGTGAGGGTCGTTACCTCGTTCGGCGCGCTCCCGTACCCATAGGTCGTGGTCGTCGTGCCTGCTGTCGTCGTGAGCGTTGCCGTCGTCACGTTCCCGTTCCCGTCGTACGCCCAGCCCCGGCTCGTCCCGTCCGTGCCCTGCGCGCCCGTCAGCCGATCCAGCGCGTCGTGCGCCAGCGTCTGCACCGTCTGGACGCCGCTGTTGATGGCGTTGACGGTCGTCGTCACGGACCGCGTGCGCCCCAGCGCGTCGTAGCCATAGCTGTACACGCTCGCCAGCGTCTGCGCCGCCGACCCGCTGCCCGGCCCCGACCACGCGCTCGACACGAGCCGGCTCGCGGCATCGTAGCCCCCGGCCCACCGCGCGCCGCCCGGCTCCGTCGCCGTCACCATGTCGCTATTTGGGTTGTAGCCGAACGCGCTGGTGTATGGCCCCGTCCCGCCCAGGTTCTCCCCGATGGCCGTCGCGCGCCCGCTCGCGTCGAGCGCCGTCGTGACCGGCGTCTGCCCATCGATCACCGTATGGGTGTGCTGCCGGCCCGCCGCATCGTACCCGTACGCTGTCGTCAGCCCGTCGCGCGTCTCGTGGGTCAGCCAATCCGCCGCGTTATACGCCTCACTCTCCGTCGACGTTTGCCCGCCGGACTGCATGGTCTGTCCGACGACATTGCCGTCGGGGTCGTACCGCGTGGTCGTCGCCATCGTCGGGGCGCCGTAGGAATCGGTATCGGTCGCTTGAGTCACGCGGTTATCCGCGTCGTACGTGGTGGTGTGGTCGCGCCCGTCGAAGTCGATCGCGTCGGTCCGGTTGCCCGCGGCGTCGTAGCTGTACGCCGTCTGCACCACGCCCGCCCCGCCCCGCGTCGCCGCGGCGTCGACCTCCATGCTCGTCAGTTGGTCCGCCAGGTCGTAGCTGTTGTAGACCGCGTCTCCGTTCGGCCGCAGCGTCCCCGCCACGTTGCCGTCGAGGTCGTACGCTGTCAGCGTCGTCCCTGTGACCGTCCCTGGTGCGCCGATCGTGTCCGTGATCGCGCGGTTGAGCGCGTCGTACCCGCGCGTCTCCACCGCGAGGACGGCCCCCGTCGTGCCGTCGCCCGTGGTGATCGCCGTCGTGTTCCCCACCCCGTCGTAGGCGTAGTCCACCGTCCCCGAGACCGGGTCGATGCTGTGCGTCACCTCACCGCCCGCGTTGTAGCGGTACGCCGTCACGTTGCCCGCCGGGTCCTGGTCGAAGGATTTACGCACCGCCGTGTACGTCAACGCCGTCGTCCCCGAGACCGGGTTCGTCGTCAGCACCATCCGCCCCAGTGGATCGTAGCTGCTCGTCGTCGCCGCCGGCGATCCACTGGCGTCGATCGCCTGCGCCGTGCGCACCACGTTGCCGTCGCCGTCGTAGGTCGTGGTCGTCTTTGGCGCGGCCGTCGTGTTGTCCCACAAAGGGACCACCGGGTCGGTCGTCTGGACGAGCCGCCCCAGTGGATCGTAGCTGCTCGTCGTGGTGTTCCCATTGGCCGACGTGCTGGTGATCGCGTTACCGTCGCCGTCGTAGGTCGTGGCGGTCGTCACGGGCGTGTTCGTGTGCAGGGTCCCGTTCACGGTGGTCGTGAGCGGCGGCGTGCTCGCCGCGCTCTGGTCACCCTGTGGCGCGTAGGTGTACGCGCTGGTGTAGCTGATCCCCGTCGTCGCGTCGAGTGTCGCCACCCCGTCGCCGGTCGCGCCCACGCCCCGCCCGTCGGTCGTTCGCACCAGCTCGCCGTACGCGTCGTACTGGGTGAGCGTGCCACGCCGCTGGTACGTCTGACAGGAGGGTTGGCACAACCCCAGGCGCTCGGTCTCGACCGTGACGCTGTGATGCCCATTATAGGTGTCGCGGACGACGCCGCCGTTGGGTCGGTCGGTCTCGACGCGGTCGTGCGTCGTCGGGTCGTACTGGTAGCCCGTCACCACGGGCGTGGTCGCGCCGGTGAACGTCCCGTTGCGGATGGCGGGCTGCCGCTCCTGGGTCAGCAACCCCACGCCGCCGGTCGGCCCCGCGTAGGTGTACGTGTACAGGGTCATGTTGCCCAGCGCGTCGGTCGTACTGATCACGTCGTGGTCGACGTCGTAGGCCGCCGTGTGGATGTGCCCCTGCCCCGCGACATCGGCCGTCTGCGGCGCGTCGTCGAGCGTGTAGGTGTGCGTCAGCGGCTGGCCGCTCCCGTAGCCCTCGATCGCCGTCGTCCGCCTTGTCGTAGTAGGCGAACAAAAACCAACGCTAATGGAGGCACCAAGACAGCGGTCATACGCCTGAAAGGCACTGCCGTTTCTGATAATGCTGCAGCCTGTTGAAAAAGGGGTTGCAGCGGGCGGACGCTTGACGTTTTCGAGAAAGGTTTGTCGCCTGCCTTGCAGGTGCGTCGCGTCTCCACGTCGCCAGTCTCGCGCGATGAAGACCCCTTATAGGAATGTTACGCCAGTTTCAAGGAGAAACTGGCGTAACATTCCTATAAGGGGTCTTCCAGTCATGGATCGGCGGCTAACGCCGCGCCCTCATACAGCGCCTGGTCCTGCCACAGTTCATGTCGCATCATGCGGTCTTCGCCCCCCATGGCCGTACTATAGAGAAGAATAGAAGAGTGGAGGACGGTGTCGCCCTGGTCGCAGAGCAGCCGTGCGGAGGGATAAAGAGGGGACGCGGATGATGGGCACAAAAGGGCGGGCTTTCGCTCCGCTTGTTAACGTGTCGTTGGAGGAGTTGGTCCCGGCCACCCATTTCTATCGCCATGTGGAGCACACGCTCGACCTCTTGTTCGTGCGCGACCTCGTTGCCCCGCTCTACGCCGCCGGTGGTCGCCCCTCCATCGATCCCATCGTGTTTTTCAAACTCCAACTGGTGCTCTTCTTCGAGGGACTGCGCTCGGAGCGGCACCTGATGCGCCTCGTTGCCGCTCACCTGGGTGCCCGCTGGTACGTCGGGTATGACCTGGACGAGGCTTTGCCCGACCATTCAAGCCTGACCAAGATCCGCGAACGCTATGGGCTGGACCCCTTCCGCCGCTTTTTCGACGCCATCGTGGAGCAGTGTCGGGCGGCCGGATTGGTGTGGGGCAAGGAGGTGTACGTCGATGCGACGCAGGTCGATGCGAACGCGTCGCTCGACTCGGTCACGCCACGCTTTGCCGTCGAGGAGCACCTACGCAACCTTTTCGGCAACGACGATGCCCGTGTGCAGGAAGGAGCGGCCGGCGACGTGGACGTGGACGCGGACCCTTCGCCTGTCCCGCCCGTCCTGCCCGCCCCAGTCGCCCTCCCCACAGCCGCTGGCGACGATGTCGCGGCGGGCAATAACGCGCGGCATGACTGGATTGAAGGCGCGGGGCATCCCCAACGCGCGGTGACGCACGCGCATTACCAGCGGGTCGCCGACCTCAACGTGAGCACAACCGATCCCGATGCGACGCACATGCGCCGCAAAGGAGGCGGCGTCCACATGGGATACCACACGCACTGTATGGTCGACGGCGGCAAGGCGCGCATCATCCTGGCGACGCTCGTCACGCCCGCCGAGGTCATGGAGAACCAGCCCTTGCGCGACATGCTCTGGCGGGTCTGCTTCCGTTGGCGCCTCCGGCCCGACCACGTCACGGGGGACACCACCTACGGCACCGCCGAGAACATCAGGGCCATCGAGGACGCCGGCATCCGCGCCTACATGCCGCTGCCCGATTGGGACAAGCGCACCCCGTTCTTCGGCAAACAGAGCTTCACCTATGATCCAGAGCGCGATGTCTACACCTGCCCGCAGGGCGCGCTCCTGCCCTTCCGCCACCCGAAGAACACCGAGCATGTGCTGGTCTATCAGGCCGATGCTGCCACCTGCAACGCTTGCCCGGTCAAAGAGCACTGTACCACGGGCGCGCACGGCCGTCTCATCAGCCGAGACTTCGACGAGGACTACCTAGACCGTGTGCGGGACTATCACGACACGGAACCCTACAAGAAGGCAATGGGCAAGCGCAAAGTCTGGGTCGAGCCGCTTTTCGCGGAAGCCAAGGACTGGCATGGCTTGCGACGCTTCCGCTTGCGGCACCTGGAGAAGGTCAACGGCGAGGCGTTGCTGACCACCGCTGGCCAAAACCTGAAACGCTTACTCAGCAAACGGGGCTGGGGCCGCCGGCCGTGGCCGGGAGGAGCGTTGGGGTTGGCTATTGCCCCCTTCCTGGCGACGACGGCCTTCTGAATCGCTACGCCTCCGCAAGCTGATCGCCGCTGTCCCGAGCGGCGGCAAGCGCACAACGCCCCTTTTTTCAACAGGCTGGCTGATAATCAGCAGTTCCGCACAGCGTTTTCTTCCGATAATGCTGTTGTTCGATCCTGTTAGGAGCACAATCCGCCTTCTGATAATAAGCCGGCCCGACCAGTAAGCACCGATTCCGGCGAAAGTGGCGGCGCTAAACGTTGTTTTTGGGTCCGTTACTACGACAAGGCCTCGTCCGCGAGACGCCGTAGGTCATCCCCGTGGTGTACGCCGGCGTGTATCCCGCCTGCCCCACCATCCCCGAGATCGGGCTGGTGACGCTCGTCACCCGCCCCTGCGGGTCGTAGCCCAGCGTCCAGGTGTGCGGCTGCGCCCCCGTGTACGGCGTCGTCACCGTCACCAGTTCCTGCCCGCTGTACCCGAACGTCGTCGTCAGCGCGTCGGTCGTCCCCGCCCCCCGCACCAGGCTCGTCAGCTGCCCCGCCCCGTTGTACCGGGCGCTTCCTCCCTTTTCACAAAAGAGATCCTACACGAACCAGCTTCCAGACCGGACCACTCATCGAGGTTCGCGTAGTAACCCACGGGAACACTCGATTGTGCGAGCGTCAGCAGCGAACGCGCGAGCGTCACTAACCCCCCGTAGTCCGCCTTCACGATGGCGACACCATCCTTGATCTGCGCTTCGATCGTGTACTCATCCTCGTACTCAATGCGAAACCCTTGCTGTGGCGAATAGTTGGGAACGTCTAGTTTGATCTTCATCGTTAGTCCTCCGTGAGGAGGATATGCTTTCTTTGCTGGGCTGTGTCAGTGTGGGCGATGGGGCGAGGCCGACTGTGTCACCTTACCCCTCCCCTAGCGCGCCCGCCTCCTCTATCATGGCATGTAGCGGGACCTTAAGGAAGCACACCTCGCCACGAGGTAATCGTGGCGAGGTGTCTAAGGAAGCGTGTTGATAGCATTTCCTTCCGCATCATAAAGTACTAGCTCAGGTTTGTCCTTGCCTGCCCAAATAGAGGCACTTACCTCCCCAGCTGAATTGCTAAAATTAATACCACCACCCTCATTATCGCCGCTATCGCCGCCAAATAGCGTGATTCCTCCTCTGCGAGCATGATCTTGCAGCATTAGCCGCGAACCTGCGGACTCGACATCCAAATACGCGACTAAGACCCCATCTGCATCTTGGATGGTAAGATAGCCACACTCAGTTCCATCGACACCCAAAGAGGCAACCACCCTTCCTTGTGCATTGAATAGGCGCACGCTTGTCTCATGCTGCGTGCGTTGCACTTCCAGCAAGGTCCTCCCGTCCGTATCTACGATAGCTACGGGAGCCACGAGTAGTGTTCCTTCCTGTTTGCTCGTGCGGCGCTCAACAAACTGCTTAACCATCTGTTCAAGTTGAGTCACCCGTCCCTCAAGTTCCTGCACTCGATCTATCACGCCTTCTCCCACATCTAACTGCATGCCTACCAGGCTCAGCGATTTTATTTTAACTGCCGGCCAGGGGCTCGTATCCTCTTTATAGTTATGCGAACGACGCTTCTGTTGAACTCGAGCAAGCTATCAGCGGGAATTGCATACCGTCCTGGCTCGTTAACTTTTATTTCAAATTGCTGGAGCCACTCCCCGGTACCCGCCTGTGTCTCTATCGTTATGCGGTGAGTGTAGTTCTTCGTCAAGCCGAGATCTTTAGCTCGGGTAGTTCCTACCTTCCCGATCCATTTGGGCTGGCGCTCGTGTCCAGGTCTCGGCACCAAGCCGTTGGCGTCCTTCGATGCCTTAGCTTCTGCCTCATTACCAAATCTCTCGAACACCTCGACTGGGTTGGAACTTTTCGCGACTTGTTCAGCAATTCGCGGAGCCTCTTCTCGGCTAACGACAATTCCCTCCTTCCCTATCAGTTTCTTTCCCGCATAGAAGCCGCCGCTCAATAAAAATTTGCCACCCTCTACGCCTTCACCAGCAACCGGAATGAAGATGCTAACATTGCTGGCTATATCCAACACCGCCAAAGCCTTAAAGCCAATGTTGGCATTCGAGTTAAGCGTGCTTAGGTCATCGCCCACGAGGAACATATAGACCGCGTGACTGGCCGCGAGATTTGCCGGCCCCGTCCCGTACCGGCAAGCCGGCGCGTTAGGATTGCCCGTTGCCCGTGCCGTCGCGCATGCGAACCCCGGCCCACCCTTCATGCCAGAGGGGTCGGTCATGTCGATGGGGTCATTGTCAACATAGGCGTAGGTGCGGACGCCGTCCTGCTCGCTGGGGTCGGGCTGCACCCAGCGCGCCACCTCGGGGTCGTAGTAGCGCACGTTGACCCAATACCACCCCAGCGCCTCGTCGTACCAGTAGCCCCCGTACCGCAGTTGCTGCGCGACGCGCTCGTCCGTCGCGTCGTTCGACACCTGCTCGCCCCACGCGTCGTAGGCGTACCGATCGACGACCTTGCCGCTCTGGTCGGTCAGCGCGACGACGTCGCCCCGTCCGTCCGTCGTGTACCAGTAGCGCGCCGTCCGCCCCGTCGTCGCGTCCGCCCGCAGCAACTCCAACGGCGCGCCGCTCGGGTCGTAGACGTAGGTGTCGGTGTAGGCCACCGTCGCCCCGTTCCCCACCACGACCCGCCCCAGCTCCCCGTCACGATAGGCGAACCGCTCGTCCAGCGTCACCGCCCCCGACATGCTCACCGTGTACCGGGCGCGCTGCCCCACCGCGTTGTACCCCAATGCGATCGTCGCGACGACGCCCTTGGTCAGGTGCGTCACGGTGATCGGCCGCGCCTCGGCGTCGTAGGCGATCCCCGTGCTGATCGCCGC
>JAABUO010007905.1_pt1 | contig 12090 bp, 12 predicted proteins | sample 5559291 | NCBI WGS metagenome assembly JAABUO01 (sample SAMN10711878, study PRJNA513372) | rock metagenome | isolation source: Antarctica rocks | place: Antarctica: Victoria Land, Finger Mt sud
TGCGACTCTCCTGGGCACTACGCGTCCTACTTACCGGACGTACGAGTTCCAAGGTCGAGCTCGTCGTCCACGTATCCGGGACGGCTGGCGTATAAACCGCCGGCGGTGGAGATTGCCAGCGCGATGAAGAGGGCCGTCAATGGCCAGGTCCAGGAGTTGGAGACGCCGAGCAGGGCGCCGACCAGGATGGGCCCGCTGCCGGCAAGTATGTAACCGACGCTTTGAACGAACGCGGACAGCGAGGCGGTAACGGCGACGTCACGGGAGCGCAGGCCGATCATCGTCAGCGTGAGGGGGAACATTCCGGAACCGGTTCCACCGAGCAGCATCCACACCCAGGCGCCCGCGACGGGCGCGATGAGCATTCCGATGTAGGAGGCCAGGCTCGCCCCGGCCAGGCCTATGACCAGGGCGCGCTGCTGTCTCACCCCCAAGGCCGGTATGACCATCGACACGGGGATCGACAGTCCCGAGAAGAACGCCACCAGCAGGCCCGCTTCGGTAGCACTGAAATGGTGGTTTCGAAAAAAGTTCGCGAACCAGCCGAAGGCGACATATGATTGAAACGACTGGAACCCGAACATCAGCGCTAGCGCCCATGCCAGGCGGCTGCGGATGAGCTGCGCTACGGGCAGGCGCGCCGTGTCGCTATCGATGTTCGGACGTTCCGCGCGCAACGTCCCGAGCCAGGGCAGAATGGCGACCGCGGTCAGCGCCGACCAAGAGCCGATTCCGAACCGCCAGCTGTCTCCGGCTGCTTTCGTGATCGGGACCGTGAGTCCAGCCGCCGCGGTCGCGCCGACCGCCAGGGCGGTCGTGTAGAGCGCGGTGATGGTGCCGATGCGGTTGGGGAAGTGTCGTTTGACGAGGGTGGGCATCAGCACGTTGGTGATCGCGCCGCCGGCCAACGCGAACACGCTGAGCGCGGCAAATAGCCAGAACGCGGAGGCGAAGGCACGCGCGGCCAGGCCGACGGTGGCCGCGAGCAGCGAGGTTACGACGACGCTGTGCTCACCGATTCGATGGGCAAGGCGTGGGCCGACGAAGCCGATAAAGGCGAAGACGATGACAGGCAGCGTGGTGATGATGCCGACCATCGCGCTGGAGGCGTGGAGGCCGCGTTGCAGTTCCGTCAGCACCGCGCCGACACTGGTGACGGCCACGCGCATGGTCAGTCCAGTGAGCACCAGTGCCACCATTATCAGTTCGCGATGCCAACGGGATTCGCGCCCCGCTGGACGACCGACGTTCGTCTTGGCCGGTGTCACCTTCGCGTAGTTGCGCAATGTCAGGCGACGACGGTTAAGGCGCCGGGCCGGCTTATCTTGCCGCTCCTAGCGAGAGCTAGCTGAAAGCCGATAGCTTCCAGTTCGCGCGCGCGACTGAGGGGGCGGCATCCATGGCGTCGCTGCCGTCGGTTGCGATCGCTGTACACAAGGCAGCCTTTGCCCTGAGGTTCGCGGCGAACGTCATATTGAAGTAAGTGAAGAGCTGCGAGACGGACGGCACCGCGGGGAGATCGACGTCAGCCGAGGTGCCGGTCGGACGACGAGCGACTCGAAGGCCTCGAAGTTCAGCGCATTGTCGTCGGCAGCTCGATATGGAATGCGCCAGCGCCAGCTATGCACGCTTTAACATCTGGAAGAACACGACGCTCAAGCCGGCAGCCGCGGCTACGCGAGCACTCGTGTGCGTCGGTACAGGCGTGGCGTGAAACCGATCGTTCGCTTGAACGTCTTATGGAATGCGCCTTCCGTGTCGTAGCCCACTTGCGCCGCGATTTCTTTGACGTGCAGATGACTCGTAGCGAGTAAGTGGCAGGCGTGGTGCATCCGCAAGCGAGTCAGGTATGTGAGCGGCGGCACCCCGACGAGCGTCGAAAAGCGCTCGGCGAACGCGGAGCGCGACATGGCTACGCGCGAGGCGAGCGATTCGACGGTCCAAGGTTCGGCCGTTTCCTTGTGAATGATGGCCAGCGCCTCGCTGATTTGCGAATCCAGCAAGGCCCGGAGCCACCCGCGGACCCCGTTGCCACCTTGCGTCAAGTGCGCTCGAATAGCATGCACGAGCAGAATGTCCGCCAGCCGGCGCACCACCGTTTCCGCCCCAAGTTGTCCGGCCAGGCATGCCGACGCTTTGGGATAGTCGCGTTGCAACGTCTGCGCAAGGGTCTCGATCCGCTCGCGCGCCACACTCTCGCTTGGCGCGTTGACGATCGTGCGTCGATTCTGCGGATCTAGCGCGATCGTGTCCCAGGACGTGGTGTAGGAGTTGAGGCTTACTTAGCGACGGCTGAGATGCGATGGAGGCATGCCGATCCGTCACGTCGTTTCCCGATCGACAGTATTATTTCAGCGGTTACGCATGCTTAAAAGTCGACCGATGGGCGCCGCGTTGTAACGAACCGCGCGGAGCTCATCGGCCTCTTCCTCGTTCCTGGCCGCGCTCGATCTTGTGCTCAGGCTTCAAGGTGAGCGCGGAAGTGCGCAGCCGCTTTTGTTCTTCTTCGCGCTCGAAGGTTGACGTCCCGCACGATGTCCAGCACGAGCATTTTCCCATTGTCGCGCTGCGCGCGAACCAAGAGGTCGCCGAAATCTTGAACCTCATCCTTGCCGTATGCGATCGTGACGTCTTCGCGCGCGCGCGTCACGTCGACGTACAACCCTCGGCGCGCCTCAGCTGAGGATGCGAGCGCAAAGACGGCATCGACGGTCCGGCCTTGCGAGCGATACGACGTCGTCGCGTATCCGTGGTCGATCGCGCGATGCTCGTGCAGATCCCAGAGCACATGCTCGCCGTCGCGCCGGCGAACGAGCTCGAGGCGCCCGTCGTCGCGATGCGCCGCGAGCGTGTATATATCGCCGTTGACGCCGCCATGCGCGCGTTCTCGGCCGACAAGGACGTCGCCAACTCCGAAGGTCCGCTCGCCGAAATCGGTCGCGTAGACGCGTTCCTCGCCGATCGCACTCGGCCCCGAATCGCGAACGGCCTCTCTCGCGAGCTCGTTCATGGCGCGCACGTCGTCGTTGCGCGACGCAACGAGCAAGGCGCTTTTCCCGGCACGTGTCGCCTCAGCCCAGGACCGCACGAGCGCGCCGCGCGCGTCGTCGTGGGTCGCATGCTCGCGCACGGCGCCCTTTTCGCGGAGGACGTCGAGCGCGCGCGAGACGACCCCAGCACGGAGATCCCGCGCGACCCCGCGCAGCCATTCTTCGCTCGCCCGCCGCGTGTCGCGCATATCGAACGCGCCATGCGTCTCGGCAAGCCCCCGCAAGACGCTGCCGCGGCCGACGCTCTCGTGCTGCGAGACGTCGCCGAGCAACAGGACGCGCGCCCCGGCATCGCGCGCCCGTTCGAGCAGCTCGCGGGATTGCGCGGCGCCGAGGGTCCCGGCTTCGTCGATCATCAGCACCGTGCGATCGTCGAGCCGATCGCGGCCCTTCTCGAGATCCACCAAGAGCCGCGCGACGGTACGTGCGTCGATGGCCGCTTCTTCTCCAAGGGTGCGGGCCGCATCACCCGCAACGGCAGCGCCGATCACGCGGAACCCGGCCTCCTCGTACGCGGCCGCGACGTCGCGCTGCAAACGCGACTTGCCGGCGCCGGCGATGCCCGTTACGATCGCAAGCTCGGCATCGGCGCCGAGATGCGCGTAGGCCGCCCGCTGCTGCCCGTCGAGCCCCGCTTCCGGCGCTCGCAGCGCGACGGCCCGTTCCCGCTTTGCAAGCGTCGCCGCCGCCTCGAAGACGGCTCGCTCTTCCGTGACGACGCGCTCGAGGGTGAACGCATCCTCGTCAATCGCGACCGAGGCACCGACCACGGCCCGCGTCGCCACCTCAACCTGCGCATCGTGCCCCGTTCGCACGCCGAGCGCCGAACGAACCTCACGCTCGACGTCGGCAGCGCTCCACACCGATCGTGTTTCCGCGAGCCGATCGAGCACGAGCTCCGGCTGCTCGCGTAAGCGTTCGACCCGTTCGGAGATCCCCGCCGCCCGCCGGTCGAGCTCCCGGGCATCTCGCGCCGCGACCGCCGGCGCAAGCTCATAAGTGCCGAGACGCTCTTCGAGGCGACCCATGCTCGTCGTGACCCGCCCAAGCGGCACGTGACGGGCCGTTTCAAGATCGAGCACGCGGCCGCCACGCCCGGCTTTTTCAATTGCAAAGCCGATCGTCTCGAGCTCGCGATGCAGCCCCGCCCACGACGTCGCGCCGCGAATCGAAGCCTGCGCGAAACTGACGCGCCGCTCCCACGATCGCTCCTCCTGCAGCTGCGCCTTGAACGGACCAAGCCGAGGCTCGAGCGCCCGGAGGTCGAGCCCGAGGTCCGACGCCTTTACCCGCTGCCCGTGCTCCGGACCGACCACTCGCGCGCCGCTGCCGGCCGCTTCGAGCCGCACGCCGTACCCCCGCAAGACGGCATGCAGATCGTCCCAACTGGCGCCCTCGCGTGCGACCGCGAAGATTGCCGCCGGAACCGCCTCGCGCTGCAAAAGCTCGACCCACGAATAGTGCGTCCGGCGCACCGCATCGCGCCGGTCGATCGTCGCGCCCTCTTGCCGGTCGATACCCTGCGCCACGCCCTCGGGACGTCCGAGACTCAGCTCGGCATCCGGGACGATGCCAAGCTCCCGTTCGCCGAGCTTTTCGCGCCACGCGACGTGCCGGTCGACCTGGAGTCCCATCTCCCGCTCGCTCCACTCGGCTGCTCTCGCAAGCTTCGCGTAGTCTTGCCAGCGATCGAGCATCCGCCCCCGCAGCGACACCTTGTTGATCGCAACGTGAACATGAGAGCGGTCCGTGTCGGCGTCGTGATGGATCGCCGCGAAATATTGGTGCTCGTCGGCGCCAAAGGACCGGCGCACAGCATCGACCGCGAGCTTCATCTGTTCGACGTCGATCGTCTCGCCCGGACGCGCCGAGACGATCACGTGATAGACGGGATCCGCAAGCTCTCGACGCTTGCCCTCAGCGCGTGCTTGCTGCGCGACCGCCTCCATCTCGAGCGCCGCCGTCTCGTGCGACGCCACGCCGCCACTCCATGAGGCGACAAGATCGTCGCGTTCCCGTTCGTCCGCATCAACCTCGAGGTAGCGCTTCAACGCGCCGAACGAACCGCGTCCGGCGCGCCGCTTCGGAGCCAGCTTTGCGATCATAGTCGAGTGGCCGTCACGACTGTTGTTGCGGCTGAGCGAGGCGTCGGGCCGTAACGGCGAGGTCTTCGCGGATCGTGGCAAGCTCGTCCGTGAGCCGGTCGACGGCCGCGTCGACGTTCTCGATCGCCGCCCGCGCATCGCGTGTGGCATTGGCGAGCGCGAATGCATGCCGCTCCGCGTTGCTCGCCGTCAACGGCATCTCGAAGAGATGCTTCAGCAGCCCGAAAGCGCGGCCGAGCTCGCCGCGCGAGCGACGCACTTCTTCTGGTAAGAGGCCGAGGATGCCGGCGAGCCGCGAGACGTCCGCAAGCGGATACTCCGACGTCGGGATGCGAGCGGCGGCAGCGCGCTCCGGGTCGTCCAGGAGCAGCGCGACGTACGTGCTCAGATCGACGTGAGCATCACGTGCCGAGATCCGTAGGCGCAGCGCGTCCTCTGGGCGCAGACGGAGCTTCACTTGCTCCGTCGAGCGCCCGGCCTCCGTTCCCAAACGCGCCGCAGGCACTTCGACGCGGGTACCCGCATCTATATCCTGTCCTCTACTCATTCGTCAGCGTTAGGCTTCAAACCGCTGCTAATTGTGACCTTCTCCGGAGAGGGTCTCGAGGCCGGTCTTGGTAACGACTGATTATGGACGTTTCCGGAGCAATCAAGGTGGCGCTTGAAGATGCCGTGCGAACGGGACCAGCTCGAGCAACGACGCGATCCTCTGTTGTGAGAAACGCGCTCGACGAACATCGATCCCTTATCCTCAAGGCGATCGCGCAAGGTTACAGTCCAACAGCGCTTGCAAAGAAACTGAAGGCTTCCGGGATCTCGGCAAGTGTCGAGAGTCTCCGGCAATCCGTGCAAGAGATTGCGCAAACGGCTTCGAGCACTTCGAAAGCAACGCCATCGAAAACGCGACAGACCAAGGCAATGACGAGCAAGACAGCTGCGGCACGTGACTCATGCAACAAAGAGAGCAAAGTCTTCGAAGCCGAGGATCGCACGGCGTGAAGCGTTGGGTTCTCGTGACGAGCGGGAAGGGCGGTGTCGGTAAAAGCCTTGTCGCGCGGTTGCTCGCTGAGGCAAAGCGCGCGATGGCACCTGCGACTTGGCTTCTCGATGGCGATGGCGAAGTCGGGCAGCTCGCTCAGTATCTTGGTACTCGCGACGAGCACGGGAGACTTGAGCGTGGCCAGCGTGGAGACTCCGGCGTCGACACCTTCGCGCTACACGACTGGCGCGACGACAGCGGGATGCGTGACGTCATCGATGGGCTCGTCGCCCCGCTACGTGCGGCGCAGGCCGACGTGCTCGTTGATCTACCGGCGGCCTCCCTTTCGATCCTCGCTGCCCTCGAACGCGAGACCAAACTCGCCACCGAGGCGGCGCGGTTGGGATTCCGGCCTACCCTCGTTGTCCCGATCTCGCCGTTAGTCGCTTCGCGTCTATCGATCGCCGACGCTCTCGAGCTCGGGTCCGGATACGATGTCGTTGCCGTCCGGTCGGAGTTCTGGGGCAACGACGGCGATTACCGACGCTGGCTTACCTCGAAGCTCCGCGCTCAACTCTTGGAGCGCGGAGGACGTGAAGTCGTCGTCCCGCGGCTGCGCGGCTGGATAATCGTCGATCTCGACGAGCGGCATCTCCCGTTCGCCGCTGCGACTCGGCCAGGCGTCCTCGATTATCCCGACGACGAGATGCTCTCACGCTGGCTTACCACGGCCCGGGCGGCTCTGGATGCCGCGGGTGATTTCCTCGGGCTTCCGACGCCGATCCGATCGTGAACACTCGCGAGTCTGGGCGCGATACTCCACTCGATCGCGTTGCCGGCGCTCTCTCGAGCGAATCCGCGCGCACCGAACTGTATCGCTACGCGACGAGCGTCGCCGAGGAAATGCCACCGGACGCATCGAGCTGGTACGTCGTCGGCGCCGTCATGCAAGTCAACGCCGTCACGCGGCGCGAACTCGCCTCACTCGCAAGCGAAGCCAAGAAGGGTGGCACGGTTCTTGCGGGGCTTTCGAGTCTTACCGCATGGTTTCCGCGTGCCAGCGCGATCGCGATAGCAGCCGCCGCGGCCGCCGTTTTCGTCACGCTCGTGGTGCTCGTGGTCAGCTGGCGCTTCGCCTACGGCGTCGGCTGGCATGACCAAGAGAATGTCCGTTGGAAAACCTGGAATCAGAGCGCCTGCGAAAGTCTTGCGAACGTCCGGCACGACTTGCGTAGCCACGGCAACGATGTCCGGGCGCTCGATCACGAACGATTCCATCGCGGATGCTAGAGTACGGCGCCTCGACGCCGGGTGCCCAGTGCTCGTCTCGGTCACCCGCAAGCGGGCTCCCGACCGAGACTCCACCCGGGCCAGAAATGGCCTTAGAACGCGATTTCGCGTGGCGGACGAAGTTATATAAGTCCGACGACCGAAACGCGCTTCTAGGGCAAATGCGGGCGCTTTCTGTAGCGGTCCCGGGAGTCGAACCCGGAACCTTCGGCTTATAAAGCCGACGCTCTGACCGTTTGAGCTAGACCGCCCCGTTCTCGTCGTTATGAGAGCGGGGTATTCGAGCGTTCGAATCGGGCAGCACATCAGGCCCTAGGGACATGACGATTCCGCTTTCCGGCTCCGACGACGGCGATGGCCCGTTCACCGGCGCACGATGACGCGGGCGATCGGCGCGACCTCGGTGCGGTGGGCGTCCCAGTCGGTCGCTGCGTAGATGTCGAAAACCGCAGCTGAACCGTCGTCGGCAATCTCCACCGGGTTTTGCGTGGTACCGGCGGGGATCACGGCCCGTAGCGCGTCGAGGTCGTCGCTGGAAGCCTGTGCCAAAATTTCGGCCGCGGCGAATGAGTCCGCGAGGTTTACGATCGGGCGCATCTTCACCGCGCGAGGCACCTTCGAAGCAATCATTCGAACTCGCTCCCTTTCCGGCCGAAGACCTCGACTTCCCAAAGCGCTCATTACGGGATGTCTTCGGTAAAAATTGTGCCGAGATCGCGCCGGCCGTCGACGACGCGCAGCACGTCCACGGTCTTACGGTCTACACTGACGCGGTAGAGGACGATAATTGGGCGAACGGCGAGTGAGCGAACGTCTACGCCGAATTCTGGCCGCGGCCGTCCCGACCAAGGTGAGCGTTCGAGGACGGTGCATCGCTCGGCGATTCGACCGAGAAAGGCGCGAGCGCGTTCGGGACTTTCTTGGGCGATGTAGTTGGTGATCATCCGCAAGTCCGCGCGCGCCGGTTCGGAAAAGCGTAGCGTTGCCAACGAATCAGCGCGACGGGCTGCGCTCGACCTCGTCGATCTGTAAGCGTATTTCTTCCCAGAGGACCGGAGCGTCGACGAGCTCCCCGCGATCGGCGGCTTCGATGCCTTTCTGGACGTCGGCTTTGAGCTGTTCGAAGAACGGGTCGGGCTGGCGCTCCTGCATAGGCGCAATGATACCACGCCAAACTTTCCCGGACTTGTTCCGGTGGGGTGTTGAGCCGGCACCGTCCCTTCGTGAGCGCAGAGGCAACGGGTCTGGTTTGGGGCTCTTGCTCCGTACGGGGGTCTCGCCGTTCACCGTCGGGCGCGAGCCCCTAGCGCGCGGTGCAAGACCGCCGGCATTGCCGGCGCCGAGCGTAGCGAGGGAAGCCTTGCGCCGGGTGCTACCGTCACGGGACGGTGAACGGCGAGACTCGGATGGCAGGTGCTTTAGCCGGAGGATTCGGCGCTGGATATACGCGATTGGCGATTCGCCGCCGTCGGTTTCCCCCGAGCCCCCTTCCATCGCATGCCACATCGTTCTCGGGTTCCGCGCTACGCGCGGGGACCGCGTACTCAGCAACAATTGCTGCGGCAATCGCTCCTCCGTGCGCGGGGAAGGCTTCGACTGACGCCTCGCTCAGACGGGCGTGTAGATCACCAGTCGGAGACGAGGGTCGTCGTTTGCCTGAAAGGTCGCGTACTCGAAGCACTGCTCGCCCTTGACCGGATGTTGCAGCACTTTGCGGCCGGTCGGAGCGTTGCGAACGTCGGGGGTCCCACCACGCCGCAAACTCGGCGCAGCCCTCCCGCACGCGCCGGAGCAGCTCCACGAATGCCCGATCGCCAGCCCACAGATCGTTCGTCAGGCGAAACTGCGCGACGATCCGCTGCGCCTCGGCTGCCCAGGTCGCGCCGAAGCGCCGCCGTGCGTCGGGGTGGGTCAGCACGTAGAGCACGATGTTGCGGTCCGCCGTCGGCAGCGCGCCGAAGTCGAAGATTTCCGCCGCCGCGGCGTTCCACGCCAGAACGTCCCACCGGCAGCCCGTGAGGTAGGCCGGCTGATCGAAATTGTCGACGAGCCGCAGCAGCGCGTCCGAGACGGTCTCGCGCACAAACGCGGGGCGATCGGCGGCGCGCGCCAGCGCGCGTAGGTGCGCGCGCTCGGCTTCATCGAGGCGCAGCGCAAGTGCGAGCCCGACAATCGTCGCGAGCGACGGGCGAACCGCGCGGCCTGGCTCGAGCCGCACGTACCAGTCGACGCCGATGCCGGCGAGCTCGGCGACTTCCTCACGACGAAGACCGGGCGTCCGGCGTCGACGACGAGCGAGTCCGAGCGCCTGCGGTTCGAGCCGTTCCCGGCGCGAGCGCAAGAAATCGCCGAGCTCGCTGCTCGTACGATCAATCATGACGCGCGTCCCGCGCATCCTGGGAGGTCGTCATACCAGGATAATACCAGGCATTGTTGCGGTCGGGCAGGGGCCGTACGATCGACGCGTCGCCATCGTCGGAGGAATCATGAAAGCAGCCGTTCTCACGGCGTTCGGAACGCCGCTCGCAGTCACGACCGTCCCCGATCCGGTCCTGCGCACCGGCGAGGTCGTCGTCGATGTCGCCGCCGCGGGCGTGCTGCCCTACGCCGCCGAGGTCTTCAGCGGCGCGCGCCGCTACCTACTCGAGGTCCCGGTCGTGCCCGGGGTCGGGGCGATCGGTCGGCTACGCGACGTCGGCCCCGACGCGACGCGCCTGAAGAAGGGCGACTGGGTCGTCTGCGATCCGACCGTGCGCGCACGCGACGACGCGCGAACACCCGACATCACGCTGCAAGGCTGGAGCGCGCGCGGTGAAGGCGGCCTGCGCCTGCAACGCTACTACCACGACGGCCCGTTCGCGCAGCGCGTCATGGTGCCGACGGAAAACGCCGTCCCGATCGGTTCCATCGACGCTGCCGACGCTGGTCGCTGGTGCGCGCTGAACCTCGTGCTCGTGCCGTACGGCGGTCTGCTCGCCGCGGATCTGCAAGCGGGCGAAACGGTGGCGATCAGCGGCGCGACCGGGAACTACGGCAGCGCCGGCGTCGCGGGTCGCGCTTTCAATGGGCGCCGGCTGCGTCATCGCGCCCGGCCGCAACCAGACGGTGCTGAACGATCTCGCCCGGCGCTTCGGCCGTCGCGTGCGCACCGTGGTGCTGTCGGGGAACGAAACGGACGACCGCGAGCGAATCAAGGCCACCGCCCCGGATGGGATCGACTGCGTGCTGGATCTCCTGCCGCCCTCGGCGAGCGCAACGGCGGTGCGCGCCGTAGCGATGACGGTCCGCGAAGCGGGACGCGTCGTGCTCATGGGCGGCGTCGGGATGCTCGGCGGCGACGACCTCGCGCTGCCGTATCCCTGGATCATGCGCAACAACATCACATTGCGAGGTCAATGGATGTACGAGCCGCAGGCCGTCGTCGGGCTGATTTCGCTGATCCGCGCGGGACTGCTCGACCTGGCCGAGTTCGACGTGACAGAGTTCCCGCTCGACGCCGCCAACGACGCGGTCAAACACGCCGCGGCGCACGCCGGCGCGTTCAAACTCACCGTGATTCGGCCGTAGCACCAGTCTATATGTTACTTCAAATCGGAGGGCGCACCGACGACTTCAAAGTGGGCGGCAACAACCATGTCGCAACCGCGACTGATCGTTTACGGTGGCCGCTCCGGCTCACGCAGCTTCGCGACGATCTCGCGGATGCGGCGCTTAATATATGCGACCGACGATTCGCCCCCGTCAGTTTCCCTCCGAACCCCCATTCCACGATCATAATCGGTGCTAGTGCTCGATTCCGCGCTACGCGCGATTGGGACGTGCTCGTCATCATCGCCTACGGCGCTGACGACTGCGCGCGACCCGAACAGCTGCGGTCGCAAAACACCCCGAGAATGAGGGACCGGAGGATCAACCGGTGACGTCGACGCGTCAGTAATGGCAGGCGACGGAGCCGGGACGCCCTTAAAGTCTGATAGGCCGGGCGAACCCTGTACACCGGCTGTGAGCACCCGTTGGATCTCCGCGAGGGAACAGCGCAGCGCCGTCGCGATCGCGCGCAACGAGAGGCCGGCACGCCGCATTTCCGTGGCCGCTGAGCGACGTTGGCGCGCCGGGGCGGTATATTCACCGCGACTCATGCGCGAACGCTCCCGGGCGGCTTCCCGGGCCCGCTGGCGGGCCTTCTCGCGCTCGCGTTGCGCCACGATCCGGGCTTCGCGTAGGAGCGGCGAGACATCGGCGCCGTACCGCTCCCACACCCAGCGCGCCACGCTCTTGACGATGTGCCCGACCTCGTTGGCCTTGAGAGGACCGCGCGGGCTCTCGGCGCCGACGTCGGCCGCGATCTGGCCTCCGCGATCGGCGACCGCGCCGGACCACGCATCGTACGTGCCGATCCGCCAGTCGGCGACGGCGACGTATGCCCAGCGCCGCAGACGATCGAACGTCTCGACGTTGCGGCCGATTCCGATCGGCGGGTTCTTCTTCAGTACCGGTTCGTTGAGGTCAACGTAGCGTGCGAGCTCGTCGAGCGAATATGGTGCGTCGCGCCCGATCTTCGTGACGTACGCGTCGGAGAGGGGGTTGTGATGGAAACGGCCCGTGTAGGCCGGGTCGGCACCCAGCGCGGCCGTGTATGCACGCTCGATCGCGGCCGCGTAACGCA
>JAABUO010007907.1_pt1 | contig 12090 bp, 9 predicted proteins | sample 5559291 | NCBI WGS metagenome assembly JAABUO01 (sample SAMN10711878, study PRJNA513372) | rock metagenome | isolation source: Antarctica rocks | place: Antarctica: Victoria Land, Finger Mt sud
AATTCTGTTCGCTTTAAAAGTAAATGAAGATTTGTAATTTTGCGTAAATTATTAAAAGCTTAACGTCATCATTAAAAGAAATCATTACTCGTTATTTTTAATTAAGAAAATTATTAATAAAATTATGAAATGTAAATATTTAACTCGTTTACATATTATATTAACGTTTAATAAACTTCGTATACATCTCGATAATAAAGATTATACAATCTTTATTATTGCTTTAAAATTATATAAATCACGAATTCTTTCTTTTAAACTTATTAATGACTTTGTCTCTTTTTAGTAATATATGAATAATGTTTTATAAAACTTTTTAAACGAATTTTATTAATTTTATTTAAATGACATTTTAATATATAATAAAACTTAACGAAAACATAAATAACATATTAAGATGATATTAAGCCGTTTACGAGAAGTTAATTTACAAATAAATATTCGAAAATGTAAATTTAACGTTAAAGAAATAATCTTTTTAAAAATCATCGTGTTAGAACAGAATCTTCGAATGAACTTCGTTAAGATGAAAGTTATAATTAATTAAGCTACTTTAATTAATTTAGAAAAGATTTAAAGCTTCGTGAAATTTATTAACTTTTATTAATGATTCATTAAGAATTTCTTAAAGCTGATTAAACTCTTTACTTAGCTTACTCGCAAAGACATATTCTTCGTATGAAATCAGATTTATGTTTAAGCTTTTAAAGATTTAAAGAAACAGATTAGCTCGACTGTCATATTATGACATTTTAATCTTAAACGTTAAATTATTTTAAAAATCGATGCGTTTAATTACGTTAAAGACGATATTTTATCTTAATATAATAACAAAGATATTTTTTATTTAATAATCTTTTACAGTAAAAGTATATTTTTTATTAAATGTAATTATTATATTTATAATAAGAAATTATTAATTATTATTTAATGCTTTAAGTATTAAAGGCTCGAGCTGAAAAACATTAAATTATTAATTTAAATATTTATTAATTATTAAACTTTAAAGATCTTTATAAAGAATAAACAGTTAACTTAACGTTAAGCTAATTATCTGAATATTTTATTAAAGTTTAACTTTTAAATTATCTTTCGATTAAATAAAAACAATATTAAAGTTAATGCGCTGACACGTATACTTATAATTAATTCTTTTAAAATCGTTAAACGTATTAAGAATTATTATTAAATCATTTTAATTTTAAATAAAATAAATATTTTAGTAACTAAATTAAACGCTAATAAAATTAATGAGCTGTACATTAAATATTAACAACATTAATAGTTTATAAAGTGAACTAAATTTTAAATTTTAGCTTAAGTAACATTCGTCGCTTAAAGTTAAATAAAATCTGAATTTAAGCTAGTCTCGCTGAGCTAAGTTTTACTTTTATTAATAAAATCTGCGTTCGTTCATATATCGCTGAACAAAAGTCAGCTTTAATCGCTTATGTCGCATATGTTATTTATGTCGTATATGTTAATTCTTTTTTTAATGTTTATTATATATATTTATAAAGACTTATTTAAAGACAGATTATAATATAAAACATTATTATAATAAATGTTATTGTTATACTTAAAAACATTATTACTAGTATATAAACACTCTTTACTTTTAATCATTCGTCTTTTTAAAATATACATTAACTTAAATTAAAATAATTTAAAAAACGATTTAATTAATTATAATTTTAATAACGATTCGCAAATTATATCTCGAGTCTTACGCAAAGTACATGAAGATAACATTATTAAAAGTTGTTTACAAGCGCGATTATTAAGACATTAAGCGACATGATTTAGGTAATCTCATTAAACATTTACTATAAACGACTTAAAAAACGACTTAATTAATTTTAATTTCATAAAGATTAATCATCTTATCTGCATACAAAGTATATGTTATGATTAAAGATGACGAATTAATAATTAAGAAAATAAAATAAATGATTTTTATTAATGTAATATCTCTCGATCTTTTTATCTAAACATTAATTATGCGTGCATGTTTAAATAAAATAGCTGCTTCAGTTTTTTAGCGATGACTCGTTCTTTTATTTCTCGACTTTATATAAGTAATAATCTTAATTCTTCTTTTATTAATTTTCTTATTTTCATTATTATTCTTAACTTCTCGCAGTCTTTATAAAGCTCGAATTATTCGCTATGAATGCATCGCAGTAACTTATTAAACTTAACGCATTAACATTCTTTATAATATCTTAAATTAATTTAACATTATTTAACATGTTTAATAAAGAAGCTTTAACTACACTATTGCTGAGGTATTATTCCCTAGTATACTACGGATTTTTAGCGTCGCTTTAACCGGATAAATATTAGCTTATATGCAGTTTATTTACAGCTTCTGAGATATACATTTAATATTTAATTTGTTTTCTCTCTGCTAATATAACAGCTTCGCAACGAGCATGCATTTCGTTAACAAGAGCATCTAGCTGCTTCGGTGTGACAGCATCTCAGACTTCTCGTACTGCTTTTCTTAAAGTATTATAAAAGAACTTGTTCTGATCGTCATAATGCTTCTGAATTTAATTCTTCATAATGTTTCATACGACTTTAATGAAATTTAAATCAGATGAATATGAAGATCAGTTTATAACGCGTATATCTTTATTCTTAAGCTTTTCTCGAGTATATTTTGTTACGTGCTCGAAAGCGTTATTCTGCATGAAGAAAAGACTCTGTTACATTCTCATTCAGTCGTGTATAACAGATACAATATGCTCACAATAAGACTTCTTGTTAATTTTATCTTAATCTTTCTCTTAAAAAACACAGAGTTCTTTAATTAATTTCGAAAAACATTCTTAAAATATTCATTTATTCTTTCTCGAAAGACGACGCACAATATATATAAAATCGTACTTTTCGTAAGATCGTTTAATAATTTCTATTTTACGATGACGATTATTATTAATTCACGTTTTATCATTTCACAGTATAATTTATTACTGTTTCTTAATTTAATTAAGATACTCGTGTGCTCAGGCTAGTTAAAGTAATCGAATTTTTTTCGAAATTAAAGACTTTTTTCGTACTATTCGTCTGAAGAATTCTTCTTTTTTTAGTGCTAAACGTATGACATCTTCAGAAATATCTCATTTAAGCTTTTAAGAGATTTAATAATACGAAAGCTGTCGATTCTTCTGCGAAGCACATATAAAATTAACTAAAATTTATAAAGATTCGACGTCGATAAACGATTTTCGTTCGCATTAACGCTTTTGTGAAATAAATTTATGTGAACATGCGTATTAAATCTGATAAAGGATTATTTTTAGAAATTCAGCTATTTAAAAGTATTTTCAATTAATTTCTTTTAATGTTTAAGCCTGAAGTCGAAGATCTCTGAATAAATTTAACTGTTTAGTAAGTGTTTTCGAAGGCTTCATTTAGCTGATAAACTTCATTTAACTGATAGGCTTCATTTGACTGATAGGCTCCGTTTGGCTAGTAGGCTTCGTTTGGCTAATAAATGAGCTAATAAATGTTTAAAATCTGATGTAAAAGAAAATAGAGGCCGAATATTCTAACAAAACTCAGTATTAGCTAGCAGAGGTACTTTTAGCGCGTACTAGAGAATAATACCTTAACAACCGTAGTATGTATTATTACATAAACGCTTTTATTATTATGTTTAACGAATTTATTCTTATTTTAAACTTATAATAAAAACTGTTATTAAAGAACAAACATCGTAAACGCAAAGCTAATATTAAATTATTTTTAAGAAAAGCTTATTAATTATATTTCGATCAGCTTACATCTTTTTATAATCTTTATTATTTCTTAAAGAATCTTAATTATTACAAGAACATTCTTTTTCGATTACTCTTTAAAGTTTCTAAAAAGAAAATAACTCTTATTAACAGTGTAATATTAATAAGTTTAAAGATTATTAAAATTCTTTTAAAGAATTATTTCTCGAGTGTTCGTAAGTTTATTTTCTTTTTACATAACGTTAAGTTAATTACGTTTAATATTTAAAGTTAAACTTAAAGTATATAATTAGTATTAGTAGCTCGCTTTAAAAAATCTGAAAATAACATTTTTTAACGCTTAAAATTATCAGTTACACAGTATAATCGAAAACTCTTTAAGAAGATTTAACGAGTTAACATAATAAATATAATAAAGTTTTTAATTATTTACTTTAAAAGAAAGTCTTATAAAATTACTAAATATAATGTTATAGCTTGCGTATTATATCTTAAAATTAATTAAAGAGTCTTTTACAAGCTCTTAATTTATTATAAATTACGACTTTTAATCTCGTTTTATATTAATTTTACGATAACTAACGATTAACGAATAATTTCTTAAGAAATTTAATAAAAAGACGTAATTATCGTTAAATGAAATTATTAATTACTTACAAGCTGTATTTTGAATTTTTATCTGAATTTTCTTATAATTTAATATTAAATCAGAGCATGAATACATTTAATTTCTAACTCTTTATTTCTGATTCATTCTTTAATTCTTTATTCGAACTTGTAACGAAATCTTTTTAAAAAAAGATAATAAACGATTAGCATATTACTTATAAACTTTATTTAAAAATTATTTTAAAATCTTTTCTGCACGATTTTACTTTTATGATAAAAAGAATTAATGAAAAGTTCAGAAAATTACATGTTTAACATAAGTTATCGCATTATTAATGATCTTGTTCTTAATTATAATATGTAAGATCTCGAGTAATTACATATTTATCGCTTATAATAAATTTAATAACTCATTTAACTTTTTCGCGATTTCGTTATTATTTCTCGAATTATGAATTTAAGATTAATTAATTATATTAATGTATACGAAATTAATCATTTATTAAAAGCGTCGTGAATGTTATTTCTTTAACTTATATCTTCGCTTAATGTATAAATAAACGATCTTACTCATTAAAGAATTAAGCTTTATAATAATTTAATACAGCTGTTAAAAAAATTCTGTATATTAACTTTTTACGATTTTTAATCTCGAGTTAAATTAATTACGTGTGCTTAACTAATTTTAAAGTAAATACGCTGTTACTTTTTTAGCATTTTAACAAAATGTTAAAGTCTGACTTAATTAATTAAACTGTCATCGTACTCGAATCGCAAGAACATATTAAACGTAATCTTTAAAATTAAAAATCTTTATTAACTCGCGAGATTAAAGATTAAGAAACATTTAATATGTATAAAAAGATTATAAGCATCGCATTTTATAATAAAGAAAACGAGTCGTATATTTTATACGAAAAGTAAATAAAAAGATTTCGTTTTTATAATTATATAATAAAATTATTTTATATAATCTTTCTTTTCGTTTAACGTAATTATTATTAAGAATTTAATATTATAATTTACAATTTCTTAAATAAACGTAAAATATTTAGCGATAAAAAGTTTCTTTCATGTTTATAAATTCAGTGTTTTAAATGTATTACATTTTAAAAACGATACTCGAGTTATTAAACATAAATATAAGCGATTAAACTTTCGTCTTAAACGAATTAAAAGTTAAAGTTAATTTATCTTTAATAATAATGTTTTGTAATTAATTCTTATATACAGTAACACGATTAAAGATTAATAATGTTAAGCGTGATGTTAAGATTCATTAATCGAGCTATATATATATAATATATAAAGAAAACATTTCATCTTTTAATGTGCGACTTTAACGATTAAGTTTTTATAACTTTTAATGAAATAACGTTTAAGAATTAATTTATCGTTTTCACGAGTTTAAATAATGTATAATTTATTAAACTTATAATATTTACTTTAATGTCATTAATTATTATATAATCTTCGAGTTATATAAAAGTAATTAAGTTTAAAATTTCTTAATCGTATTTAATATTTTAATAATAATCGCTTAAAGATTATAAAGCTCGATTATTATAATCGCGATCGAGCGAAGTATATTTATGTTTTATTTAATTAAATAATTACATCGTTAATCTTGTTAATAATTAATCGCGATGATTATAACGCGTACGCTTTTTAAGTTATAATCTTTACAAAGAACTTTCGTAAAATTAAGCTTTATAGATTATAATTTCTGTATTCGTGATGATAAGTTTTAATTAAGTCGTCGTCATTAAACGTAAATTATTTAAATTAATATAAAATCGTAAATAAGCGAGTTAACATTTAAGTTTTAAACATTAAAAGTTAAGTTAACGTTTAAATTAAAGTATAATATATATGAAGTATCACGCGTTCTTTTCATACGTTAACAGCGCTTCTTTTCTTTTTTAAGAAAACATTTATATACTTTTAAATTTTAAATTTTTATTAATTACGTTTATTTTTAAATCATTTATAATGTGTAAACGTTTAATAAATATGAAAAAACGTTTAATTACATATTTTTATATAAATGACTTAAACTTCGAGACTTATAATCTTTAAGAAAAGCGCACTTTTCTTATTTATAATCTTTCGTTTATCTTTTTTAATAATTTATAATAATAATGTAATAAAAGCGAAATAAATATTACTCGCTCGTTTAAAGCATTATAATTTTAAATTATAAGATTATTAACGTTTAATAAACATTTTCATTACTTTAATAAATAAATTTCTTTAAACTTTATTACGTTTCATAAATGTAAAACGATCGTAACTGAAATTAATACAGAAAAACATAATTATTAATTTATAAAATAATATTACGTTTATTTCTTCGAATCATTATTAATCTGTATACATTTAAACAAAATGTTAATTAAGTAAACACGATTTTCTTAATAAGCTATTCGAACGAATTTATTCGAAAGAACGAAAATGAGAATTTGTAATTATGCTTAAGTAATATTACTTTTATCGTTAAAGATTTATTAAATCGTTAAAATAATATTTGTTAAGAATTACAGAACTTAATGTTAATTATATAAATTTTTTCATAATCTTAATAAGTTTTAATGAATATATTAATGAATGTTAAAAAAAAAGAATAAATATAATTATTTACAATACAAATTAATGAACTAGTAACACATCGCGCTTTTTTAATGCACATAAACAAAGCTATATAATTTAAACGTAATCGTTATTTCTTAATAAATCATCGACTTTAATAATGTTATTATTATTTTTAAAATTATTCTTAATATCTTTAATTAATTCTGTCTCTTAAAATGTTTTAAGCTTTAATGTTAATTTCATTAAACGCGGTTAATGATTCTGTTTATCGTATATTAATATCTCGATCTCGAAATTTACGTAACGTAAACTATAAATAATAATCTTCTCATGTTGTTTAAGATAATTAACTCTTTTCTTAATCTGTATTTAATCTTTCTTCATTCATTTCGAATTAATTTAAACTAGTTTCTTAATCTTATATAAATTATAATTAACATTAATTAATTTAATAATATTAATAATAAAGCGTAATGACTTCTCATTTAAATACTTTTATAATTTTTTCGAATCTTTTTAAAATAATTAAATTATGTTCATCATTTTAAATTTAAACATTAATTCATTTATTAAAGTTATAAAGACTTTAAAAACAAGTTAAAAATATTACATAATTAAACGTTAATAATTATGTTAAACATGTTTCTTTCGCTATGCGTGTAATAACTTTTAAAAACGATATTAACGAAAGATAAAGACTTTATTACTTATTTAATAAAGAATAAATACATTCGTAAAACTCATGATATAAAATATAATTTTCTCGTTTTTATTTTAAACATTATTAATGAGCTCGTTAATTACTTTAATTTTAATATAATTCTTCTCGAAGATAATAACGCGAATGTGCTTTTTATAAAAAGATTTAACTTTCTTTAAATCGTAAAGACGATCTGATTAAAAGCGAACATATTTTTTCTTAAGATTTTTTTTTTAAAGAACGCGAGTAACTTTGTTTCTAGAAGTTATTTAAGAAGCGAGAATGTATTAAATACTTTAAGTTAACGAACTTTTATTATTCAGTTATTAATATTAATTTCGAGCTCGTTTTTAACGTAGTTATTTATCTTTCATTCTTTTTAATTCTTATTTCTTATCTTTTAAAGTTATTTAACAATTATCATTACTGAGAAATTAACAAGTTCGTTAAATCTTAATGAAAGCTCGTAATTAACATTTTAATGCTTATTTAATATTACATCTGTAAAAGAAGAAATAAAAAACTTTAATTAATTAATATTACGTCGTAATCATAATGTATCGTACACGATCTTTAATTATTTAATATACGTCTTAATGATTCGATTATCTAGCTCTTAATCTTTAACGATTTTCGTATATGTCTTGTTTATTTTATTCAGTTTTTTAAAAGTACAATGCAGAAATTTAATTTAATGAGCTTCTTTTTCTTTTCATTTTAATATTTATTTATTTATTATTAAATTTATCATTAGCGTGTTCACTTATGACGTCATTTATTTAAAAAATGATTCGAAGAATGTATCTGTAATAAATTACTTACGAGATTTTTCATTCATAATCTTAAATAAATTAATGATTTTAATTATCTTAATTATTTCTTTATGCGTCTTATCTGCGATTAATTAATCTTATCTTAAAAAAAAGAACTGTCATGTAAACGATCGTTATCTTATTCTAGAACTTGCTTTTAAAGAAATGAATTTATTTTTTATTAATTTTATAACGCGAGTCTTGTACGTATTTATCGTGATTACATATATAACATTAATATTAACGTGCTTATGTTTTAATATAAGATTTAAATTTAATAATTTCAGTTTAATAGCTAGCGCGTTCATCTTTTTATTGTAATACGCGTAACAAATCTGTTAATATAATAAATTATTATTCTCGTTAAGATGAATTCGAATCTTCTTTAATTAATTAATGATTAAGTCTGTTAAAATGATAATTAAATTAATTCATTTTAACGATATAAGACGTGCAGATGAGCTAGCGTTTATACATGAACATTTAATTCTTAATCTGTTATTAAAAAAGTACTTTACATTATTAAACTGAAACTTATTAAAAGTATCTTCTTTTAAATGTGCATTAAACTTTCTTTCAAGACGCGCATGATTAATCTCTTCGTGCGCTATGTGCAGTAAATGATTCAGATAAATTAATTTAAGCATTTTTATTATCTTATTAATAAATTAGCACGATTCATTCTTAATTTATTAATCTTCATGTGTATCTTTTTAAGACTCATATTATTAACATTATATTCTTTTCTTATAAACATTTTTATCTTAAAGATTATAAAAATTTTAAAAGTTTAATATAAAAAGAATGACGTTTTCATTCTCTGTAAATGTATGCGTAACTAAGATTTAACTTAATTATGATTATATAAAAACAGTTAAACGCAATTTTATCATTTGTTTTCTTCATGAAAATGCTTTATAATAATTAATAATATCTTCGTTATAAGTCTGTTTAATTTTATTAATTAAGAAATAATTTTAATTTTAATATCTTAATCATCTCGCGTAACGCTTCTTTATATTATTTTCATTATCTTCGATATCGTTAAGATTCTCGTTTAATCGTTTATAATTTAATTCTTTCGCGAGATTTTTTATAATTATAAAATTAAAGATCATTATGTTTTATTAAATGTTCGTTTATTAAAATAAAGATAATATAGTTTCTTCGTGTTATTTAATTTAACTTATTAAATCTCGATGTAAGCTATTAATATTATTATTCTTCGATGAAGAATTATTATTATTTAATTTAAAACTTATAATTATTATTAAATTAATAATTAAAGCTGAAATGTTAAACTCATTCGAAGCTAGCGTTAACGTGTCGTTTTCTTAAGTTTACATCTTATCGTTAAACTTTTATCGCTTTAAATGCGATGATTCGAGATTCTTATTATACTTTATAAAGATTATTTATCGTTAGCTCGTTGTTTATACATATACTTTAATGACTTATTAAAAGATAATGTTTAGTTAGTTAATTACAGATTAATTTTCTTCGTTACGAATATTTTTATAATATTTATTACGTCTTTCTTTAAATGATTAAATCTTAATCGCTTTCGCGAAAAGCTTAAGAGCGTTTAAGTCTCGTTCGTGAAATCTTTATTCTTATTAGTTTAACGTTATTATTATACATATCTTTTTAACTTATTAATTTTTAATATAACATTAATTATTAACGTGTTAATATTATTCGTTATCGAAATCATTATCTCGTTTATTTTAACTTCTTTCGTGTCTTTAAGTTTAAATTATTACTAATTTAATATATGAACTATTTAATTCTCGTTCGTAAGATCTTTACTCTTATTAGTTTAACGTTATTATTATATATATCTTTTTAACTTATTAACTTTTAATGTAACATTAATTATTAACGTGTTAATATCGTTCGTTATCGAAGTTATTATCTTGTCTGCTTTAATTTCTTTCATGTCTTTAAGTTTAAATTACTGTTAATTTAGCATATGAATTATTTAATTCTCGTTCGTAAAATCTTCATTCTTATCAGTTTAACGTTATTATTATACATATTTTTTTAACTTATTAATTTTTAATACAACATTAATTATTAACGTGTTAATATTATTCGTTATTAAAGTTATTATCTCGTTTACTTTAATTTCTTTCGTGTCTTTAAATTTAAATTATTATTAATTTAGCATATAAACTGCTTAATTCTCGTTCGTAAAATCTTTACTTATCGTTAATTCGTTATGAATGTATACACTTTATAAATTTATTAAATCTCGTTACAATATTAATTAAGTTAACGTTATTTTTCGTTGTAATCAGAACAGATATGTCATTCACATCGCTCTTTTTCGTGCTATTAATTATTAATTGCTTTTAAATAATTTTATTATTTTGATTATTCACTTTAATAATCTTTTCGCTTTTATTAACATTAACGAGTCTTATATGTTCTTAACGAGAAGCTAAAATTAATAAAGTCTTATTTATAAGTTTTACACTAATCATTAGTTCGCTGTTTATATACATATGTTTTTAATTTATTAAACTATAATGTAACGCGAATTACATTAAAGCGAGCAGCTTAATTAAATTAATTCGAGACGTCGCGTAAGACAGCTCGAAAAGTTTTATTTAAATTTATTTTAAAGAACTTATCGTTTATAAAGTAAGTAATAATATTTATCTTAATATAGCTAATGTTTTCTTTAAGAATTTAAATTTACATTTAAAACGAAACATTATAAAATTAATTTTCGTCTTCGTATAAATCGTGATTAAATACATCTTTAATTAAAGTTAAGCTTATTTTCGAGATTTCTTTTAAAGTAATTAAATTCGAGAATGAACTCATCATCGCATGAAGTTTAAAGTTTTTAAACGTTTCGAAGAATAATATAATTTCTTATAACTGTAATTACGAAAGCTTGAACGTAAATAATGCTCGTTAAATCTTTATAATCTTGCGTATGTTAATGAGTAATTAATCGTTTAAAGATAATGTAAAACTAGTTTATATACGAGTAAAAGATATGTTAATTTATTTAACGCGTTTCAGTTCAGAGCGTTTCTTATTAAAGAGCATTCGTTAAACTATAACGATTAAACTGCTAATAATATGTTTTCTTTTAAAGTTATTAAATATAAATTAATTAATTTAATATAAAAACGATATTAATTACTCGTTAACGATAGCTATTTTTTTGTTAAATCTGTTATGCTTAAGTGTAAGCGCGTGCTTTTTAATTCATTACTGAGCTTGTTTTTTTAAATTCTTTCGCTGATTTATATTAATGCTTAAGATTTATTTAATCTTTATCATGTTTCTGAAAATTAAAGACTTATTATTAAATTAAAAATTCTGATATTTAATAGTAATATTCTTTTTAAGACGTAAGCTAGTCATTATAATAAATTAATGAAATTAGTTTAATAAGATAAATAATAATGAAATGTATAAAAAATATTAATATTATTATTTAATTATGTAAGATGAGTTAACGTAATAAACTATACGCGTACTTAATTAATGTTAAATATGTAAATTTAATTAATTAAATTAAGTTTAATAAACATATCTTAATCTTAATAATAATGCTCGTTATAAAAGATACATGATGTTAAATCATAATTTTATGTAAATATAAGAATAA
>JAABUO010007909.1_pt1 | contig 12089 bp, 14 predicted proteins | sample 5559291 | NCBI WGS metagenome assembly JAABUO01 (sample SAMN10711878, study PRJNA513372) | rock metagenome | isolation source: Antarctica rocks | place: Antarctica: Victoria Land, Finger Mt sud
GCTCACGCGAGGAGGCGGAGGACTTGACCGCGCAGACCTTCGAGCGGGCGTTGCGCGCCATCGACCGCTACGAGGAGCGCGGGGCGCCCTTCTCGGCCTGGCTGTTGCGCATCGCGGCCCACGTCGTTGCCGATCGCGCCCGCCACGCCGAGCCGCTGGACGCCGCCGCTCCTCTCGACGACGACGACGGGGCCACCGCGGACGTGGCGCCAGACTGGGCCGAGGAGTGGGAACGGGCGACCTGGCTGCGCGGACATCTCGTGACGCTGCCCGCGGATCAGCGGCGCGTGGTACAGCTGCGCTACTACGAGGATCGGAGCTTTGGCGATGTGGCCGCGCGCATGGGCCGGAGCGAGAATGCGGTCAAGCAACTCCTCCGGCGCGCCCTGGCCGCCGTACGCATGCGGGCACACGAGGAGGCCGTAGGCGATGGGTGAGGATGAACAACCCCGGCAGCCCCGGCAGCCCGACGTGTCCTCGGACGCGGCCCTGGACCGGCTGCTGGGGCGTCTGGGACCGCTGCTGCGCTGGCAGGAGTACGAAGAAACGGGTGCCCCGGAGGAGGGCGACCCTCAGCCGGACCCGGCCTTCGAGCGTCGCCTGCGCGCGCGTCTGACCGCGGGGGAGGAGGCGGAGGAGGCCGCGGCTCCGGCTACCCCCCTGCGCCGAGGGCGGTGGCTGGCGCAGGGAGGGGTCGCCCTGCGGGTCGGGCTGGCCGCGGCGGCGCTGGCGCTGGTGATCCTGGTGGCCGTGGCGGTCGTGGAAGTCGGGGTGGTCGCGGCCCTCACCACCGCGCTGGCGCTGGCGGCCGTGGCGGTCGTGCTCGTCGTCCGCGCCCGCCTGGGGCAATGACGACGGTGGGACGATGCGGACCACCACAGGGAGGGAGGCAGGGGATGGAGCTACGGGCGGTTGTGGAGCGCGACGTGGACGTTGTTCAATGCGAGACGGCGCTGGTCGAGGCCGTGGCCCAGCTGCGGGCGCGCGGCCACCGCCCGCTGCCGGTCTGCGCCGGGGGGCGGGTGGTCGGCCTACTCGACGGCCGCGCCTTCACGGAGCGCCTGGCGGCGGGCGACCTCGACGTGCGGACGGCCCGCGTGCATGACCTCCACCTGCCGGAGCTGATCTGCGGCTGGGAGGACGAGGACGTGACGGACGCCCTGGCCCTGATGCGGGCGCGGAACCTCGCCGCGTTGCTGGTGCTGGACCGCGAGGGCGGGGTCGTTGGATGGGTGACGGTAGAGGCTCTTAGCAGTCACGGTGGGTGACGGTCCACTGCCGGGATACGGACGACGACGCCGGGGTAGACCGGTCATGGGCAGCGGCGCTGGCGGGGCACGTTCGCTCGCCACGCTCACAGCGCCACGGCGCCGCGTCGGGCACAGGCACAGGACCGGCCGCAACCACCGCCACCAGTTCGCCGCGCCCAGTTGTGTCTCGTCCCCTCCGTGCGGCGGATCGCGTGGCCGTCCCCAACTACTCGGGAAAGAACGCATGCCGCGACTACCCCCACGACCCCCCGCGATGCGCCCGTTGGACAGGGGTGGCGAGCGCGTCGCTCGTGGCGAACGCACGTCTACAAGAGGGCGCTGAACGTCCCCACAACGGCGGTGATGGTGGCGTCTACGTCGTCCATACCATAGGCATCCAACCACGCGCGCCCAAACGCCTCGGCCGCCCCCTCCACGTCGCCTTCTTCCAGCGCGTCCAGCGCCACGGTCAGCGCGTCCCCCCGATGTGCTGCGTGCTAATGCTGCGCGGACGTGCCCGGTCCTCGTTGTACACCAGCACCATCACCCGGCACGCCCCCACGTCCAGCCCCTGCTCCTGCACGCGCTCCCGGAACGCCCGCACATTCGCTGCCCGCTGCTGCGCCGTAGCGATGCCCTGCACGCTGATCCGCAAGCCCGGCGTCGAGCGCGCCACGCTGCGCGCCTCCCCGCCCTCCTTCTGCCACCGCCGCACCGTTCTGACGCTGACGCCGAGTTGGCCGGCCAATTCCTTCTTGCCTGCGGCGACTTGGGCGCGCCCCTCGCCGTCGCCCAAGTCGCACGCCACAGTGCGGATCGCCGCCGGCATGAGATCTGCTCCTACACATCCCACACCGCACCGACGATGTGCCACCGTACAAGGGGGGAGACATGGCAACCGAGCCGACCGATCAGGTAGGAACCCGCCTCATGTTCGAGAACGACCGCGTGCGCGTCTGGGACCTCGCCCTCGCGCCCGGCGCGTCCCTCGCCACACACATCCACCGGACCGATTATTTCTTCATCGTCGCGTCCGGCGGCCTCGTCCGCTTCGCCGACCCCGACAACCCCGCCGACGCCCACGACATCCAATTCGAGGACGACCAGGTGACGTGGGTGCCCGTCGGCACCGACGGGCACGTCGACAACCGCCTGACCAACATCGGGGACAAGCCCCACCGCAACTATGTGATCGAGCTCAAGCACGGCTAGCGCTGGCTACGCCGCCACCACGACAGGAGGGCCACCATACGTCATATTCGGTGGTCCCATCCCAACGCGGCCGGTCTGTGCGCGTCGTCTCTCAAGAACGGGTACGCCCGTGCACAGGCCGGTCTCGCCGGGACATGCTATGCTGGGCATGGCACACCCCCCTATGAAAGGACAGGCTTACAATGCAATTCTACAGCCTCCAGACCAAGGCCACCATCGAGGTCCCCGACGAGCAGGTCGAGCGCACCACCATGGCCAACGGCCGCCCCGCCGCCCGCGCCACCATTGAGCGCGACGGCAAGACCCTCAAGCTCTTCAAATTCCTCCCCAACGATGCCGCCCCGGCGTCCACGGCGGGCGCGGCCGTCGCCGTCGCCGCCGCCAAACCAAAGAAGGCCAAAAAGTAGACGTCGTGTAGGCGCTGCTGGCCGTCGCCCCCTCGCCGCCACTTCCGTGGGCACGTCCTCAACGGGGAGGGGCGGCGCCGCTCGTGGTCATGCGTGCGACCGATCACACACGCCGCCCTCTATGACCTCGACCTCCGCGACACCAAAGAGACCATACACAGTCTTCATACCGGCCACATGCGCCCTTCATGAACGTGTGCGACGCTGGACACGTAACCCGAGCGGGGCCTGCCTTGACAGTCCGGCGCTAGCGTGGAACGGGGCACCGCGGTAGGGCCGTCCTGGGACCGGCCGCGCCCCGCTCGGGCTATCCTTCCCCGCTTCCGTCGCTGCGGCGCTAGCCGTCATCATTCGTCGTCAGCGGCCACGTCATCCCAACCCGCCGCGTACCACTCGACCAGCCGCGCCGACGCTCGCGCATTGAGCGTCCCGCCCAGCGCCCCCACCAGCCCGTGCATCCGCCCGTGCCCCGCGTCCCGTCCGGCCCCAGGCAGATCCCACACCGGCATCATCCCGTCCGCTGACCCAGCCGCCCGCGCGTCACGGGCGTCGGCCTCCCCCAGGTGGTAGGCTAGCGCCAGCGCCACCGCCTCCCCCTCCGGCAGCCCTGACAGCCGCCGGTAGATCGTGCCTGCGTCCATTTTGCCTCCCTCCATTCGCCTGATCGCACAGTCGCTTTCACGCGCCCAGTGCGAACGTCCCCACGACGTCGGTCACGCTGGCGTCCACGTCGATCCCATACGTCCCCAGCCATGCGTTGCCGAACGTCTCGGCCGCCGCGGCGGTGTCCCCATCTTCGAGCGCGTCGAGCGCGTCGATCAGCCCCTCGTTCGCCCCGTCGATATGCTGCGGCCCGACGTTGCGGGGTCGCGCCCGGTCCTCGTTGTACACCCGCACCATCACCCGACACGCCCCCATGTCCAGCCCTTGCTCCTGCACCCGCTCGCGGAAGGCTCGCGCGTTCGCCGCGCGCTGCTGCGCCGTAGCGATGCCCTGGACGCTGATCCGCAGCCCCGGCGTCGAGCGGCTGATGTTGCGCGCCTCCCCGCCCTCTTTCTGCCATCGCTGCACCGTCCGCACCGCCACCCCCAGCTCGCCGGCCAGGGCGCGCGTGCCCGCCGCGACCTGCGCCCGCCCTTCGCCACCGCCGAGTTCCCGTACGACGGAGCGGATCGCCGCCGGCGTTAGCTCCACGTCCTTCGCCGCTACCCGCGCCTCGTAGGCCCGTGCCAGGTCCTCGCCTAAGTCCGACACGTCGCCCTCCTTGTGGGCTACTCCTATGGCAGTTACACGCTCGCGCGACAGTTACCCCTCACCCGTCGATGCGTCGTCAGGGCGCGTGTCCGTCCACGTCAGCGCCATGCAGCCACGACAGGATCGCTTGTGCGATTTGGCCCGGCAACTGTGCCCCGGTGTCTACCCGACGCTGCACGGCCACGCGCAGCGCCGCAGCATCGGCGAGGGCGTCGTCGATCATGGCCTCGCTCCACCCCTCACGCCGCCGTAGCCGTTCCCTGCGTACGCTGTCGCCGCAATCCAGCAGCAACCAGGCGATGCCGCCGCACCATGCGATGTCTCCTAGCTCCTCGACGTCGCCCTCGTCAATGGCAGCGAACAGCACCGGCGTCCGGCCATTGCGCGCGATGGCATGCAACACCTCGAACCAGAGCGCCCGGTAGGGCCGCCACGTCGAGCGGTCGGAGCGGACCGATGCCTTGGCCAGGTCCGAGGCCGCGCCCAGGAGCCAATCGCCGTCGACGATGATGTAGTCGGTGCGGAGACGAAGTAACGCCCCCAGCGCCGTTGTCTTCCCCGCGCCCGGTGCCCCGGTGACGATGTAGACCGGATCATTCTTAGACGCCACCATGTACCTCGCTCGCTCGCCCCGTCCCCGCCGCACGGAGCGGCTTCAGGAGTCGCAATAGCGTGCCGAGCCCGCCACCGTGCGTCCCATCGAACGCCGGCAACACCCGCTCCAACGGGATCGCCGCGTCCTGCACCTTGAAATGGCCCAACCCCGTCCCCAGCGTGACCGAGGGCGGGCACGCCGTGATCGGATCGGGCTCGTCGCTCACGAGGTACACGGCGTCTTTGTGGACCGCGACGGGTGTGTAACCGGCCGCGTCCATTTTGTGCAACGCCCGCGACATGTTCGCGTTCGCCTGTGCGATGACGAGGTGGCGCCAGTCCGGCCGATACAGCGGGCTCCGCTTGTCGCGCTGCCACGCGCTGTTAAAGCCGCTGATCGTGAGCGCGTAGGTGTATTTGAGCGCACCCAGGGCCAGCCGCCCCGCCGGCGTCGCGTCGTCGTAGAGCGCCGTCCGCGCCCCCCGCAGCCGCTCGTACCACGTCTCCATCGCCCGGCTGTGCGTCGTCCACAGGTACGCCTCGGTGATCGCGCCGGCCTGGCCGCGTTCCAGCGCCCACGCCACCGTCGGCGTGCAGGCCCACCGCTCCTCCGCGCCGGCGATCCGCGCCAGCCAGTAGCCGGGCAGTTTCTTATCGAAGGGCAGCTTTCCGGTGGGGTCGCGCCGCTCCTCGATGCCGGACAGGCCCAGCTCCACCACGCCGGCCGCGCTCAACCACTGCGCGTTCTTATCGTAGGAGTGCAGGTACACTTTGCTCCGCTCGGCCGGCGAGAGCGTGCGCAGCCAACTCAACTCTGTCACCGTGTCGGCCTGCCCCGCCGGCGCGGGCAACCGCTCGGGGTACTCCCGCTGAGAGCCGGCCCCGCGCTTGCCCAGTTCTTGCAGGAGGTCTATCCCCGTGCGGCCCGGCGAGCGGTAGTACGGCGCGCCCACGGCCTGGGCGTAGGCCAGCAGGCCGCCCAGTAGCGTCGCGCCGTCGGTGTCAATCCCCCACACCGCGTGCTCATCGTACAACGGGAACACGATGGACACGCCCGAGCCCGCTTCACCCTTCTTGCGGAGGTCCAGCCAGGGCGTAAGCGCCGTGGGGAAAGCGTGCAGGTCGTCCAGGCCGTCGCTCACGAAGGGATGGCGCAACTCGCGGAACTGGCCCGCCACGGCGAGTGTATCGGGCAGCCCAGCCACACGCATCCAGGCGTCCGTGAGCCAAAGTTGTGCCAAGCCATGCCGCCGCGCGCCGTTGTACAGATCGCCGACGTGCCGAATCGCGCCCACGACGGGGACGAGGGGCTTATCGCGTAGGTGCAGGCCGTCCACGTCGAGCACGCCGATTGCGGCGTTAATCAGCGCTGTCATGCCGTCACCTCCACGCTGTCTATGTCTATAGTCGGCTGGCCCATGGTCACCCTCCTTGTGCAAAGGGTGTATCGTACCCATACATCCCTTACGTTAAGGGTGTATGCTGAACATACACCCTTAACGGCGACGAGGAGGACGAGATGTCGGAGCACACGGGACGGCGCAAACAGACGATAGCCTCCCCGGCAAATGATGACGGCACGACGACCACAGCTGTCTTGGTACCCACGGAGCAACGCCTGGTCACAATCGTCGACGACGAGGAGATCCCGGCGGCGCTCATCGAGGGGCAGGATATCTATCTCCCCATCCGTCCCATGTGCCAGGCCCTGGGTGTTGCCTCGCAAATGCAGATCGCACGCATCAAGGCGGACGAGGTCATGGCCGAGAATTTGCGGCGCGTCCGTATCGCCACCCCCGGCGGACCCCAGACCGTGCAGGCGTTGCACATCGAGAGTGTGCCCTTGTGGTTGGGGACGCTGGAGCCCGGTCGGGTGCGGGAGGACCTGCGGCCACGCTTGGTTGCCTATAAACGATGGATGCAGCGGCGCGTCTACGAGGCCTTCGCCGCCGAGATCGGCTGGGGACGACCCGGACCGCCCGTACCCGCGCCGCCGACCACTGCGGCACCCACCTCCCTCGAGTATATCGAGCAGATGGCCCTCGCGATCGCGCACATGGCCCACCAGCAGCGCGTTTTCGAGCACGATCTGACCGATGTCCGCGATCACGTGGAGGTACTCGACGGTCGCCTGGATCGCGCCGCCGCCGTGGTCGGCGGCATGCTGCGTGACCTGAAGGCGCTGCAGGCCGTGCTCGCCCCTGGCGCGTTGATCACGACAGCGCAGGCCGCCGAGATTTCGAACAGCGTCAAAACCCTGGCCGAGTCCTTGTCTCGCGCTGCCCCCGGCAAGAACCACTACCAGGGCATCTTCGGCGAGCTTTACCGCCGCTTCCGTGTGCCGTCGTACCGCGAGGTCACCGTGGATCAGTTTCCCGACGTCATGGCGTGGTTGCGCGACTTCCAGCAATCGTTGGATGAGGGGAACAGTCCATCGATATAGGCGACCGCTATCACCCGTTACGCGCGAACCGGTGGATGGATCGAGAGAGCGGGCGCGCCAACTGGCGTGCGTATAGCGCCACGTCATATTACGTGGCCCCTGCCACGACCCACTCGACGCGCAGTCTGTCATGCCCGAGCCGTTGCAGCACGCCTGTGACGCGGCCGTGCAGCTTGTGCTCTAACCAATCGCGCTGGAAGGGTTTGGGTACGCCGATGCGCAGAAGATCCTTTGTCCGCGTCAAAACGCGTGTCGAGGCGAGCCATGTGGCGTAGTTCTCTGGCGTCACGATGAGACGCAGCTCCCCGAGGGCAGCCGCCCACACCTCGTCCACGTCGTCGATCACTGCGGATAGGGTCTCGTCGGGGCCACTTGCCGCCCACAGTGCCCCTTGGCTGGCGTGCGAACGCGGCGGGACGGGCGCACTTTCCTCAGGATCCGCTAGGTTATGGAGCGTGCGAAGTAGGTACGGCATGCGTACAGGCAACCCATCACGGCCCCGTTTAGTAATCGTGTGTGCTTGAGACCGCGTGATTATGGCAGCCTCCTCCAAGAGCTGCAACAGCGTGTCGTCGTCCAGTCCTGCCATGCGCTGCACGTTGGCAACCCGTGTCCGACTTGCATGGGGCGCACCGTCGCCGAATTCGCCCGAAAGAGCAGTTACCCGCTGGTCTACAGATGTGGGGCCTTCGGTTAGTCCTGCTGACGTAGGCGACGGGCTTCCACGGGTCAACGTTGTTATATTACTCGAATCGGTCGAGTCGCTCGAATCGTCCAAGGCCATGCATGAAGGTGTGTATGCAGTCTGTGCCTTTCGATTCGATCTATCTGTTTGTCTTCGACTGTTTGTTGTTTCGACTGTTTGTTGTGTGTCCGAATCCCGGACAGGCCCCCGTCCGGGATTCGGACGGGGGCTGTTTGATTTTCGGACGGGAGGGGGGTCTGAATTTCGGACAGCCCCTGTTTGGTTTTCGGACAAGGGTGGAGGACTAGTCACGCCTGGATTCTTGAACACGATTTGGTACGTGTTCGCAAGCTGTCCGCCCTGTGGGTCGTCGTTCCTTTGTTTACGTATCACCCCGAACGCCACTAAGCGGTCCAGGGCGAGAACAACCGTTGACTTCGCGAGGCCGGTCCCGTGGTCGAGGCGACGTCCGTCGCGCGTGACGATACCGTGGCAGATCTGGTCGAGGCTGATCTGGTCGCTATAGCGTTTGAACCCGAACGTGCGGCGCGCGATGTACATGAGGACCATGAACGCGGAGGGCCCCAGCGGAGCCATGACCTCATCAAAGTACGCGTCGGGAATCTGTGTGCCGTTGATCGTGTCGACGCCCCCGAAGGTCCAGCCTTCCGGCAATGTTGTGTCCGTCATGACCAAGCTCATCGCATGCCCCCTACTGTGTCAGGGCGAAGAGACCGCAGGCGCCAGTAGCGGTATTCGGCCAGTTCCTGGGGCGTAGCTACGGCGAAGGCCTGCCGACGTCCTAGGTCGCGACGCGGAGTCTCGCGGCGAGCATGACCACTCAAGATGTCACGTGCGCCAGTGAGGGTTCGTTCCAGGGCGATGTCCTGCCCTAGGGCGGCGACGACCCGTGCGTGGCTGTTGAGGGTCGTCGTGTGGTCGGCGCGGCCTAATGCGCGGGCGGCCGCTATGTACGAGAAGTGGTAGTCCTCGACGAGTAGATATGCACAGACATGCCGCGCGTGGGCGACGTGGGTCGCGCGGCTCGGGCTAAAGATTGCATCGGGGGACACGTCGGCCGTAAGATGGGCGTCGTTATAGGTACGCACGACAGCCGCGATGATGGCCGACGTATCGACTATCCCCGTCCGTATCCGCGAGAGGGATGGTTTTCCACGTTGACCACTGTCGAGATATTGACAGGCACGCGCATCATTGCTATGCTCTGGATAGGGCATAGGGGTGTTTTCAAGCATAAAACTCTCCTAGCAGGCTCGAAACCCGGTTCGGGAGCCTTGGAACTCCTTCGGGTCACGGCCTTCGTTTCGGTGGTTCTAGTGATTCTGTCGAAGTTGGTCACACTAGAACCGATGATTATAAATAGCTAGTCCAGGCAAGCACGAGGCTCACCGGTTCCCGCCGGTGGGCCTCGTGCTTTTGCGACCGCTGCAGTCGCGCATCGTGCTACATGGCGCACTCCTTCATGATGAGCATTGTAGCCCACGACCTCCCCCCGCGTAAAGGCGGCGCCCGCTCGCCCGCCCTGTCCCTCCCTAAAAGGCGCTATCCGGCGCGTTGTCTGTGCGGTCATGGCAGGCCCGTCCAATCGTACGCCGTGCCCTGCTTTACGGGGGCTGTGGGCAGCCGTGCCGGCCTCGCCGGGTCCGTCGCCGTCGTCGTCACCGGGTCCGTCGCTGTCACCGCCGCTGTAGCTGCTGGGAGGGGTGTCATGGGGGTGGGCTTCGCCGGCACACGCACCGGCGCGTGGGGCGTCGCGGCTGGCACGGCTGCCCGCGCCGGGGATGGGGTAGGCGCGGGCACCACTCGTGCCTCCTCACGCGCGGGGGGCTGTGCGGCTGTAACGGTCGCCGGCGCGGGTGTGGAGGGGACAGGGGCTTCCAGGCACGCGGGCGGGGCGGGGAGCTGCGCGAGCCGCCGGAGCGCGCGCACGGTGTAGAATGGCCGCGTGCGCAGGTCCATCGGCCGCGCCTCGCGCACGCTCACCACGATGCGTCGGCGGGAGGAGGCGTGCAGGTCCTCCGGGAACAAGAGCGGGACGCCGGCCTCGCTCACCGTGCGGCTGTCGCGCTCGGGCCGGCGTCCGAACACGCCGCGCGCGGCCGAGTCGCCCTCGCTGTAGGCCAGCACGGTGCGCTTGCCTACCGTCTCGCTGGCCCACTGCGCATCCTTGCCGCGCGTCCCGCCCAGCCACGCCAGCGCGTTGCACGACTCCACGAGGGCCTCGGCCCCGGTCTCCGCGTAGTCGTCGATGAGTTGGGAGCGCATCTGGAATGAGAGGACGCGCGACACGCGTACCTGGCGCAGCACGTTGAAGCGATCCGGCGCGTCGGGGACCGCGCCCATCGTCCCGAACTCATCCAACAAGAGGCGCACCTCGCGCTCCAACGCCCCGCCGGGCAGCGTGCGCGCGCGATCCATCAGTACGCGGAAAAGGGTGGTGAACAGGCCACCGACAAGTGGGCGCAGCGTGCGGTCGCCCACGGGCGTCACGATGTAGAGCGCGACGGGGCGCCGGCCGCGCCGCCCCAAGCGGTCGAGGTCGAGCGTGCCCGCGCCGCCGACGACGGCGCGCACGGCCGCGTCGGTGAGCGTGGAGAGGCGCGGGGCCAGGCCCGAGGGGATCGACGTGCGCAGGTCGCGGTGCTCCTTGATGAACCCGAGGAACTGCCCCGCCGCCGGCGGGATGCCGCCCGGCGTCTTGAGTAAGCGCGCCTCGATCTTCTCGATGGTCGGTTGCAACAGCAGGTCGATCAGTTCGCCGAGCGTGCCCGTCGCGCGCCCGGCGTCGTGGGCGACGGCGTGGACATGGGCGACGCCGGCGGCGATGAGCAGGATCAGCGCCTGCTCGAAGTAGGCCACCGCCGGCGCGCTGTCCGTCGGTGTCGTGTTCTTCAACCAGGCCGCGGCCCACGCCTCGGCCTGCGCCTGCGTCCGCTCCAACGACAGGGGCGCCCACGTCACGCTGTTGGCCGGCGTCTGCATGTCCAGGCGGTAGACATCGTGCGTGCGGGACATGGCCGCGGCCGTCTGCGCCCAGTGCTCGCCCTTGGGGTCGGTGGCGACGTAATCCACGGCGGGGTCCGCCTCCAACAACTGCCCCTTGTACACGGCGTTGCTCTTGCCCAGGCCGTTGGGCGCGCAGATCGCCACGCCCTCCACGAGCAGGTCCGCGCGGATGCCCACGGTGATGCGGCGCAGGCCCCGCCGCGCCGTCCCCAGCACGAGGTCGCCCGGCTTGGCCCGCCGTCGCCGCAGCTCGTCCCAGGTCTGCCAGCGCGCCCCGCCGTAGGTGTTGGCCCGCGTGGGGTCCAGACCGCGCTTCCGGCGGCCAATGAGGATGAACACGGCGAACAGCGCCAGGAAGGCGAGGACGCCGCCCAGTTCCAGCGGGATCGCCGCGCGCACGGGCTCCCCGCTACGGCTATGGAGGCTGGCGTAGCGCCAGGCCGCGCCGTGGCGCATCCAGAAGGCCCAGGTGCTCGTATGGATCGTCGGGGCGAGCCCGTGGAGGCCGTGGTGCGCCCACGCCCGCGTCGCGCGCACGGCAGCCACCCCCGTCGCCGCCGGCCAGGCCACGGCGTCGTAGGCCGTCTGATACCACAGCGTCGCCGCCGCGACGACGTGGCGGGAGAGGGCCGTGGCCTGGGTGACGCTCCACCGCGCGCCCGCGAGCGGCCCGAGCCAGAGGGCCAGCACGGCGAGCAGACCGGCGAGGAGGCCGGCCCACCCGCGCAGCAACCAGCACACGCGGGCGAGCAGGTGACGCGCGATGCGCAGCAGGGCGACGATCCCCGCCTTGGTGCGGGAGGGTAGGCGACGGGCGAGATGGCCGGCGCGTGCCCAGGGACGGCCGGTGATAGGGGGGCGAGCGGGTGTGCTCATGGTCGGTGTCTCCTGGCTTCTATAGATCGAGGGCTGGCGTCAGGTCCCGGTCGAGGGCGGCGACGGGGGCGGGATCGAGGGTCAGCTCTAGGCCCGCGAGGTCCGCGCTGTTGTACGCGATCGCGGCCTGGCGGGCCGTCGCCTCGTCGGGGTAGACGTTTCCCGTGCGGTCGTCAGGGCCGTCGCCGACGCGCACCGGCTCCCAGCCGTTGGTGTCGCGCTCGATGGGGCCGGCGTCGTAGCGCCCGAGCGCGACACCGTCCCCCGTCCCCTCGACTTCGAGCCAGGTGTCGCCCCTGGCAACGAGCGCGTCGATCCGCGCGTCATAGAGCGCGGGGTCG
>JAABUO010007910.1_pt1 | contig 12089 bp, 12 predicted proteins | sample 5559291 | NCBI WGS metagenome assembly JAABUO01 (sample SAMN10711878, study PRJNA513372) | rock metagenome | isolation source: Antarctica rocks | place: Antarctica: Victoria Land, Finger Mt sud
CCCCGGTCGTGCAGGCGGTCGTCGCACCGAAGGCGCCAGTAACCGCTCCGGAGGTGGCCGCGCCGATTGTGGCGAAAGTGCAGACGATGACGCCTGCCGCGAAAACGTCGGGTGGCGCAACCGAACCGGACAATCACCGGGGATAAGCCTGCGCAGCGACGAATCTTCTCGCTTTCCGTGACTTTGCATTGCACACCGCGCGTCCCACTCCGGGGCGCGCGTTTCATTTTTCATTGATTAATCCACCGCCGGGTCAACGCCCTCAATGCATTCCATATTCCTTCTCGGCGCAAAAACGCTCGTCGTTCCTGTCAGTCGCGTGCTATGGTTACGTGTGCTGAATTCGCTCATTTGACTGGCGAGATCGTCACTGAATCCAGACACCGCGTCGTGTTGCAGCAACGTAGGGCTGATTGGGGGAGAAAATGCCTGAACTGAAGAGTCAGCAACTGCGGCGGGTCAATCATCAAGGGGACGCGCTGCGACTCGGTATGAACTGGACGGAGGAAGACCTCGGCAAGCCGCAGATTCTTGTCGAGAGCGCGTATGGGATGGGGCATCCCGGCACGTTTCATTTCCGACCGCTGATCGAGGAAGTCTCCAACGGCGTCTTCGAGGCGGGCGGCAAACCGGGTGTCTTTTATACCTCGGACATCTGCGACGGCGTCGCGCAGGCGCACGCCGGGATGTCCTACTCGCTCGTCTCGCGGGATATTCAGGCGGCGATGATCGAGATTCACGCCCTCGGCCACCCGCACGACGGCATGGCGCTGATCTCTGGCAACGATAAGTCCGTGCCCGCGCATTTGATCGCGATGGCGCGCTGCAACCTCCCGGCGATCCACCTACCCGGCGGCACGCAAATGAACGCGCCGAACTCCGTCACCTCCGACTACATGTGGGGGATGGGCGCAGCGGTGGATCGCGGCGAAATGTCCCGCGAAGACCTCGAAATGCATCAGCACGACGCCTGCCCAAGTTGCGGTGCGTGCCAGTTCATGGGGAGCGCAAGCACCGGCCAGGTGCTCAGTGAAGCGCTCGGGCTCGCGCTGCCGGGGAGCGGCCTAATCCCCGCGGCGCTCACCCGCCATATGCGCGTCGCACGGGCGGTCGGTAAGCAGATCGTCAAACTGGTGGAGATGGATCTGCGTCCGCGCCAGATTCTCACCCGTGCGGCGTTCGAGAATGCGATCATGCTCCACGCGGCGGTCGGCGGCTCGACAAACAGCCTCCTGCATCTGCCGGTGATTGCCCGCGAGGTCGGCATCACGGTGACGATTGACGACTTCGACTATATCCATCGCCACGTCCCCGTGCTGGCGAATGCTAAGACGACGGGCAAGTATCCCGTCGAATACCTCTGGTACGCAGGCGGCGTCCCAGCGGTGATGCTGCAACTCCGCGACCTTCTTCATCTCGACTGCCTGACCGTGACGGGCAAGACGATTGGTGAAAATCTGAAGGAAATCGAACAAAGTCGCTTCTTCCAGGAGACGCGCGGCTACCTCACGAACGTCAAGGTGCCGGTGGAAGAGATCATCCGCCCGCGTGAAGACGCTTTCGGACCGGAGGGCGGCGTCGGCATCCTGCGCGGCAACCTCGCGCCGGGCGGTGCGGTAATCAAGCACTTCTCCGTCCCAAAGGCGATGCACGTCCACACCGGCCCGGCGCGCGTCTTCGACAACGAGGACAGCGCTGTCGCCGCCTTGATCGAGCGCGTCGTGCAGCCCGGCGATGTTGTCGTGATCCGCTACGAAGGCCCAAAGGCGAACGGCATGCCGGAGATGTACTACGCGACGGCGATCATCGCCGCGAGCATCGAGTTGACGGCGACCTGTGCCGTTGTGACGGACGGGCGGTATTCCGGCGCGGCAAAAGGCCCGGCGGTTGGGCACGTCACGCCCGAAGCGATGGACGGCGGCCCGCTCGCCCTCGTCGAGGAGGGCGATTTGATCGAAATCAACGTCCCCGAACGTCGCCTCGCCATCGTCGGCACGCGGGATGGCGCGCTGACATCGGCGGAAGTGGACACCCTGCTCGCTACCCGCCGCGCCGCGTGGGTCCCGCCCGCACCACGCCACACGACTGGCATTCTCGCCCTCTACGCCAAGATGGCCGCCAGCACGGCGGACGGGGCATATATCGCGTGAGGAACTTCCCCCCGCCCCCTCTCCATTGCGATGGGGAGGGGGGTGAGGTTTCCCGTCTACAGCGCGTACTCCCCCTGATGCGCCTCTTCGAGATAATGGGCCAGCAAATCAATGCACGCCTGCACATCCGCCGCGCTGACCATCTCGTTGACCGTGTGGACATAGCGGGTTGGGATGGAGAGCGTGATCGCCGGGACGCCGCCATTGAGTCGCTGAATACCGCCCGCGTCCGTGCCACCGGCGGGCAGAATTTCCATCTGGTGCGGGATGCCCTCGCGCTCGGCGATCGCGCGGAAGTGTTCGACTAGTTTCGGGTGGCAGATCAGCGAACCATCCATGATCTTGATCGCCGCGCCGCCACCAAGCGTCGTCACCGTGTTCTCCGCGCCGCCGCCGGGAATGTCCATCGCCAGCGTCACATCGAGCGCCACAACAATCGTCGGCTTGAGCGCTGACCCGCTCGCCGCCGCGCCGCGCAAGCCGACTTCCTCCTGCGATGTCGCGACGGCATAGATCGTCGCTTCGTGGGAGCGCATCGCCCGTAGCGCCTCGAACATCACGAAGAGGCTGGCGCGGTCGTCCATCGCCTTGCAGATGTAGGTGTCGCCAACACGTTCGAAGGTGCGATCCATCGTCACGTAATCGCCGACCCGCACGGCTTCCTTGACCGCGTCGGCGGACATGCCGAGGTCCACGAAGAACTCATCGTGTTGCGGCATCTTCCGCTCTTCACCGCGCGTCAGGTGCGGCGGCTTGCGGGCAGGCTGCAATGCGCCGCGCAACACCTTCCCATTTGCCGTCGTGACGAGCACGCGCTGGGCGACCATGTTTGCCGGATCGTGGCCACCGAGCGTTTGCAGGCGGAGAAAACCCTTGTCGTCAATGTATTTGACGAGGAAGCCGATCTCGTCCATGTGCGCGGCGAGCATCACGCGCACATCGTCCCGCCCCTTTTTCGTACCGATCACATTGCCGAGGGCATCGGTGCGTACCTCATCCGTCAACGCGCCGAGTTGCTCGCGGGCGATCACCCGCTGCTGCTCCTCGCGCCCCGGCACGCCGGGCGTTTCCACTAATCGCTTGAACAAATCCTCATTGAGTGCCATGTCGCTTCCCTTCCATCGCAGTCCGAACCTATCGTCGCGAGAGCGTAACGCGCCCCCATCCGCGCGTCAAACGGTTTGAACCACGAAGACACGAAGAGCACGAAGTAGGGAAGAAAAACTGAAAAAGCGAGTCAGCAAGAGCGACATGGCGTACTGACTGGCCTCTTTTCAATTTCTCTTCTCCTCTTCGTGCTCTTCGTGTCTTCGTGGTTCAATTCTCCCGCGCGCGCGAGGCGGAGGCGATGGGAACGGGGGCAGAGGCGGCGGGGATGTCGGCAGGGTGGTAGAGCGCTGTGGGAGTGAGGAGGGGGAACTGGACCGTGAAGGCGGTGCCGCGCCCGACGGTACTTTCGACGGCGATCGTGCCGCCATAACTCTGGGCGATCTCCCGCGCGATGGCGAGGCCGAGGCCCGCGCCGCCGTCATCGCGGCCACGCGCAAGAGTACCGCCCCGGTAGAAGCGCTCGAAAAGGTGCGGCAGCCGTTCGGCAGGGATGCCGGGGCCGTCATCCATCACCCGCAGATCGACCGCCGCGCGATCCTGCTGGACAATCACCCAGATGTGTCCCTCCGGTGGCGTGTATTTGATCGCATTATCGAGCAGAATGAGCGCCAATTGCTTCAGGCGGTCGAGGTCGCCCATCACGACAAATTGGCCGCCCGCCGGGGAATAGATAATGTCATGACCGCGCGCCAGCCCGCGCGCCGCGCGCACCGCACCGTCCACCGCTTCATCGAAGCGGACGGGCGCGGGCTGTGATTGCTCGCCGGCCTGCGCGCGAGCGAGCGTAAGGAGATCGCTAATCAGGCGGCTCATCCGTTCCGCCTCGGTCGCCATGTCGTCCAGCACCTCGGCGCGCTCCTCATCCTCCATCCGCTCGCCGTGCTGCCGCAGGAGATCGGCGTTGCCCCGGATGGCGGTCAGCGGCGTGCGCAGTTCGTGTGAGGCGTCCGCGATGAAGCGGCGTTGCGCGTCAAAGACTACTTCCAGCCGCCCGAGCATGCCATTGAAGGTCTGACCGAGGTCTGCAACCTCGTCGCCTGTCCGTGGCACCATGACGCGACGCGAGAGGTCCTGAGCCTCCTGAATACCCGCCGCATCCCGCGCCATCCGCCCGATCGGCCGTAGCGACGTCTTCGCCACCGCGTAGACGATCACAGCGAGCATCAGTGTCGCGAGCAACACACCTCCTGCAAGGAGGATTTGTGCCTTGCGGAGTGTCGCCGCGAGTGGGGCCGTCGGTTTCGCGGCAATGACCGCACCAATTGGCTGTGCGTTGAGCGGGATCGCGACAGGATAAAGGAATGCTCGCACCTTTGTTCCGTCCGTCGTATACAGGATCGGGAACGTGTAGTGCCGGTCCTTGATCGCTTGAACATCAGCGGGTGAAAGCGTAATCGGTGATTTCAGGTTGCTAGAGCGGCTTACCTCCTTCCCCTCATTGTCAACGTATTGGATAAAGACACCATCGAGCGCTAAAGGATCGAGCACAGACGGTGGTGGTACAAGAGCAACCTGATTCGCCCGGTCAATGAGGATTCGCCCGTATGCTTCCCGGGCGCGGGTGCTGATTGTGTTATCAAGATCGTTGCGCCACGAGCGGTCAAGGCCCATGTAGATCACGACCGCGAATGCGCTCAACGTGACGAAGAGAATCGCGGTATACCAGAGGGTGAGACGGAGGCGGATGGACATCGGGACGCGTTCCCCCTCGCGCTAGGCGATTTCTCGCTCGCGCAGGGTGTAGCCGACGCCGCGCACCGTGTGAATGAGTCGGGTTTCACCCTGCTCCTCCAACTTCGTGCGCAGGGCGCGGACATAGACTTCGAGGACATTCGACTCGCCGTAGAAGTCGTCCCCCCAGACACGATCCATAATCAGATCGCGCGGGAGCACCTGCCGGGGGTTGCGCAAAAAGAGAACGAGCAGATCGAACTCGCGCGCCGTCAGTTCAATCGCGTGGCCACCACGCCGAACATCCCGCGTGCCGAGATCCACGGCAAGATCGGCAAACTTCAGCATCTCAATGTGGTTCGCGCCCTCGGTTGGCGCGGCGGCGCGGCGGAGTAAGGCGCGCACGCGGGCGAGCAGTTCCTCAAAGGCAAAGGGCTTCGCGAGGTAATCGTCCGCGCCGGCATCGAGGCCGCGCACGCGGTCCGCGACGCCATCCCGCGCGGTGAGCATCAGCACAGGGGCGCGCTCGCCCGCCTCGCGCATGCGCCGCGCCACTTCCAACCCATCTATATCCGGCAGCATCACGTCGAGGACGACGAGTTCCGGAGGGCGGTCGCGCACGGCGTCGAGCGCGGCGCGGCCATTGTCGGCCACCTCCACGGTATAGCCTTCCAACGCCAGCCCGCGCCGCAGGACATTGGCGATGGCGCGTTCATCTTCCACAACGAGGATGCGTTCCCCGGTCATCCCCATTGCCTCCCGACCTTTCGCAGCATGCGCCGCACCACGACCCAGGGAGAGATTGTACCGCACGCGGCACGAGCGCGCACATCCCGAGAAACAGGAATCAGACGGATACATCATTCTTTTTCCGTACCTCACCGGCACAAAACCTGTAGAATGACTGAAGCGGATGAACCGCGAAGGCGCGAAGGACGCGAAGTGGAATAGAGCGACGAAGGAACAGGTTGCTATGAATCGGTATGCCTGATTGATGTTCAATGCAACGATTACTCTTTTTCCTCTCTCCTTGGTGTCCTTCGCGCCTTCGCGGTTCCAAGATAGTCATAAAGGAGGGGAGCGTGGCCCAGGGGTTTGTGGCGCGGGTTGATGCGGAGAACCTACACGTCTGCATCAAGGTGGAAGATTTCGATACGGCGCTCGGTTTCTATCGCGATCTGATCGGGTTGCCAGTCCTCCGGCGGAGCGGCACTGACGACGCGCCAATCTTTTACTGGCTGCCGGGCGTGCAACTGGCGAAGCGGACGGAGGACCCCGGCGCACACCCATACGGCGTCTTCGATCATATCGGCCTTGCCGTCGAGAATATCGCGGAAATCTGCGCGCGGCTCGATGCCGCCGGATACATCGCCGAAATGCCACTCGCTACGCGCACCATCCCCGGCGTCACACGCAAGGTGATGAACGCCTTTTATCGCGATCCGGACGGCAATAAGGTCGAGTTTGTCCACTGGGTGTAAGGGAGAGCCAACAGTCGGCAGCGAATCCCGACCCCTCTCTCCATTGCTGCCAAGTAATGGAGAGGGGTCGGGGGGTGAGGTTTCATTAGGCAGGAGACACAATTGGCAGCGCAACTGACGGACACAGCGCGGGAGTTCCTGGGCGAGCAGCGGTTTGCCGTGCTGGCGACGATCAACAAGGACGGGTCGCCGCAGCAGACGGTGATGTGGTATGAACTCCAGGGCGACGAGATCATGATGAACACCGCGCAGGGCCGCTTGAAGGATCGCAACCTCGCCCGTGACCCGCGCATCTCGATCTGCATCGAGGACGGCCAGCGGTTCGTCACACTGCGCGGCCCGATAATGCTGAACGATGAGGTCGAGACCGCGCAGGCGGACATCGCCCGCCTTGCCGTGCGCTATAACGGCCCGGAACGCGCGAAGGAATCAACACCGAACTTCCGCAAGGAGCACCGCATCACGCTGCGGATGAAGATCGAGGGCGTGTTGGAGCGCGGGTTCTAGGTAAGAAAGGGTAGGAATCATGGGCTTCATCGGCTACTCGGCATCACTGGAACAGTTTCATCCGAACGATCTCGTGCGTTGGTGTCAGGAAGCGGAGGATGTCGGCTTCGGGGGCGTCTTCGCCTCCGAGCATTTCCACCCGTGGACACCGGAGCAGGGACAGGCGGCGTTTGTTTGGACCTTCTTCGGCGCGCTCGGTCACGCGACAAAGACGATGCGCTTCGGCACAGGCATCACCTGCCCGACCTTCCGCTTCCATCCGGCGGTCGTCGCGCATGCCGCCGCCACGACTGAGGCGATGTTCCCCGGTCGCTTCTACCTCGGCCTCGGCAGCGGCGAGGCGCTCAACGAGCATATTATCGGCGGCGTCTGGCCCGAAGCGCCGACGCGCCTGGCGATGATGACCGAAGCGGTCGAGATTATCCAGAAACTCTTCACCGGCAAAGTCGTCAAGCACAAGGGTGAGTACTTCACCCTCGAATCCGCCAAACTCTACACGATGCCGGAGAGACCGCCGCCGATCTACATCGCTACGGGTGGCCCCGTTACCGCGCAGCGCACGGGCAAGACCGTAGACGGACTGATTACCGTCGGCGCAGCGGACGAGAAGATCAAGGGCTTGTTCGAGCGATTCGAAAAGGGCGCCAGAGAGGCAGGAAAAGACCCCACGACGATGCCGAAATTGATCCAGATCCACACGTCGTGGGCGGAGACGGATCAAGCGGCGATTGACCAGGCAGTCAAAGAATGGCCGAACGGCGGTATGCCCTGGCCAAAGGCGGATGTCCGCAATCCCGAGGACTTCGCGGCAATGGCGAAATACATCCACCCTGAGAACTTCAAGAACCGCGTCCTGATGTCCGCCGATTGGGAGCAGCACCGCGTCCATGTCCAGAAATACGTCGATCTCGGCTTCGACGAGGTCTACGTTCACAACGTCGGCAAGAATCAGGCGGAATGGATCGAGGGGATGGGCAAGCACGTCATTCCCCATCTGAAGTGGCCGGAAAAGGCAGCAACAGGCGGCGCGGCGTGAAGATCGTCGCGCTCGCGGGGGGGGTCGGCGGGGCCAAACTCGCCGACGGCCTCTACCGAGTCCTGCCGCCGGATACCCTGACGGTCATCGGCAATACCGCCGATGATCTGGAACTGTTCGGCGTTCACATCAGCCCGGACCTCGATACGGTGATGTACACGCTTGCCGGCCTCGCAAACCCGGCGATGGGCTGGGGCGTCATGAACGATACCTTCACGACGCTCGGTATGCTGGAACGATACGGCGAGGATGTCTGGTTTCGCCTCGGTGATGCGGATTTCGCAACCCACCTGCAGCGCACGGCAGGCCTGCGCGCCGGGCAACGGCTGACGGACGTGACGGCTTCTCTTACCGCACCCCTCGGCCTTCGCGCCCGCTTGCTGCCGATGTGCGATGAGCGGGTTGGGACGGAAGTCGAGACGCCAGAAGGATGGCGCGACTTCCAGGACTATTTCGTGCGCCGCCGCCATGAGGATCGCGTCACGCAGGTCCGGTTCGCGGGTATCGAACAGGCACAGATGACGCCGGAGGTCGCGGACGCACTGGCAACGGCCGACGCGATCATCATCTGCCCCTCGAATCCCATCGTCAGCATCGGGCCGATCCTCGCCGTGCCGGGATTGCGGGATGCGCTGGTCGCCAGCCATGCGGTCACAATTGCCGTCTCACCAATCGTCGGCGGCAAGGCGCTCAAAGGCCCGGCGGATCGGATGCTCGCCGAGCAGGGAATGGAAGTTTCTGCATTTGGCGTAGCAACGGGATATGTTGATCTTCTTGATGCGCTGACAATTGACCTACTCGACGCAGCGGACGCCCCGCGCATCGAAGGACTCGGCATGGTCGTGCAGGTGGCGCAGACTGTCATGCACAACGACATAGAGCGGCAGCAACTGGCGCGCGCCGTCCTCGCCTTTGCGGAAACCCTCGCCACATGGCAGCCGGTGGCCTGAACGTGCGTATTCACGCCCTGATCCCGGTGAAGGAACTTGCCAACGCGAAGAGCCGCCTCATGCCGCCATTCAGTAACGATGAGCGCGCAATGCTGACGCTCGAAATGCTCCGGCATGTCGTCGCAGCGGCGCAGGCATCCGACGAATTCGACCGAATTACGGTTGTCAGCCCGGACACGGCGGTCCTCGATGTCGCGGAAGCACTCGGCGTGTCGGTACTACGCCAGCAAACAACCGGCTTGAACCCGGCGCTCGATGAAGCGCGGGCGGATGCTCGTCTCCACGGCGCGGAAGCGGCACTCGTCCTCCATGCCGACCTGCCGCGTCTCACAGCCGCTGAAATCACCGCGATGGTCGGCTTGCTCCCAGTATCACCCGCCGTTGTCATTGCGCCGGATTACACAGGAAGCGGCACAAATGCCCTGCTCATTGCCCCGCCCGATGCCATTTCCTTCCATTTCGGCCCGGGGAGTTTCCGGCGACACATCGCCGCAGCCGAGCAGCGCGGCCTCCCGTACCGCATTGCCCATGCGTCGGGCATTGCAGGAGACGTTGATACCCCCGATGATGTACGGGAACGAGTCGTCAGTAACCAGTAATCGGTAGTCAGAACGAAGAACCGATTACCGACGACTGGCTACCGGAGGAAGCAAAAATGAGCGTTGAGATCACGGGCGTCGCGGGGATTGGGGAGATTACGCCGGGGGCCGATCTCGCCACGCTGATTGTGGATGCTATGCAGGCGCGGCCGCTCGCCGATGGCGATGTCGTCGTCGTCACGCATAAGATCGTCTCCAAGGCGGAGGGGCAACTGGTAGACCTCCGCACGATCACGCCCTCGGCGCTCGCCGTGCGGATCGCGGAGCAGTTCGGCAAGGATGCGCGGCAGGTCGAAGTCGTCCTGCGGGAGAGCGTGCGCATCGTGCGGATGGAGCGCGGCATCATCATCAGCGAGACGCGCCACGGCCTGATCTGCGCGAATGCCGCCGTAGACGCCTCGAATGTCGCGGGGGAAACCGTCTGCCTCCTCCCGCGCGACCCGGACGCCTCCGCCGCCCGCATCCGCGCCGGGCTGCGGGAGCGCACCGGCGCGGATGTCGCGGTCATCATCTCGGACTCGTTCGGGCGGCCGTGGCGCAACGGCATCATCAATATCGCCATCGGCGTCGCGGGGATGCAGCCCCTCACCGATTACCGGGGGCAGACCGATCCCTTCGGCAACGATCTGCGGATCACCGTCATCGCCGTCGCGGACGAACTGGCATGCGCGTCGGAACTCGTAATGGGCAAGGTAGAGAATGTGCCCGTCGCCGTCATCCGTGGCTATCCGTACGACCGCGCCAACGGCACCGGCCACGATCTCATCATGGACCCGGCAAAAGACCTCTTCCGCTGATACTTCGTTTTTCGGCGAGTGCTCGTTTCTTCGACACTTGGTACTATCCTGTCGGCAGGCGGCGACATTGCACTTTCAAGGAAGGGATACAAAGTGGTAGGGAGCGATTACTTCGATGGCTTTTTCTCTGACATCAAGAGATTGACAATAGACGAAGCCGCCATTATTCACTTTTTCTTTGTATTCTCCCGATTCGAGTTTGCATTAAAAGCGACTGGATACTTAAAAACGAGCGAGCGAGCCTCTCCAGATTGGGGAAAGTTTCGCGCCGAGGTGAAAGATAAGTATGTACCTGGTATGAATGAGGAACTCGACAGTGCAGTAGCGTATCTCTGTGAGATGCCTGTAGGAACGCAAGTTTCGTTGGGCGAAGGCTTAGAGTTTGTTCCTACTTCTAGAAAAGAACAGACTGACATAGAATTCTCGATCTATTCAGTCGAGAAGATTCGAAATAACCTGTTCCATGGCGGGAAATTCCCTAGTGGTCCAGTCACTGATCCAAGTCGAGACGCAAGGTTACTCTACTCTGGATTAGTCGTTCTGACTCAGTGCCTTGAATGAAATCGCAAAGTACGAAAGAAATTCTTCGAGATCGACAAGTGAAAGGGGTATAGTCAAATACAGATAACCATGGATCCGACGAAAGACCTGTTTCGCTGAAGAAGCGGCGTACGATACTGAGTGAGCGCCTGCGAAAGCAGATACTGTGGGAGCAAAACGATACTAACGATACCGAACATCGAACAGATCGTTGTACGAGATGATGACATTCTCGGCGGGATGCCGGTGTTCATCGGCACCCGCGTGCCCGTGCAAACGCTACTCGACTATCTCGAAGCGGGCCAACCCCTCGATGAATTCCTGGACGACTTCCCGACCGTCCGCCGCGAGCAAGCGACGCAACTGCTCGAACTGCTCAAGCAGGCCCTTCTTGCAACTCCTCGATGAAGATACTTCTTGATGAGTGTCTGCCACGGCAGTTGCGACACGAGTTGTCCGGTCACGATGTGGCGACAGTTGCCACGATGGGTTGGGCAGGAATGAAGAACGGGGCACTACTTCGGCTAGCGGAACCAGCATTTGATGTGTTCATTACGATAGATCGCAATATGGAGCATCAGCAGCGCCTCCGCATGACACACATAGCAATCATTCTCCTCGCTGCTCCCGACAACCGTCTCGACACGCTACGAATGCTCGTGCCGGACATTCTCTCCACGCTCCAGACTATCCAGAATGGAGCTATTGTCCGCCTCGGCAGTTAACTATTACGGGCGTCAGTAATCCCGTCGCCGCTGCTCGATGTCGCGGCGGGCGTCGCGCTCGGCGAGGGTGGCGCGCTTGTCGTAGAGCTTCTTGCCGCGCCCGACGGCGATTTCGACCTTCGCCCGCCGCCCCTTGAGGTAAAGACGAAGCGGCACGATCGTCAACCCCTTCGTCTGCGTTTGCACGCGGAGCGTAATGATCTCATCGTTGTGCAGGAGCAATTTGCGCGTGCGGTCCGGTTCCTGCGGCGTGTACCCGGCCTGCTCGTAGGGCGAGATATGCGCCCCGACAAGCCACGCCTCGCCATGCTCGACGCGCACGTAGGCCTCGCGCAGGTTCACGCGCCCGGCCCGAATGGACTTGATCTCCGATCCGGTCAGGACGATCCCCGCCTCGAACCGATCCATCAGTTCATACTCGTACCGTGCCTGTCGGTTCGAGGAAATCGTCTTCTCTTCGAGTGGTTTCGCGGTCGTTAACACGGGCCGCGCCGCCTGCTTCGCCATCATCCGCCGATCATAA
>JAABUO010007912.1_pt1 | contig 12085 bp, 14 predicted proteins | sample 5559291 | NCBI WGS metagenome assembly JAABUO01 (sample SAMN10711878, study PRJNA513372) | rock metagenome | isolation source: Antarctica rocks | place: Antarctica: Victoria Land, Finger Mt sud
TCGGCGATGAACTCCAGCAGCCGGCCACGACCCACCCCGCCCAGCACCCGTTGCCGCAGCAACGCCTTGTCGGGGTTGGCGTCCAGCGCATCCACCGGCGCAGCCAGCATGTCCGAGAACAGCTGCGTCGCCGCCGCCGCCGCTGTCGTCTTGCCTACCCCGCCGATCCAGCCGCCGAACCCGACTACCCGCGACCCAGCGCCCCCCAGACGGTCACAATCGGCTTGCATCGCCGCCATCCGGGCCTGCACCGCACCCCGCGCTCCGAACAACTTCATCTCCACCGCCGCCTTTCCGGTCCATCCGTGTATCGGGTGATGCGGGTCTGCATGGGCTGTACCGCAGGCAGTTTCGTCATGGCTTGGGTTCCGGGCGGAGCAGCCGCATCGTGGAACCGATGGCCCGGCTCAAAAAGGCCGCCGACACCACGACCAGGGCTCCCGAAAGGAGCAGCACCACGACCGTCAGGAAGTGGCCCGCAAATACCTGCGACAACGTGGGCACCGCGGCCGCCCCGCCCAAGGTGGCCGCCACCCAGTCCTGGTGGGAGGCGATGAAGTCCTGCACGACGGTGAGCGCCGCGGACAGGCCCACCCCGGCCAGCGCGAAATGCCCCCACCGGATCTGCGCGACCCGGGATGTCAACGAGGCGCGGGATACGTTCGCGTCGCGGTGCAGCCGGGTGATCATCACGGCGATCACCACTGCCGTCACGGCCAGCACGCAAATGCCCACCACCGCGGCGACATCCAGCAGCAGCGTCACCACCGCTACCAGTCGGCTGGCATACCCGTGCCCGGTCGGGACATCGGTCGCAGACAGCTGCCCCGGACCGACCTTTGACCGCGCTGCCACCGCCGCCAGGTGTGCGAAGGAGTTCACCGCGGCTGACCGACCAACTCCCGCCTTCGCCCGCCGCGCATCATCGCTGGCCATCACCACCCCGAACCAAAACCCGTTGCTACCCATCAGATTCCCCTTCCTGAGGTACCCATCACGTGCCGAGCCTGGGTTGCGGCACCCATACCGGCAACGGCCGCGCGGTCCGACCTGAGAACCGATCCAGCGTTGGTGACAACTCGGTGGTCGTCGCCAGCTCGTCCAGCTGCTGCTGCACTTCCAGCACGCTGGTGACCGCGATATCCCGCAACGAGCGCAGCTCGGCACTGGCCGGTCCGTGGCGAAAGTGCAGCAGCTGAACGCCGACCACAACCGCCCGGTAGGCGTGCTGACCGATCAGATGCGGCAACACCGAAATCCTTGCCCCGTCGGCCATCTCCAACGCCTCCGCGCCGATACCTGCACGGAGCACGTCATACTCGGATTCGTTCAACTCCCGCGGATGTGCGCGGTGCTCGGCCAGGAACGTCTCCAACAGGACGGCGGCCGCGCAGGTGAGGATCCGGCTGGCCCGATCCAACAGGCCAGGCCAGTTGAACGTCGCGGGCGTCAACTCCGGCAGCTGGTCCAAATCAGCAGCGTCGTCAGGCAAACCCGTCGCGGCAAGCGCCGCTGGCGCCAACTCCCGCACCAGCCAATCCGCCGGCACACACTCAGCATCGGTCAACCGGGCAGGGTCATCGGCCGGCGCAGACTCAGTGGACTCACATGTGCTCGGTGTTTCCGACATGGAGCTGCTCTCCTCTTCCGGGTCTTGGTGCTCTGGGATGGGGATGAAATCGCCCCGCTTTCGTGCTTGCTTCTCTGCTGGCCAGGCGAGGACTACCGACACTCTTGCCGGACCCCCCGACAACCGGCGGCCCACCCAAACGGACCGGCGGCGCGGTCCCCTGTCCGCGGCCGACAACAGCCGTCCGGCTCTTTCACGCTCAGTAGGTTAGCATTCTGCACAGACAGTTGTCTAGCGTATGCGTCTGACATATGAGCGAAAGACGTTCGCGCCACTCTCGGAGGGCTGCAATCATGAGGGAAGATTCTGACGCTTCGAGGGTGGATGAGGAACTCGTGTCGCGAGGTACTGCAGTCCGCGCGTTCGACCTATCGCGACTCCAACAGGCCCGGTCGCGCAAAAAGCTTTCGCTCGAACAGGTTTCACTGCTCTCTGGTGTTGACAAGTCGACGATCGGCCACTGGGAAACCGGATTTACGCAGCCCAGCATCGAAAATCTGGCCGCTGTCGCCACTGCACTGGATGTCCAGATCGCATATCTAGTACCAATTCCTGCAGGCGACTTGCGACCCGCCGACCACCGGAACCGCCAGGGCCGGACACCGCAATCTGCCGCTGAGGCTGTAGGCATCAAGCGTGACCGCCTTCGTATTTTTGAACGTGCAGTCCGGTTGTTGGACGCCGCGACGATGGCAGCTCTGGCCGAGCTGTACGGCATCGAGCTTGAGGAACTGTCCGAGTCCTGGCGACGAGAGCGAAACGCCCGACGCCGAAGCTTGGGCGTCTAACCTGTGCGCCTTGGGTATGAACTAGCGCAAGCGCAGCGTGTGGGGCTTCAGCGCAAGGTGCGCGATAGTTGCCGGCGCATGTGCGGTAGCAAGTCGCAAAGACTCGCGGAGGGGGCTCATTCACACCAGTAATCAAGCAGCCGGCGGGGTCCGGCATGACGCAGCAGTAAGAACCGGCTCCAACATTCATTCGTTCGGGTGTACAGCTGGTAGCTACATGAGAGGGGCGCCCCCAGCCAAGGCCGCCACATGGGCGTCCGCCGAAGGGGTGTGGTCAGCCCGAATATTGGGTGCTCGTGGTGCCCCTTTCGCGGCGGGCTCTTCTCACGAATTATCCGTCCGAACCGCTACACGGGTGAGTCCCCGCGCCGCCCGGTTGGCGGCCCGATCCCATCGGCCGCCGGCGGCGCCGACAAATACCCTAAACGCAGCTTCTTCTGCTGCCATCCACCATGGTTGGCGGCCGGAGTGCAGGGAACGCACTGCCGCTTCAGCCCACTCTCGGGCCGCTCGCCGCAGTCGCCGTTGGCTTGGCGCCAGCGTTCGCGCCAGCTGCTGAAACTGCATGTATTGAGCCTCCACAGCGGGCGACGCATCCAACCCGTGAAGTCGGTCGATGCTCCTTCGGAGCTCTTCACCGAGGCGTACGACTTGATTGGTGTCGTCGTGCATCTGCATCCGTCACAGCTCGCTTTCGTGCAGAATATTTCCGGGAGTCACCGATGGTCGCTTGGTTGTGCGTCTGCCGGCTGACAAAGCCTGGTCGGCACTTACGATCAGTTCGTCCAGGCTTGGTGTTCGATCTTGGCGTGTCACGTCTACAGCGCCAATGCTAGGTGGGTCCAGGTGCACTGGTGACCCCAGCACGGTAAATTCCTGCGCGAGTACCTGAGCTATCCTGTTAACGACCGAGAGAGATTCACCATTTTCCAGAAGCACCGCATACTCAGTGTCACTAAATCGTGCGAGTGTGTCGCCTACTTCGAGTACTCCTAGAAGGCGGTCGGCAACTTGAACTACGACTTGGTCAAAAAGAGGCCGCTCGTGCAGATCGGCCTGTGAAATGAATTTATCGAGGGCGCAGATTATTAGGCCGACCGGCCGCTGATCTCGTCTGTGCAACTGCAGCGCGTGTTGCAGCCGATCTAGGAACAGTGTTCTGTTGGCCAGCCCAGTGAGAGGATCGTGAAACGCTTGCCGCACGAGTTGTGACTCTCTGCGTTGAACCAGCAGTAGTAAACGGTGATTCTCGCGAACTTGCCGATATTGCAACACCAGCAGCGCCATCGCCGCTACAACGAGCATCGTGGTTTCCACCGACCCTACGTGATGACCCGCCAGTGACCCGACGGCGACAATCGACCCCGCCACCGCAAGGGGAAGGTACGTGATCATCCTCGCGGCAGGTGGCTGGGTCGATCTCGGTATCACTCCAGTCGCGATGTCTGCCACCGTCAAGTGCTCGGCCGCCAACGCGGCGGTGCCCAATAGCACAAACCCGAAGACCCAGACGATGTCCTGAATGTGACCGGTGATGTATCCGCTGGCCTGCCGAGAGGTGAACCCGGCGTCGGCTATTCCAATGGCCGACGCGCCGGCGGCCAACAGAAATAGGGGTACTCGGTGGCGGGTCGGCACGGAAACGCTAATGTAAGCCAGTGACACCAGTGCAATGTCGCCAATGGGATAGGCGACGTCTAGCAATAGTTTCCATCCCGCAGCGGGCCCCGCATATCCAGACCCTGCAATTGACCAATAGATGGCGATAAACGCGGTTACTAGCGCGACGGTGGATAATGACACTGCGCGGCGTCCAATGTTCGGTGAGAAGCTCACTAGACAAAGTAGCGCTCCAACCGGGAAAATAACGAAGCCAATATCAGCGGCCGAGGGGTATGGAATCTTACCGTGATCCATGACATCAAGAACCGACCATGCGAGCTGGCCAGCGGCCCATGCCCCGCAGCCCCAGGCAATCGACAACCAGCTCCGACGGATGCGGTCCGCGAGCCGAGATGTCCGCCAACACAGGACAGCCGCGGCCGCGGCAGCAAGAAGCTGACTAATGTCGGAGATCGCTAAAGTGGTGGGGCTATCACCGCGCAGCCAAGGCACTGTAGAGCCCATAAGTAAGATTGCCGCAGTCATTACGACTGCCACCGACACGTGCCAGCGGATGGCCGGCAGTGCCACTGGGCGGGTCGGGGTTAGTGGCAAGACAGGCAGCGCATCATCCGCCCGGTGGCGCGAGTTGTGTGAGTCCTCGTCGGGCGCAACCGCCAACATACGACGGTCCAACGAGCCGCTGTCTGCCAACTCGGGTAGCTCAGCAGTGGAAACGAGCCACCGCGCAAAGTCCTCCAAGGAGGTTCTGGGTACCGCCCAAACCGACACGCTGAGGTGTGGGTGGAGCAGGCCCAAACGATCTACGACGGTCTGTCGAGCACTCGTGTCACGAAGAGTCCCTAGACCGACACCGCCCGGCAGCACGGTCAGAGCCAGAAGCTCCGGGCAGCGGCCCAGAACGCTAGCCATCGAGATAGCTGATGTCATTTCACGCAGAATGCCGGATGCCCGACCTGACCTGACCACGACCAGAAGCGCGGGGTCGCCACTCAGCCGTGTCAAGGTCCAAAGTTGAGACAGGAAGCTGCCAGCGGCATCCAGACCGGTTAGTGGGTCTCGGAGCTGGCCTGCGATCAGCGCTGCTGCACACTCTTGCTGGTGGGTCTTGCGCACTAGATCGAGGAGACGGGCGGGTGTCGGTACGTCGATCGCCTCGTCGGCGCACGCCAGGAGGAGCGCATCCGCGAGATCCATCACGGTGTCCTGGCCGAACAATTCGGCGCTCTGCACAGAGATGTTCCGGACAGCTTGATCGACGGCTTCACCATCGACGAGTGCCTGGCAGAGCTCTGTGACGACGGGTTCCGCGGGTGAGATTCGCTCGGTGAAGGTCGCGGCGCGGGCGCGTAGATTCCACTGTCTGGCCAATCTATGGGCCTGCGCGGCCGAGGACAACCCCAACCCCGTCATTCGCCGGACCGGAAGATGCGGTGTCTCTTTACACACATACATGTATGAAGCGCCGTTGGAGTCGGCCATGACGCACGCGTAGGCGCTCGTTGATTTTCACTCAGATGGCGTAGGCTCAACGCGGCCGTCGCCAGGGTTGGGCTGCGGTAGCGCGGGGCAATCTCGACCGCAATCGCAGCAACCACGAATGGGATGCTACCTAGCGCCACGGGGTGAAAGGTCTTGTGAGGTGACAGACGATCAGCCGATGTCGTCTCACACCCCGACCGAAGACAGTGAAGCAGACCTGCTTCGGCGCGCTCGATCCAACGACACCCAGGCGCTATCCGTGTTGTACAGCACTCACAGAGGCATGGCCCGTCGGGTGGCTCTGAGTGTAAGCCGCCACTTGGACCCCGACGATGTTGTTAACGAAGCCTTCCTGAGCGTCATGGCGGCATTTTCCAGCGGCCATGGCCCCACCGATGGGTTCGGCAATTACTTCCTGACCGCAGTGCAAAACCAGGCACGACGGCAGTCGAGACGGGCCGCACGGGAAACGGCTGTCGACTACATCCCCAACAGACGCGCGGTCGCCGGTGTTGACGGGGGCGCCAGTGATCGAGATCTGCTGCGGCGGATGCTTGCCCGTCTGCCGCGCGAGTGGGCGCAGATCCTATGGTCCACAGCCGTCGAAGGTCACGCGCCTGCCGATCTATCGTCCGAGACCACCACCGCCAACAGTTCCGCGGCTCGCGCATACCGCGCCCGTGAGGGCCTCCGCAGGGCGTACCTTCTCGAGGAAATCCCCGCGGGCGACCGGGATCATTACACGTCCCAAATACCCGAGTACATACGCGGCAAAATGTCCCTATCGCGGTATACCAGAATGACCGATCATCTAGACACCTGCGTTGGATGCACCCAGATCCTCGCAACCCTGGCAGAGGTCGACCGCCGGTTCTCGTAATGCAACACCCATCAGCTCTTCGCGCAGCCTGGCTCACAGCCGTATCGCCGCCGACCACTACCTCTTGGAGTCGCTCACTAGGCTTCTGGATAATAGGCTTCGTGGACACCAACGAATCGTCAGACGAGCTTGACACCCCAGACGACGCCACCCATACAGACGAGTTCACTCGCACCTTTGGTGCTCGCTTTGACCACCTTATGAACACAATCCCTGACCCATCTGGGGCGTCGTGGACCAATGCACACTTCGCTGAGCTGCTCGGAGAACGCGGCATACCCACCAGCAGGAACTATGTGGCGCAGTTGCGGATGGGGCGCCGAGTCAACCCTAGCGCCAAACTCGTGGGAGCAATTGTAGCGCTTATGGAAGTCGAGTCGAAATACTTTTACTCCGATACCTATGCCGCAGCGCTCGATCGCGATCTTGCTTTGCTGGTCGCGGTACGGAACGCGGGTATGGAGAAGATCAACCTCCGCGCCTCCGGACTTTCACCGGCGGGCCTGCGCGAGGTCGAGAACATGATCGAAATGGTTCGCCGCCTCGAGGGCCTATCCGAACGACCGGACAACTGGGCTGATGACGTCTCCTCAAGCGTCGTAGAGTGACCGATCGGCCGGCCGAGGCCCACCGCCGGACCCCGCAGAACCCCTCGCCGCCCAAAAGATCTTCATCCGCCGGTTCTTGACGATTGCTCCCGGCCTATAGATACGTCACCTACCGACGGTAGCGCCAGCGTGAGTCACGCGCTATGGCGAGTGAGGAACTATCGGCGTGTCGGGGCGCGCCTCCCCCCTTTTTGATGTCCGGAAGGACACGATGGTCGCATGCGAACAGGAAAGAAGATTGGACGTCCCAGTCTCGGTCCCAGGGAGTGCTTCTCATGGCGAGCCGAGGAGGGCTTCATCGCAGCCGTGGCTGCTCAGGGCAAGTCGCTTGGGTTCACGAGCCTCAACGACTACCTGACTCATTTAGCGGCCCAGGCCGTTGGCTACACACCCAAGCGAGAGATTCAGGAGGGATTGTCATTCGCTGATGTCGCATAGATGAGCTGAGGGATGTGCTCGGCCTAAACGCAACAACTCCATAAGACGACGAAAGCCGCCCTTCGCGGGGCGGCTGTGTCGTTCAGATGATCGGATCCAGTTACAAGCTGGTCCGGTCTGACCCCTTAAGGATCTGCTTTGACAGGCAGCTCTGAGGGTAGCGCATACCCATCGACCTGCCAAGGGTTCGTCGGGGTGTGTCGCCGCACCCTCTACCCAGATCGCTCGAAGTATTTCTTCCACCGACCGCATGACCGGCCCGGCGGAGTCCCCTGCTGTGTCTGCGGCTCGGGATCAAGCGCTGGCCGCCACTGTCTGGGCTGCGCTGGCTCCGTTGTTGGCTGGCCGGCTGGAGGTGCGGGAGTCCCGCAACGGCGGCGGGTCGTATCGCGGTGGGTGGAGGCGGTCGTTCGCCTCGCATGTGCCGGGGTCGGTGCCGGCAGCGGTGCCGATCTACAGCAACGCCGGCGATACCCGCCTTCTGGTGGTGGATTTGGACGTGAAGCTCGGCGGCCGCGAACAGGTGCTGACCGACGCGGCAGCGGTTGCAGCGTTGGTTCACCGCTGCGGTGGTGAACTGATCAGCGACGAGTCACCGTCAGGCGGCATCCACCTCTACATTCCGTTGGCCCGGCCGGTTGCCTTCGACGCTGCGCGAGAGGTGGCGCGGGCTTTGGCGTCGCGGACGCCGAGCATGGACGTGTCGCCAATGTTGGGTTTGACGGACGGCTTGATCCGCCCGCCTGGCGCCCGGCACCGCTCCGGCGGTTTCCAGGTGCTGCACGGGCCGCTGGACAAGGCAGTGGCTCTCGCGCGGATCGGTAACCCGCCGCAGGTGTGGCAGCGCATCACCGAAGCCCTGGCCGTCGAGCTCGCCGCACTGACCACTGCTCCCCCGCTGTCGCCGGCGGCCGCGCCGATCATCGACCACGTCCAGGCGGCGGCAGGGGCTGCTGGTGTTTCCCGCCGCGGCGGTCCGCGGGAGCTGGCCGAGAACTATCTGCAGATCGCCCACACCGGCGTCTACGACACCGCCCGGTACGGCTCCCCGTCGCAGGCGCGGCAGGCGGTGATCACCGCGGCGGTGTGGGCCGGGATGAGCATGGTCGATGTGCTGGCCCGGATCTCCGACGGCCGGTGGCGCGGCCTGGCGTCGTTCTACGCCCGGTACAGCAATTCCACCTCTTGGTGGGAGGCGCTGAGCAAATTCGACTGGCCCAACGCCGTCGCCTACGTCACCGCGCAGAGGGGCAAGAACCCAGGGTTGAGCCTTGTCCGTCAATCCCTCACAAGCGAGTCAGCATCACACCGGGGGGCTCCAGAGCAGGCAAGATTGAACAGGAACACACAAGGTGAGTTCCGTTTTCTGCGGACGTGGTGGTCGGCGATGGCGATCGCGGAGCAGAACCAGCAGCAGCTCGGGGATAAGCCGTCGGGGGATGAGTCGGCGGATGGTGCTCCGCGCGTTGGGTGAGGCCGGAATGAAGTCCGGTTCTCGGTATGTCCACTTCGGCACCCGGTCGTTGAGTGTTGCGGCCGGGATGGATCAGTCGACCGTCGCGGCGCAGCTGCAGCAGTTCGGCGTCCTGGAAACCATCCGAAAAACGGTGCAACGTCACCGTGACGAAAGAGCCGCGTACCGACGAGTCTTGCAAATGGTGGAGGCGAAGCCGATCCTGTCCCCCGACCCCGCAGACTGGTGCTGGCCGCCGCCGGACCCGCCACCACAAGACGACGTCACCGCGTTGGATCTGCTCGAGCGGATACTGGGCGCACACCCCGTTCCGGCGTGAGCTGATGTGACCGCGGATCGCCGCGGGTTGTACCGTTGGCGCTGCCCGCTACCTCGATGGTTGCAGAAACCACGCGACCCCCCTCGCGCCAGGTGACGGGCCCGCTGGCCGCCTCAACCCCCGGAGGCGGCCAGCCCCATATCCGAAAGCCCCACGGCGACGGGACGGCGGTGCTGCATCATTTCGCTGGGCTGGCGACAGTTCCGGCCGTCTGGGCTGACTACTGTCGAAGGCCCAGGATTCGGGAATGTGTCACCGGGGGCAGATCAGGTCCAGACTCGGGAACGCCCGACCAGGGGCCAATTACCCCGTCATCTACCCAGAGGTAATGTATTGCATAACCATCGGTTGTGTAATACACTGGAGATATGGTGGTCAGGTGGTCGGACAGCACAGACAAGCACGGTGTTGCGCGAGAAGACGCTCTGCACGCCATGGCGAACGCCTACTACACCGAGTCGGAGTTCGACGAACCGCGAGTGCCCGGCCACCGCCGGCCGAACCTGTACATCGGGCCGCCCCGGCAACTCGGCGGCCCGCTGCTGGAGATCATGGTGGAACTGGTGCCCCCGCGGGACCTGTTGGTCTTCCACGTGATGATCGCCCAACGTAAGCACTTGGATCGAATGAAAGGAGTCCAGCCGTGAGCACAGATGCCAGTGACGCGAGGTTGGCCGAATGGGCCGAACACGAAATGACTTTGAACCCCGACTCGACGACCGCCCTGCACGGCGCGGCCGCCGCCGCGAAGGGCCGCGCCCTGTTAGAAGCCGCCCTGGGCGGCCCGGAAGAAGTAGAGCGGGCAATCAACCCCGGCGGCCGGCCGTCGATCGACCCGCACGCCCAGCCGGGAGAGCACTCCCGGACCCGGCAGGTCCGCCTCGCCGCGCACATGAGCAGCCAACTCGACGCCCTGGCCGCTGCGCAGCACCGGCGGCCCAGCGACCTCCTGCGGGATGCGGTCGCCCAGTACGTCCAAATGCACCGGACCGGATAAGCCGACATAGGGTCGGCCAACCTCGATCGACCGACAGCCCAGGCGAGCGCCTCTCTTGCTAACGATTCTGAGACACCCAACCGCCGGCACCGACACGCCAATCGGGAAACGTACACTACCCCGTCTCACAACACCGACTTGAGCCATCGTGTTGTGAGACGGGTTGTACAACCACACAGAATGCAAGGCTTTCATTACATGTTATCCAAGCGGTCGGCCGGTACGAAATGCCCCGCCTCGCCGTTGTGGAAAGGGCTGTCCCTCATTGAGTTCAGCAGTCAACTGGGCGATCTTGCTCTGCAACGCGACAGTGACAAGTTCGGCCAAGCTGCGAACGCCATCAGGATGCCCGGCGGTTGCGATAACGGCGTCTCTGGCGGCCTCCAGCAAGGACGCAGGGATTCTGGTCGACAGCGGAGCCTTGATGGAATCCTCGGCGGTCACCGCAGCCGCCGGTGCAGGGGTGAGCTGGTTGGGAGCCAGCGACTCGACGTGGGCAGGCAATGAGATGCCAGTGTTTCCGGAGGGACGTGCCGGGCGGGTCGGGTCACGCTGCTGCTCTTTTCTGGAGGTTTTCCAACTTGCCGGCGAGTTCATCGAAGATGGCGGCGACTTCCCGGCCTGCAGGGGAGTGGATGTCTTGGATCGGCACCCCAGCCGATGAGGCGTCCTTGAGGGCGGCACGTTCGGGAATATGCGGTGTCCAGAGCAGAGGGCCGAAGATGTCCGGCAACCCCTCGATCTGGAAGGAATGCTCGCCAAGGCCTGATCGAACCCGAGCGACCATGACCCCAGCCAGGACCAGGCCGGGATTGCCGAGATCGGTCGCGTGAGTGTTGATGAAGTCGTTGTACCGAGTCGCTCCCTCAACTGAGTCGTATTCCGGCTCGACCACTGCCAGCGCGACATCAGCAGCCGCCAGGCCGAGGTGTGTCAGGTGTCCCAGGCTTGGCGGCAGGTCGATCAAGGTGAGGTCGTATTCTTGCGGCAGGTCGCCCAGAGCGACGGCCAATCGCCTGAATGCTCCTACCTGGCCCGCCTCACTGATTCGCTGTTCGAGATCCCATCTACTGGGTATCAGGTCCACCCGCTCCCCCAGCGAGTTGGACCAGCCACTGCGAACCACTGCTGCGCCGGCAATGCCGTACTCGGCCGACTTGATGGCTTCGGAGACAGTGGGCACGGGATCGTCGGCCGACCATCGGAATCCGAGCCGGCGTGAGGCATTTGCTTGTGGATCCAGGTCGATCACCAGGACGCGGTGGCCGCGTTGCGCGGCGGCGGCCGCGAGTTGCACGGTCGCCGGGGTCTTCGCCGATCCACCCTTGTGATTACCTATAGCCATTACTTTCATAGAACGCAAGCCTTTCATTCGTTGCCGATCAGAATCCCAGGCCCGGGAAGCGTAGATCGTCCGGCACTACCACTCAGAACCTTCACCAGTATGCAACTTCGGGCGGCAGAAAACAAGCAATAAAAGCAAGGAACGCAAGACAAGAAAGCAACGCAAAGGACGCAACGAACGCAAGGAGTGGCGGAACCTGTCCACATCGGTTCCGCCACCAGCGCTCACCTCTGAGTCCGTCGGAGCCTTGACTGTCGGCCCTCCATGGAAAGGTCCCCCCCGTGGTCACCAAGACGCTTCCCGCCCGAGCCTGGCATCTCGGAGACATTCTCGTCCCGGCGGCAGGCCCCGCCCGGCGCATCACCCTGCACCGACTGGAAGGCGCACCGGCCCACGCCGTAGTGCAGTTCGCCGGCATCACCGGCCAGACGCACTACCCGCTGGAGCACACCGAAAGCATCGAACGCAGCTAGCGCGGCCACGTCCAGTTCGGCCGGCCGA
>JAABUO010007913.1_pt1 | contig 12084 bp, 10 predicted proteins | sample 5559291 | NCBI WGS metagenome assembly JAABUO01 (sample SAMN10711878, study PRJNA513372) | rock metagenome | isolation source: Antarctica rocks | place: Antarctica: Victoria Land, Finger Mt sud
CGGCCAGGCAGAATAGACATGCAGATCCTTTCGTCTCACCGAAATCTCTGCTGTGTATTCTGCCTCTTCTCCTTAAAATGGGGAAAGCCTAGCTTAGTGACACCTCTAATCGGGGTGCTCGATGTGGACGGCCTGCACCTGCGGGATAAGCCCGTCGTCCCGATTGCGGGCGCAATCCGGCACGTCGGCGACCTGTACAACGGCGCGCGGCGTCACGGGCTGACCCAACTGTGGCTCTCTGACGCCTGGGTGCGCGCGGCCGGGCTGCCCGACGAACTCGCCGTAGCGGGCCAGTTCCGCGAGCTGCGCCACGCCTTCGTCGGCGACGGCCTGGCCGAGTTGCACGCTTTCCCCACCGCGCTCACGCCCTGGCTCGACCTCCGATGCAAAGGGGAAGCGGGTTCAGGCGTGTCCATCGTGTTCCCGCTCTACGACGAGCACGCGGTGTGGGGGATCGACACCGACGGCGCGACGCTCCTGGGGGCACTCGGGGCCTACGCGCAGGCCGTGGGCACGCCGTACTACCGCTCGCCGGGCCGCACGGGGATAGACCTGCTGCAGGAATTGGGCAAGCGTGGGGCCGACGCCAAACGAGAATACCCGGAGCGGCTGCCGGCGCCGGCGGGGCAGGCCGACACGGTGGCGGAACTGAGTTGGCTGCGCACGCTCTCGCCCGCCGAGCGCGCGAAGGCGTACCTGCACAGCTACGACAAGAACACGCAATGGTTGAGTGCCGCCGGCGTGGTCGAACTGGGGCTGTCGGGCATCGAGGCGCGGCGCGATCCGGGCGGCACGCTGCCCTTCGACAAGCGGTTGCCGGGCTACTGGCTCGCCCGGATCGCCGGCGCGGAGGAGCGGTGGTGCTGCACGCCGACGGTGGCCTGGGTCATGGAACGCGGCCAGGCCGTCGCGATCACCGAGGCGTCTGTCTGGACACAGCACAGCCGGGCGATGGAGGCGTGGTACGAGCGGCTGCGCGCGGCGCGGACGACGCTCTACGCGGACACGACGCCGGCGGGACGGCTGGCCCTGGGCGCGCTCAAGTTCACCTATGCGTTGACGATCAGCGGCTTTAACAGCGCATGGCAGCGCGACAGGCGCAGCCCGCTGTACCGGCCGGACTGGCGGCACGCCGTCCTGGCGCAGGCGAACGCCAACCTGTCGCGGGCGCTGCACAAGATGGACGCGGCCGGCTACACGCCCGTGGCCGTCCATAAGGACGCGGTGTACCTGGTGAGCGACGAGCCCGATCCGGTGAAAGCGTGCCCGCCCTCCGTCACCCTGGGAACGGGCCTGGAGCACTTCAAGGTACAGGACGTGGCGATCCCCCTGGATAGGGTGCTGCCGGCGTTCGAGGGGACGCGGGGCGGCGGGATCGGGACGCTGCTCAAGCTCTTGAAGCCGCTGCGCGAGCACACGGCTGCGCAAGGAGCGGCGTAACGTGTCGGACTTGGGCGCGGACCTGGCGCGGGCCTATGAGGCGTGGGTGGCGGCGGCGGACGTGGAGTTGACGCCGGCGGCGATCCGCGCCGTGGTGCGCGAGCTGGGCGGCGGCGAGGGGCGCGCACAGGTCGCCGCGGGCAACAAGCAACTGGCCGGGCAACTCGGCATCTCCGTACGGACGGTGCAGCGGTGGCAAAAAGAGAGGAGGCGCGCAGCATCAGCCGCTCGACGCCGGGCTTGAAGATCAGCGTGCAGGGGATCGCCAATGAGCAGCAGCGCGCCGCGAACATGTGGGAACTGCGTGGGCGCATCCAGGAGCAGGGGCTGGACGTGGGGGCGTGCCGGGTGCTGGTGTTGGTGTACAACGAGGACCGCGCCCGGCCCCGCAACGTCGGGCCGCAGCATATCGACGGGGCGAACAAGGGGCTGATCGACGCGCTTGACGCGCTCGAAGATGGGGACACGGCTGCGGCGGCCGCGACGCCGGCCACGCGCCCAACACCTCGGCGCGGCCGGCGTCGCGGCCGCCCTCGCGGGGCGGGGCCTCATCGGTGTTGCCGGCCTCATGCCCCAGGAGCGCGCCTCACCCGCGTTTGCCCGCTGGAATCGTCGCCTCTATTCTCCGCTGTGCCTCACTCTGGCAGGCTTGTGTGTCGCGGGAGCCGTCCCTCCCCCTGTTGTGACCTGACGTGAGCCACACAACGTCACGTGCAACGCCATAGACCTATACCACGCCGAGCGATGACACCCACGACACCATCGCGTCCCACGGTCCGGTGCAACGCGACAACACGTTCACGTTATATGCGGAAGAGCCCCTGATGCTGAGCAGGTCCAGACGGGGCGAGGGCGCGCATGCGGGTGATCCGGACAGTTATGCCCCCACGATGAGTCGTATGAGGTCGTCCATGCCGGCGCTGCCGCGATCGAGGTCGGCGACCTTCCGACCTTGGCGCATTACGATGGTGTGGTCGGCCAGCTCCATGACGTGCGGTAGGACATGACTAATCATGACGACGGCGACGCCGCGGGCCAAGACGTTACGGACGAGATCCAGGACCGCGCGCGACTCGCGGACGCCCAGCGCCGCCGTCGGCTCGTCCATGAAGAGGACATCTGTCGTCCAATAGGCCGCTCGCGCGATCGCGACCGATTGACGCTGCCCGCCCGACATGCTCTCCACCGGCACCCCTTTGAGATGGGGAATTCTAACGGCGAGCCGATCGATCTCACCCTCGGCGAGCGCGCCCATGCGCCGATCGTCGAGCATCCGCAAGAAAGGGATACCTAGTATCGGCTTCGTCAGCTCGCGGCCCAGGAAAATGTTCGCCACGACATCTAGATTGGCCGCCAGGCCCAACTCTTGATACACAACCGCCAATCCTTTCAAGCGGGCATCGAGCGGATCCGCGAACGTGACGTCCCGGCCACGCAAGGTCATCGTCCCGGTATCGGGCTGCAGTACGCCGGTCAGCATCTTCAGGAGGGTCGATTTCCCGGCGCCGTTGTCCCCGACAATCGCGGTCAGCTGCCCCGGGTGGAAGTCGACGTCGACGTCCATGCACGCTTCGATCGCCCCGAATCGCTTCGTGAGACCCCGACCGGCAAAGATCGCCTCGGCCATCATATCTCTCACTTCTCCTCCGTGTTCGCGTCAGCCCTCCCGTCGCACGGGTGGACGATGGCGGCGCATGGCGAGCAACCCGTCTACGGGGACGGGGACGGGTTGCTCGCGCTCAGCCGCGCCGCAGACGACGGCCGGCATGTCATCTCACCGGCGCTTCTTGCGCAGCGTCATGTTGAGCAGGACCGCCGTCAGGATGATACCGCCGCGCACCACGCCCTGAGCGTATGGGTTGACGCCGAGCAGCACGAGGCCGTTCGCGATCAAGCCGATGAACAGCACGCCCATCAGGGTCCCGACCATCGACCCGCGCCCGCCATATAGGTCGGTCCCGCCGATGATCACGGCCGCGATCACGTCGAATTCCAGCCCGTCGGCCGCGCTTGGGTTGCCGGACCCCAACCACGATGCGAGCAGCACGCCGGTGAAGGCCGCGAGCACACCGGTGAGCCCCAGGAGGAGCGTCCGGACCCGACCGACGCGGATCCCGGCCAGCCGGGCCGCGTCGGGATTGCCCCCTACGGCGTATACCCAGCGACCAAAGCGCGTCCGTTCCGCGACGAACCACATGACGAAGAAGAGCAGGAACATCACGATAGCCGGCACGGGGATCCGCCCGACCGAGCCGTTGCCCCAGAATTGGAAGCGATCATTCGTGATCGTGATGGGCAGCGCGTTTGTGATCAGGAGGGCAAGCCCGCGGAAGGCGCTCCACAAGGCCAGCGTGACGATGAAGGACGGCACATTCCAGCGGACGCGCACGATGCCAGCCAGCAGGCCGACCGCGGCGCCCTCGGCCAGGACGGCCGGGATGGCCAGGGGCAGGGGCCACCCCAGCGTCGAGGTCAGCGTGGCGAGCAGGACCGAGGCGAAGGCCACCGCCGGGCCGACGCTGATGTCGATCTCTCCGCCGACGATGACCAGCGTCATCCCCCAGGCCACGATGCCCTGGAATGCGGCATCGTGGAGCACGTTGAGCAGGTTGTCCGGGGTGAGGAAATGCGGGGCCGTGAGCGACAGGACGACGAACAGGACGGCCAAGGCCAACGCCAGCCCCGCCTCGAGGGTCCTCCCCCTGACAATCCCCGCCATGCGGCGCCACGATGACGCCGCCCCCACCGCCCGGGTCGTCATCGTCGCGACCCCCGCCTGACCGGGGTCATGGCAAACCATCCTTGTGTGCGGCGAGCCACGTGCGGACGTCCCGCGGCGCGCTGCTTGTGTAGACCCTGCTCGGCACGAGTGTTGTAGACGAGCTTGTCGTCCGTCGACCGGCGGCCTTCAACGCGAGTTGCATCGCCAGACGACCCATGAGTTGCGGGTTCTGAGCGTCCGTCGCCACCAGGATGTTCCCGTTCCCGAGGAGGAATTGGGCGATCTGGTTATCGATGTCGCTGCCGAAGACCACGGTCTTACCGGCGAGATTGTGCGCCTGTACCGCTTTGACCGCCCCGATCGTCCCGCCGTGGCGTAGAGCGCATTGAGGTCCGGGTGGGCGGTCAGTATCTGCGTGCCGACCTGCGTCGCCTTGTCGACGATGAAGCCGCTCTGATCGACGACGTACGCGGCGCCCGGCACTCCCGCCGACAAGGCCTGCTTGAAGCCTTGCTTGCGCAACTGGCAGGCCTCATACACATCGCAATTCAGGATACCGATTTTGGGGTGCGCCAGACCGTGACGCCGGAAGTATGCGGCAGCGTCGGCGCCGACCGCGGCGCCGAACCCCTTCTGATCCGTGGCGACGAAGCCCTTGACGTACTGTTTCGTCGCCTGGTCGGTTAGGCACGTGTTGTAGCAGATGACCGGTATGCCCGCCTGGGCCGCCCGCTTCACAACCGGGATGGATCCCTGGGTCGACACGGGCGACATAATGATCGCGTCGACCTTGCTGGCGATGAGGGTGGCCATAAACGACGCCTCTTTGGCGGCGTCGCCACCGGAATTGCTGCTCAACAAGCTGACGTTCGATGAGGCGGCCCCCTGCTTGATGCCTTTCGCTATGCCGCCGTAGAATCCTTGTGCGTCCAGGAAGAGCGCGCCCACGCGGAGTTGCGCCGCGCCTACCCGCGCATGGGGCGCCATGACCCCTCCCAACGTAGTGACAGCGAGCGCCACGGACAGGATAGCGGCCAGCTTCGTCCCACAGCCTAAGCGCGTGCGCCGATCGGCATCGCCCGTGCGTTCCATGAATCCTACCCTCCTAATAACGTCATAATGAGATGGCGTAGCCCATTGTGGCATAGGTGGCCGTGCCTTGTCAAGCGGCGCGGGGGCTAGGTCGCGCGATTCCATCCGGGGGACGTGGCCTGTCACCGGCCACAGGTGTCACCTAGGGGGATCGAATGGGGATCGAAGGGACAGGGTGATGCCTCGCGCAAGCGCAATACAGCGCGCCAGCCTCGGCCGCCCTGGCGAACAGGGGCCGCAAGCGCGCCATCGTCCGCGTCTGCTCCCTTGCCTTGTGGTCCGCGATGAACGACCCGTGCGGTGGTAGTCCGGCACCTGTTGACAGGGGGATACAACCTTCCTTATAATCCCACTTGGAGCATGTCATCATGACGAGAAGATTGAGTGAGGCGACACGCGTGGCCACGACCGAGACCTGGTACGGGGACAAGATATCGGTCGGGACCGCCCCTGTGCCGAAATATTATCGCATTGAAGAGGTCATGCTCGCGCGCATGGCCGACGGCACGTGGGCGCCCGGCGCGTTGATACCCTCCGAGCCTGAGCTATGCCGCGAGTTCGGCGTGAGCCGTATCACCGTGCGTAAGGCGGTCGGCGATCTTGTCCACGATGGCAAACTTGTCGCGGTACAGGGTAAAGGTACCTTCGTGGCCATCCCCAAGCTCCCCGAGCGGTTCGTGCAACGGGCGTTCGGCATATACGAAGACATGGAACGGCGCGGCCTGCTACTCACGACGACCGTGCTCCGGCAGGAGGTCATACCGGCGCCACGCGAGGCCGCGGAGCGCCTGGGCATGTCGGAGGCGGAAAAGGTCCACGCTATCGTCCGCGTGCGCGCGGTCGAAGGTGAGAGGATCCTTGTCTCGACGACGTATGTGCCCGAAGCCCTGTGCCCCAACCTGATCAACGATGAGCTGACCTCCGGTTCGCTCTATCGATTGCTGCGCACCCGCTATAACTTGCGGATTGCGTACGGCAACAGGAGCTTGGAGGCCGTGGCCGCCGGACCGTGGGAGGCGCGTCTGCTGGAGGTGGCGCTCGCGAGCCCCCTCTTGCGCCTGGACAGCGTGGCCTACCTGCCGGACGGCCGTGCGTTCGAGTACTCACAAACCCTGCAGCGCGGCGATCGCGCGCGTGTCGAGGTCGAGTTCTTGCCCGCGCCCGACGAGATCTAGCGAGGCTCCGCCTCAGACCAACGAGACATGGCGCGTAAACTTGACTCATTCGCACCATGTTTGCCCGTATTAGATGTCTAGGGAGCGCCCCCTGGCGGCGCACAGTGGGAGAGGTCCAACGCATGGGACACATGGATGGTACGGCCGTCGACGGGCAACAGGCCGTCCTGGCGATCGATCTCGGCGGCACCCGCATCAAGGCGGGTATTGTCGTGGGGGACACCGTGGTCCGGCAGCGCGTCGTCCTGACGGAGGACGAGCGCGGCTTCGCGCGCGTGCTGCACAACATCTTGGCGCTCGGCGATGGGCTCATCCGCGAGGCGTCGGTGGGCGCAGTCGGGCTCAGCCTGCCGGCGATCGTCGACACCGGCCGCGGCACGGTCATCGATATCAGGAAAAACCTGATCGGCCTCATCGATTTCCCGCTCGCGGACACCCTTGGCCGCCATTTCGGCTTGCCGGTCGCGCTGGAGAACGATGCCCGCCTCTATGGGTTAGGCGAGTTGGTGGCGGGGGCCGCGCGCGGCGTCGAGGATATGGTCTGTCTTACTCTCGGGACGGGGGTGGGATGTTGCGTGGCGCGCGACGGGCGCATCCTCCGGGGACGACACGGTACCGGCGGCATCCTCGGCGGCCACATCACGATTGAGAGCGACGGCCCGGTATGCACCTGCGGGAACATCGGCTGCATCGAAGTCTTGTGCCGCGCCGCGGGCTTGGTTGCCGCCGCGACCGATCGTCTCGCGGCGTACCCGGGTCACCCGTTCCACGGCGACCCATCGCTGACGCCCGAGGCCATCCTGGATGCCGCGGCGGCCCGCGATCCGCTGGCCCTCGCGGCGCGCGCTGCCTACGTCCAGCATCTCGCGGCCGCCATCGTCTCGCACATCCACGCGCACGATCCCGACGTGGTCGTGTTGGGAGGTGGGATCATGAATGCAGCGGATCAACTGTTGCCCCCGATTCGGGAGTACGTGGCCGCGCACACCTGGACGATCCCCCCACAGCGGGTTGTCGTCCGCGCGGCAGCCCTAGGGGACGGCGCCGCGTTGATTGGCGCCGCGGCACTCGCGCGCGGCTACGCGCCGTTTTGGTGATCAGCGGCGTGGGAGATCGGCGACAGACCCAATCATCGTGACCCCGATGACCGTTGAGCGCGCACGCGCGGTGGCGCCTTCCCGCGCCAGATCACGCGGGGCTACGTCGCCGAGCTCGATGGCCTCGGTGGTCTCGTCGGTACGACGCTCCCGCCGGTGAGGGCGGCCGGCCGGTACGTGAATGGCCAGACGATCCACGTGAACGGGGGATAGAATCTTCCCTGACCCGATCATCGCGATAGCACGGATCGACCTAATCGACAGAGGAGGATGGAGGCGAGATGAGAGATCTTTCCGCGATCGCGGGGCTGGACATACGGCTGGACGAAGAGAAGCTGGCTCTCCAGTTCGGCCCGGGCATCGAGCACCCCGTGGGGGAGATACGGACGCTGGCACAAGTGCGGCCCATGCTCGAGGATCGGAGAGCCGACGGGCCGGAGCACCTCTACAGCATCTACATGGATATCTACCGCGACGAGGATGGGCCGGCCCTCCGTGCCCAAGACATTCTCTATGGATCGGTCATCTACAACCACGGGACCGTCGGCCACGAGCGTCTGCGCAGCCAGGGGCACGTTCATTCGGACAAGCCCGGGACCGGCTTGCGCTACTCCGAGGTCTACGACTTTTGGTCCGGACATGGCCTGGTCTATCTGCAGAAGGAATGCGGGCCGACGGTGAGCCGGGCGTTCCTCGTCCATGTGAGCGCGGGTGACAAGCTGGTCATCCCCTTCGGGTGGGTGCATCTCGTCGTCACGTTGGGCGACGACGTGCTCTCGTTCGGCGCGTGGTGCGCGCGCCGGAACACGTTTGAATACGCCTGTCTCCAGGCGCTGGGCGGCCCGGCGCACTTCGTCCAGGCGGACGGGTCCGTGCTCACTAACCCGCGCTATCGGTCCGTGGCCGAGGTGCGGGACGCCACCCCGGCTGACTTCCCCGACCTGGGCATACCGCGCGACCGGCCCATCTACACGTCGTGGCGCGAGCGCCCGGCGCTGTACGACTTCATGGCCAGCCCCGAACTGGTCGGGGATATCTGGGCCGATGTGTAGAACGGAGAACGCATAATCGTCGCCGTGATACGTGATAAAGGAGTGATCGTGCGCGGGGTTACAGACACATCGGGATATCGTACCCATCCCGTCCACCAGTTTCCCTGGCTCCACATCGACGCGGGGCACGAGTCCCTGGCGTCGGAGTTGGCTCGTCGCATCGCGGCTGCCGTCGAGCCCAGGCCGATCGCCCTCGACGGCTTCTCCGGCGTCGAGTGGGGACCGTTCATCGCCGCATTGCGCGCCGCGCTCGACCGTCGTGAGGTCGAAGTGCATTGGCGCTCGACCGAGGATCTCTTCCTCCCAGGGGAGCGCATTGATGAGATCCTGGCGTCGTCACTCACGGATGACCCCGTCTTCGGGCGGCTGTTCCGGGGCCACCTGGAAGAGTTGTGGGACGCGGACAAGGCCAGAGCGCTGCGTGGCGAGGTCGGCGTCGGGGCAGGGGCGACGATCGTCTACGGCATCGGGGCCTCTTTGATCGCCGCGGACGGGTTGCAGGTCTACGCGGACGTGCCTAAAGACCGCGGGCAGGAGCTCGTGGCGCGCGGTGCCATCGCCAACGTGGGCGCCCGCGCGGCGCAGGGATTCGGGGCGATGTACAAGCGGCTGTACTTCGTCGACTGGCCCATGCTCGGCCGCGTCAAGCGGGCCGTACTCCCGCGGCTCGACCTCTACGTCGATGCGTCCGACGCGGCGACCCCCACCTTCATAGACGGAGAGGATTTTCGGCGTTCCCTGCGCGCGCTGGCTCGCCAGCCGTTCCGCGCCAAGCCCTGGTTCGCGCCGGGGCCGTGGGGTGGCCAGTGGATGAAGGAGCGTTTCGGGCTCCCCGCGGAGGCGCCAAACTACGCCTGGTCCTTCGAGCTGATCGCGCCCGAGAACGGGCTGCTGCTGGGTGACGGCGTGCGCGCCCTCGAGTGCTCCGTCGACTATCTGCTCTGGCAGGAGACCGACGCCGTGCTCGGGGCGGCGGTCGCTGCCCGCTACGGCAGCTACTTCCCCATCCGCTTCGATTATCTGGACACGATGGGTGGCGCCAACCTCTCCTGCCAAGTGCATCCCCACATCGACTACATCCGCGACGAGTTCGGGGAGCCCTTCACGCAGGATGAAACCTACTACGTCGTCGCGTGCAAGCCGGGTGCCCGGGTATTCCTGGGGCTGCGCGACGACGCCGACGTCGGACGGTTCGAGGAGGACGCCATGGCGGCGCGTGACCGTGGTGTCCCCTTCGACATAGAGGCGCACGTCGCGAGCGCCCCGAGCGTTCCGGGTGACCTGTTCCTGATCCCGAGCGGGACGGTACATTGCAGTGGGGCCGACAATCTGGTGTTGGAGATCAGTGCCACGCCGTACATCTACACCTTCAAAATCTACGACTATTTGCGCACCGACCTCCGCGGCAACCTGCGCCACGTGCATCTCGACCGTGCCTTTGCCAACCTCGACTCGGTCCACCGGGCGAACTGGGTGCGGGGGCGCCTATGCCCGGAGCCCGTGTTAGTGCGCGAAGGGCCGACGTGGGCCGAGTACTGCCTCGGCGACATCGACCAACTCTTTTTCGCGGTCCACCGCCTTGAGTTTACCGACGCGATCGAGGACCGGACCGGGGGCAAGTTCGTGGCCCTCAATCTGGTCGAGGGAGAACGCTGCGCTATCGTAACGGGCTCCGGAGAATTCGAGCTCCGCTTCGCCGAGAGCGTCGTGATACCCGCTAATGTCGGCGACTACGCGCTCCGAAACACGGGGGGGTCGCCCTGCAAAGCCGTCAAAGCGTTCGTGAAGGGATAAGGAGGGATCAAACTGAAGTCGTGGCGCGCATCCCTGTCGTAGCCACTGTAACGACCCAAGTAGATACGGTATTGGTTGACAAAGGGCAAAATCGCGGCGACCTGGGTGTCGGGCTGCGCCCGACCAAGGGGCTGCCTCCCCGTTGTGGTGGCTCCCGTCGTCATCCGTCCCGTGATCGGGTGCCCTCTGATGCCGTAGGCCGTGGGAGGAGGGGCGTGAGCGCCGTACCGCGCTAGGGCGAGCGGGCCGTGGATGCAGGGAAGGTAGCGTCTGTCGACCACGATTCGTGGCGCGATCGGGCGACGGGGGGAGGCGTGCCTCCGCATGCTCCATCAGTGTGCCCGCGCCGGGACGACGCCCGCCGCGGGCACACCCCTGGTCCGGGGAGCGCGCCCACGGCGACCCGGACGATCGCAGCCATCCCCATCACCGGCAACTGGACGTCCTCTTCCCGGAGATGGCGACGCCGCACTGTACACATGCGCACGGAGCGCCGACGTTCAGGGACGATCTGTCTGTGTCGTTCATCAACGCGACGGCGTTCAGCCCCACCGCTACACGGCCCCGGACAGCCTGGGCGACAGCGCTCCTGGCGATCCAGTGCCTCATCCTGCTGCGTCCCATCGCCCGCGGCGCGGCGCGCGCGGTCACTATCCTGGGTCGTGAAAACGGTGGCGCCGGTCAGCGTTCTTAGCGCGAGTCAGATACCTGATGACCGTGAGCGCGGGCGGTCAGGACCGTCGTGCGCGGGCATAGGCGTCGGCCTGGCCCCACAACAGACGGAGCGCGCGCGCGACCCAGCCCCGTTCGGGGGCACAGGTCCGCGGCTGGTGGTCGCTGTCGAGCGCGAGCGTGAATTGGACGTTGTGGTACGTTTCCCCAGCCAGCAGCGTGCAATGAGTGGGCGTGACATAGCCGCGCGCCCAGGCCGATGGGGCGACGGCGGCGCGGCCCCCGAGCGGGAGCAGGGGCAGGACGGCGCCGCCCTCCCCGCGCGCGTTCTCGGCGCGGGCTTGGGCGTTGTGGCGCGCGGCCAGCGCGCTCGTCGGCCAGACCGTTGCGTCGAGGAACGCGCCGGAGCGCGCCAGCCCGCCGGGGACAAGGCCCCAACGGTATTCCGTGTCGCCCCGCGCGTCGCGGATGACGATGGAGGGACGCGGCCAGTCGGGGGCGGCGGGGCCGGGGCGGCCGAGCGACGCGGTCCGCCAGACCGCGGGGGCGGGGTGGATCGTCCGGGCCCGATCGCGGGGCGCCACGCGGATGATCGTTCGGGGGTGAGCGCCGGGCGAGAGGCCGAGGGCCAGCGCCGACGCAAGGATAGGCCATGCCCACACGTCCCCTCTCGGTCCCATACCCGCACCTCGCTCTCGTCTGATGGTCGCACACTTAGGTACGTGCCCTGGTGCGCAGGCGGCGCCTCACATGGTAGGACGATACAGGGCAGCGCGCGGCGGCGCCATAGCCCGTTCGGTGCATGCCACGCCCTCTTGGCTCACGTTTTCGCGACACCGCTACCTGCGAGGCCGACACAAAAGCGGGCACAACCCCATGTGAGAGCACCGTGTTCGCAGCAGTGACGATCGCATGATGGCGTGGCGGCAACGCGGCGGTCAGAGGCTGTTGGCGACCGTGTGCATGGTGGCGATGACGGCCGGGGAGAGGATATGGAACGCGACGGACACAACCGTGGCGATGACCAGGAGCAGCAGGGC
>JAABUO010007914.1_pt1 | contig 12081 bp, 12 predicted proteins | sample 5559291 | NCBI WGS metagenome assembly JAABUO01 (sample SAMN10711878, study PRJNA513372) | rock metagenome | isolation source: Antarctica rocks | place: Antarctica: Victoria Land, Finger Mt sud
GTGTCTGTAGGCAGGGGAGAGGCAGGCAGATGTGCTGAGCCGGCAAGTCAGTAAGAGCAGCACAGAGAGCCAGGACCTCGCCAGAGAGCGGGAGCTCCTGCTTGATAAGCTGCGTGCAGCTGAGCAGGTGCGCCTGTGCCTCCACATCTTGTCAGAGCTGGGAATCTCTCATCATGCCGTGCATGCCTGCGGTTTGTGCTGAGCAAACATGCTCTGTATGTGAGTTGTGGTGCCGTGCAGCACTTTGGCAAGTCTCACTGTGTCCGTCAATCTGATGTCAAACTGTTGTCAAACTCTGACTTGCTTGTGGCTGTTGCTTTAATATGTGAGATCCTATTACTGGTTCTGCTGTTATCGCTGCTGTCACTTATTGCAGATAGCTAAAGCTCCTACCTATATGCCAACTTGGCAATAGCATCAGCTTGGTAGGGGGCACAAACAGACCGCTTCCACTCCATCATACTGCGCCAATTCGATAGTCACTACGATACATTCACATGTTGCGCCTTGCACATACCCACTTAGCATATCTGTGTGACCAAGCTGTGATTGCAGCTCCTCTCCTGTGTGATACCAGGCAACATGATGTTCTGGTACTGCAGGTGCGCTTCCAGCTGGAGCAGACAAGGGAAGGGCTGCAGCGTCAGCTGGCAGCTGCAGACGGCCAGATGCACATCTTGCAAGCCCGCTTGGAAGACTCCCAAGCTGAGCAGCAAGTGAGTGCACTGCAGTGCATGTGCTTGCTGGAAGCATGTGGAGAGTTTCACTGGGATGATGCCAGTCTGCATGTCACCATGTCCTCAGTGACTCGTGTTTCCACTGCTGTCGTTTATGATGATCTGGCATGCTCTGGCGCATGGCTGTGGATATTTAGCTGGGCGCCATATTGCCACAGCCTGTACATAGCTCTATGTACTGGTGTCAGTTTAGGGTTGCCATCAGCAGTAGCTTTGATGGACACATCACTGAGTCATTGCAATAATCAACACAGCTGACTGCATTGCGCACATGTGTGATCAGCAGCATTCTGTTAAGACCATCTGCTCAACAATTTGATGGTAGGAAAGTTCAGCAGGTATTGCACCTCAAGCTGGCTTTCAAGGTCAGTACAGAGGACTGTCATTCATGAGCTGCACTACATCCCAGCACACCAAAGAGTGAATGCATCTTGGTGGATGATCAACGGCTCTTGCTTGTCATCAGGCAGTGCAGCACAAGCTGGCCTTGGAGGCCAACAGAGTCGGCGAGCTGGAAGGGCTGCTGTCAGGCATGCGCACCAACCAGTTCAAGAGCACCTTCAGCGAGCAGCACACTGCAGACAAGGCTGGCAGCCTGCAAGCACGCAACACCCTGCTCACGCAACAGGTACGCCTGGCACCCCATACATGCACAACCCTCCTGACCAATTCCTCATGCCCTGTGCTGTGCACTGCACAGCATGCCTGCTCCCACTCCTGAGACTAATCAACTATGAGTGCCACCTTGGTTGTGCTTTGACCACGCCTGTGGAAGCAGCGTGTGACAAAATGCAGCTAATAGTGCAGGGTCACCCGCATGTGGGTACAAGTCAGGTCTGTGAATTGCACATGGTAACTCTTCATGGAACTGGCCAAGAGAGACGCCTACCGACTTTGCATTTCCTATGCTGTTTTGTCTGTGGCTCACATTGAGCTTGAAACTATTTCTATGCTGCTTCATTTGCTCCTGCTGAATGAAGGAGCTAGGATCAAAGCTTGTGTGTACAGGTGGCAAGCCTGCAGAGCCAGGTGACAGGGCTGCAGCACACAGCCTTCACTCAACAGGCTCAACTGGAGAGGGTGAATCAGGAAGCCCTGGCCTTGGGCAATGCCTCAGCACAGGAGCAGGCTGCCCTCAGGCAGGACACTCAGGCCACTGCTGGCAACCTGCAGAGCATGGAACAGCAGAGGTAACAGTAACACTGCAAAGGCATGCATGCAGTCGCAGATTGAAATGCTACTGCTTCCGAACAAGTGGCAATGACACCTGGGACAGGTGGCAAAGGCTGTGCGTCTGCTGTGCTTGAATCAGGCATTCAGAAACACTTCAACAGGTGCAGCATTGACTTCTGCACTACACCAAGCAACTGTGACAATTTCAGCCAGGCCAATGTCACCAGTCCCAGCAGCAGTCCCAGCGCACCCAGCATGATGAGAGTCAATGGCCAACATGTACAGCAAGCTTGACTAATGGGTACACAAACATGTCTGATACCGATACCTGGCTTGTCTGTAAAGACACTGGTTCGGTTGCCTGCCCCATAAGATCCTTTTTTTTGTTTTGCAGATTGCACTTGCAAGGGCAATCAGCCTCCTTAGAATCTCAACTCAGCCAGTCACAGAGGACAGCCGCAGACCTGCAGATGCAAGTATCAAGCCTGGAGACAGAGAGGCAGCAGCTGGAGCAGGCCCTCCAAGGGGCACACGCAGAAATCCAGACGCTGCATGGCTCGGCTGGGTGAGCTTGCCATGCACTTGCCCAGTGTCAAACCTGCCTGCTGCTGCGCATTGTATCAGCCACCATCATCTCGGCCCCTTTGCCAAAAGAATGACACGGAAGATGTGGCAGAAACAATCGGCAAGGGTGCATATTCCATTTCTATTTTGACACTCCAATGGGCCCATACATGTGAGACCAGGCCCAGCTATGTTGTTTTGCTGTGTGGAAAGAGGCTGCATGATCTTGCCAAACCCATTTTGCCTAAATCAGGTTTCTCTGCTATAGTGTGTCATGCTGTTATGTCTTCTGCCCACCGCCAGCTTTCACACAAACAAGGAACTGGGTATGACGCAGGTCGAGGCCTGACACCAGCTTGCTGGAGATGAGCACATCAAGCACAGGGGAGCTGCACGAGGCACTGCAGAGGGTGACTGCAGAGCTAGAAGAGGCCAACAGGGAGCTGCATGATCTACGTGAGGTAAAGCCACTTGCACTGGCAGACTCATCAAGCAACTGTCCATATTCAGTGTCGCACACACGAACATTCTGTGTGTGCACCTAGATCAAGAATGCCGTTGCCAATATCCAATCAGCAGATTGCCACATGCAACTTGCTATCAACTGCTGTCTATGCTTGATGCCATATGACAGTCGCAGCGCTCTTTGCAAGCCAAATCTAACCTTGGCAAATGTTGCTGCACAAGGTGACAAGCTGTGTTGATCGAAACTGCCTCGGGTGCTGCTTGCGTGTTGCCTATTGTGCAGGCAACAACAGATATGTTTTGTGCAGGAGAACCAGCATGCTATGGACCTGATTGCCAAGTTAGACCTGGAGAAGGCACAGCTGCAGCGTGCCCAGGGTTCTGGCTCAAAGACAATACCTGCCAAGAGTTTGTCCCCTGGAAAGAGCCTGTACAAGGCCTTTGGGCAAGACATTGACAGCACCATTGTTGCAGAGCTCCAGAGCCAACTGGAGCAGGAGAAAGCCAACAGGCAGCGGGTGTGTTATGCAATATGACGCTGCTATGCATCCTGCATGTGATCATGCAAATGACATCATTAGCCTTTGCAAGCAATGTGTGGAGATTCAGTCACTAGAGTGTCAGCTACTTTGCTTGTATTTGGCATGATTTGTATATGTGGACTTGTAAGCACATGCAGAGCTTTAGCCATCGCTGCATGTGCTGTATTATAATGTGGTTTGCAGGCAGAGCGAGATTTCAATGACCTTGTTGAGTCCGTGGAAGCAATGCAGCTTGGCACAGGCCTGAACGATGGAGGCCAGATTAGCTCTTAATGCAGGAACGTCATGCTAGCTGTAATTTTGGCAGAACATATTGATTACCGGCCAACAGGCTGGACTCACATGAGATTTCTGACATTGCAGAAGCCTGCTAGCGTTTTAAATATATTGTTGCACTCAGTCTGAACTTGTCTACAACATCACCTATGAATTTTTATTGCTGCTACATTAATGTCAGCCTGGGCACATGCATAAACTGTTTACTTCAACTACCTGTGGCTTGGCTGGGAATGCACACTGTATTCATGCATCTGAAGTGACATCTGATACGTGAGCCACATAAATCACCAAAACATGACGAGGCTACATATACTATTGTACAACCCTACAAACACAAGGCAGGAGCAGTTCGTCCAAGGACTAGTCTGCCTTTGTGGCATCCTGATTCTGAGACAATTTGCGACGCTTTCTAGCCCTTTTCTCCTTGGGTTCCCTGACCACCGCTTCCTCAGCTGGTTTGCACTGGCCTTCTTTTCGTTTCTTCTTCTTAGACGCCATTGGGTTGGGTCCCTTTGCTTTGTTGTATCTGTAAATTGAGGTGTTGATATCTGGCTTTGCGCGGCGCTTGGCATCCACAACTTCCTTCAGCACCTGAGCCTTCAGGTCTGAGGCTTGCAGACCCTGTTGGTCTTCAGCAGCCTGCATACAATGCAGGACAGCTGCCCAGTTGCAAATGCTGCTTTCTGATGCACCTGAACTATGCGAGCATGCAGTATCACAACAGCGAGGCGCATAGCACAACATGTCCATGGGAATGTGGCTTTGCGCACATGTGCTTCTGCAGCAGACAGTACGATGGCATGCAAGTGTGAAAGGTGGTTGCAGCAACAGTCAATCGTGAGTGGCAAAGACATGCTTACTGTCTTACCTGGTTGATCACCTTCTCTTGTTTTGCAGATGGCTGTTCTAGGTGCAAGCCATTCACAGAAACAAACATGGAGGCGCCTGCAGGAACTTTTGAAATGGCTGTGCGAAGCTGCTTGTCTTGAGTTCCAACAAAGAAATGCCCAGCATTCTCTTCACCTGTGAAGAAGTCCACATCAACACATCAAATCGCCGGCAAGGTGTTGTGAGCACAGAAACTGAGCATTTACAAAGCATTACCAATAAGGGACCGCAAGCAGTCTGTGGTCGGCTCAGCTTTGTCGTCATGTCCACACTTGTACAGCTGTATCTTTTTGCATGCTTTATATGTGTCTGCAGCCCGCAAAGCGATGTCAGTGCAGTCCTATCAGGCTTCCAGCAGAGATGACCAGGTGATGCAAGGCAATTCCAGCACACCTGCATAGTCTTTTCCTAATGTTTTGAGCTCATGCATTGCACATCGAGTCGTGAACAAGCGGACTTGTCCACCAAGCAGTCCTGCAATAAGGTCTGTAGCCTCCTTCAGACTGCAGCAGCAGAAGATGTTGCATTTCGAGATAAAGGGAATCGCCGACACAGCATCATGCGGCCGAACGGCCAGGCTGAGTTGCTGAAGCAGTACTTTTTACTCACTTGGCTTGCAGCAGTGCGTGCACAAAGCTGCTGTCCAGTACCACCTGCACACAACTAGGCTATCAGCTGCAGCTTTTGCAAGGAGACTGGCCAATTGGCCCAGTGTGTTGCAGAACTCACGCAAACAGGAACGCAGAAGCGCACCTTGTAAGGTTCTCGGAACCCATGGTGTATTTTGTAAAAATTGACTGCCCGTCGAGTGTGCTTGTGCTTCTTTCGTCGCATTGTCCAATTGGCAGTTTGTTGTCACTACAAATTACGGCAAAAGTAAGCTGTCGCAGCGGTTGTGACCAGGAAAAGCTGTCTATCGTCCACGGAGCACGGAAGGTATGCTTACGCCTGGCGCCTTGTGCTCCGTGCCAAATGTCGCACCTTGACTTGCTCGCGGCATGAGCAGCGCATGGTGTTGTTGTGGGTGCCGGCGTAGCAGAGATCGAGGAAGGCATATTCGAGCGTGCGCAACATAATCAGCAGTGAGCTTGTATCGAACCCCCGCTCCCGATCTGCACATCGGCATGGCTGGTTAACACGATCAGCACGTCTACCGCCGGCAGCCCATGTGGTACTGGGCCTCGTCCCACTTCTGCGCGGTTAAATCTTGTTAGGGCAGTAAACTATCCTGGTGGCGATCAGACTTGCCACCGATGCTGCGCAAGTCGGGGTCCTGAGCGTGCCCAGGACCTAGCTGTTGCGCCGAAGTGTCGACAGGCTTCAGTGATACGCACAAACTTTACCCGAAGACATGTGGGTCCTGGCGCTCTCGCTCTCTTGCCTTGTTTGTCAGGCTTGGACACAAGTGCAGGACCAAGAGGCCCCTGCACTTACACAGCCTGACTACACGGTGTATAATACAAAGTAAGCATTGCTGCGGTCACTTGCCCCATGTATGCTATTTGCCAGCAATGGACTGGGCCAACGCAGCAGGGCCAAATAAGCAATGCCTCATGCCCTTGTTGCAGAGACCAATTATTTCATAAGGTGTTTGATGTTGTGGACAAGCATCCTCTTTTTATGGAGGTATCTCTATGCGCTGTCATTTGATGTGCGCAGCTAAATGCCATGCTGCTGTTTGACAAGACAACCTGCTGCAGGTTGATGAGATTCCACTTGCCGTTGACGAATATGCTGCAACACTGACGGTAGGCTAGTTGACATACATGGATGTTGAGTAGGACATGCAACAGCAGCTTGCTATTGAGGCATTGACACGAGCAACACTCTTGTGTAACAGGTGGTCACTGTTGAGCCAGGGGGGCTATCTAGGGACCATGACGACAAGATCAGGCTGCTCATTGTAAGCATGCAATGCAAGCTAGCACATGGCCTCAATGCACTGTGAGTCAGCGCTAACATGCTGCCTGCCTGACAGCCAGCTGCTCTGAGCATGCAAGCATTCACATGTGGCATGCCGGCTGCTTTGAAATTCTCCCTTGTCAAACACTTCTTTGCAATTGCAATTTGCTATGTGTGTTTTTTTTTCTGTGTTGTCTAATGTCTGTCCTTGCTACAGAGCTTTGGCGAGCATGGCAGGGAGCTGATTACTCCAGAAGTGGGATTGCGGTTGCTGGAGATGCTGGGTGATCTGGGATCTGAAATGGAACATGGTGTGCAAGCTGCAACACCCCAGCAGAAGCTGCTACAACGCACTGTCTTCAAGGTACTCTGCACCATGACATGATGCTGTTTTTATGTGCATGCACAACTCAGGGCAAACTCTGCGCAAGATCTGGCCGCAATGGTTGTGCGCATACGCTGATGTGCTTGCCGATTCAAAAAAACTTTGTGTTATTGGTCAAATCGCCACCCGTCGATACTCACCTTACACCATAACAGTAGCAACGGAAGGTAACAGGTTTAGATGGCTGTTAGTAACAGGGTAGCAATACACTGTGCATCAGCAAGAACATCTCCAGCATGCAATCACTAAATTCAGCTTTGAGTGGGTTTGAAGTTTGGGGTTTATCCTGAATGTAGCTCTTAGACAGTGGAAGAGGAAGAGTAGAAGCCATAACCATTACCCTGCCTGTGCACACTGCTGTAGGGGTGACAGACTGTCGAAGATTGATGAGTCTTGATTAGCACTCTTGGCCACTACACTTCCTCTGTGATGCTATTAGTTGGACACACGGCGTATCATATTTTACGTATCAGTATTATGTAGGCTGCAACCCTGTACTGAACTATGCAGATTTTGCCCTTGGAGAATGCAAACGGGAGGAAATTGGTTGAGTCAGGGCAGCTGTGTGAGCGCAAAAACGGTAGGGGGGTGGACCCCAACAGGAACTGGGATGCCCATTGGGGGTTCAAGGAGTCAGACTATGACCCTGCTGAAGAGTACCCTGGTGCTGCCCCCTTCAGGTTAGTCACCTGTTTTAGGGTATCTCTAAAAATGTCTGTCTGCCTGCCTGCCTGCCTGCCTGCCTGCCTGCCTGTCTGTCTGTCTGTCTGTCTGTCTATCTGCCTGTCTGTCTGTATGTCCATCTGTCTGTCTGTTCATTTGTCTGTCTGTCTGGGCGTCTGGGGGCATTATGACTCAGGACTGCTGTCAGCTCAGATGAGGACTCAAAATGCTGGCAGGCCCTGACTTGCTGCAGTGAGCACAGGAATGTTTTGCCACAGCAGTGCACTCAGTGCATTTTGCAATGGCAGACAGCTGCCAGGTGTCACTTCAAGCTGGCAAGGAGTGAACTCCGTGGCTTGTGACTTTGATGCAGTGAACCAGAGACTGCTTTGCTGCTGGCCCTGACAAATGCCTTCCGGCAGCATGTGTGGCTCAACATGCACTCCGGCATGGAAGCCCTCTTCATGCCCTACGATCATCTGGCAGAGATCCCTGAAGGCCCTGGAGCACAGGCCAGCTTGCACATCCTGCAGCAACTCAACACGTGAGCCTGTGTTGCTGCTCCCTGCTGCTGACAATGTACTCTTTTGTTTCACATCTTTGTTTTACCTGTCGGGAAACTGGTTGTTTTGCTATGTAAAAGTGGTATACTTGGTACTCAAAAGGATACCAACAGCAATTGCATGCATGATGCAGCTTCCCTGATGCCTGCAAGTGCAGTCTCATGGGGCAGGGACATTGGAGGCACAGGCTCACAGGCCCTGTTCAACATTCCGTAGCAGCTTGTCATGTAAAACCATGTCATGCAAAGGGCAAAGTGCAAAGCGTGTCAACAACATGAGTCTCGTTATTGCACTGCCTTGCGCTTGCCTCCAGCCAGCAATACCATCTCTGGGCTCTTGAAGAATGAGCTAGGTAAGTGTGCATGTATCCAGCTGTCTGGGCTAATGCAGGATGAAACAGGGTGTTTGAATATACAGGCTGCATTGCGGGGGCCGGTGTGCCGTTGGATCTGGGGGCAAGTCAGTGGGATACTTAGCCCATGGCACTGCTACAGACTACATGTATGATGTTGCCGGGGTGCCCATGTCATTCACATGGGAGATCTTTGGCGACTTCAAGGCAGACTTCTCTGACTGTTTCAAGATGTTCAATCCTATCGATCAGGCAACGGTAGAGGCGACTGTAGCGAATTGGGCAGCAGCAATTCTGAGCCTGGTCGAGTTGCTGCCAAATCACCCTGATATCGCAGCCATGAATCTGACACCAGTTACAAAGGTGCCGGCGACCGGCTCAAACAAGACAGCAACTATAGCGGTGACAGCATCAAAGCTTAGTGCTGAGGAGAGGGAATCTGACCCTGCATTGGCTGTTGGCGGGAAAGACACACAAGCGCATGATGATGCTGTACATGGAGGGAGAAATGATGCCATGTTGCAATTGGCTGGCGAGATTAAGGAACCTGCCTCAGAACATTATGATCTGGATGGATCTGTGCATGAGAATGTTCTGAAGAGTCAGATGTTACATGCCAGTGACATGCCGGGCTTCAGTTGGTTATATCTCCTGCCTGTGACGATTTTGCTGCTGCTTGGTTTCCTTCTGAAAAGAGCAAGAATTGACCGAACGCCATGGCTCAGAATGAGGCAGCGAATGGTGTGATAAGCTTAAGATGCATACCTGTCCATTGGATCTGCTGGGTCAGTCAGTGGTGTATCTGGTATCTTGCTATTGGAAAATTTCTGGTCATTGCACCCAACAGATGCTTCTGGTCATTGTCATCGTTCATATCACAGTCTGGTAGTGAGTTGCAGCATGCAACTTGATGCAGTGATGACAGGCAGCACACATGTGATGCTGTGGCGTACCGAGTCGTCACCTGAGAGGAAGTATTAACAACGACGAACTGTGACTCACGGTGAAGCAGACAACAGTCTTCCTTACTTTCTCGAAACTGATGCTGACCCTAGTCACGCCTTTGTTAGAGGCAGCACGTGCTTGCAGCAAACGGGATACATAAAGGCTGATTAGAGATCAAGCTTCAAAGCTCAGACCTGATCAGATTCATGAAGGTGTTGTACGCCTGCTCTTCTCACCAGAATAAGACACAATCTGCACTCTTGTGGATATTTGGTACTTCTTGCCATATCCTTGTATGACATTTACACAAAGCTTCAGCTGCGGGCAAAACTGACACACACATGCAACTGTACTAGCAAGCATTTAAACGCTGCTGAATCATAAAATTGGGCAAGCTGCAGACGTACACAACCATTCGTTTGCACTCAATAACGTTTCCAAGAAGATTCGTTCAGCTGCCACATAAGCAACAACAGCATCTGCTGTAGATTCATCACAAATTGTTAAAGGCAGGAGCCCTCTGGGTCAGGTATTGCAAGGCCACATCCGCAGTGTTGGTCAGGTTGACCCCAGTGTATGCTGAAGTGAAATTTGCCGCAGTCTGTGTTCCATTGGACACTGCAGGCACCGCGTTGAAGATGGACGTCTGAGCCAGATACAGCAGGCTTGCAATATTCTCTTGCACCTGTGTGCCGTTGATACTGCCACTGCTGGGCACCAAAGCTGCCAGCTCAGTGTTGATGGCAGCAATGACTGTTCCCACTGCTGTTGAGACCGGATCCTGCAGCATAATATGATGATGATGATGATGATGATGATAAGGATAAGGATAAGGATAAGTATAAGGATAAGGATAAGGATAAGGATAATGACAATGGTAATGATGTTGACAATGAGAATGACAATGGTAACAACAAGAATGCTTTCCGGTTGATGAGCTAGGTATGAGATGGACAAGTCCACGATATGCATCATATATCGTTTCATTGGCCAAACAAGGCCGTAAAGTCCTCTGAAATGCAATCACTGCTCCTGACTTCTGTTTCACATATGTGTGAGGTCAGGTGCCATGCTGTCTGGCAGGGAAAAGTGAAGCATGACACAATCATAACAACAGACGGCGGTGAGCAACATACACATGCAACAGATCACAAGTCATGCTGGTAAAATCAAAAGGCTACAGTGTGCATTCAAGTGCAATTACAGCTGCCCTGACACAGAACGCATGTTTGACCTGACGCTCATGAGCATGGAAACATGAGCGTACCGTGCTCGTGCTGTTAGCTGCTTGCAGCAGCTGCCTCCTATCTTGCAACAGCCGCCTGCCAAAGATATTGGTCAGAGACGAGACTGCATTCAGCACACCGCTCACTGCTTCATCAGCAACTTGGCTGGCACTGCTTGCTGATGAAGATGCAACGCCTTTCACGGCTGAGTCCAGGGTGTTGGCAATGGTTGTTGCGTCTGTGAGACTCAGGTTGCTTGTGCTTGATGCACTGCTGCCGGATAGAGATGCAACTGTTGTTGCCACTGAGGGCACCAGCACTTGGAAGACCTGTGATACACCCTGTGCAGCAGACAGCAGTATGGTCAGCAAGCTTGCCAGTACCTGTTGGTATCTCGCTGGATACACTGTTGACAGCCACACTGTTAGCAGCTGTGCCAGTGACGAACATGCATCCATTTGGCGGTGTCTCATGGGAAACACTGTTGACAGCCACACTGTTATCAGCTGTGCCAGTGACGAACATGCATCCATTTGGCGGTGTCTCATTGGATACACTGTTGACAGCCACACTGCTAGCAGCTTTGCCAGTGACCAACATACATCCATTTAGCAGCAGGACATGCCAACAAAGGAAATAATTTCTGAACCAAGCTGGCTACCCTAATCCGTGCTTGGCACGGATTGTTACGGGCTACATTGTGCCAGCAATGAGGCTATATTTGGCTATACTTCCTGCTTCTGCAGACCATCAAACAGGATGGGTCAGCATGCTCAGCAGAATCAGCAATATTCAGTTAACAGCACGCAGTGGCGTACCTCCAAGGCTTGCATCCCAAGCGTGTTACTTTACATCACAGATGCTGCTCTGAGTGCATCCAGGCCTACCTCACAGCACATTGCAACACAGCATGCGCATCAAATGAGCATGCCAGCACAGCATTGTGGTCTTATCACTGTGTATCATTTGGTAGGGGTGTGTATGATACGGTAGGGGTGTGTATGGGGGGTGTGTGATACGGTAGGGGTGTGTATGATACGGTAGGGATGTGTATGATACAGTAGGGGTGTGTATAATACGGTAGGGGTGTGTATGATACGGTAGGGAAGATGATAGTCAGTGAGTTGCATACCTGGTCGATAGCTGACACTGAAGAGTTTGTGCTGTTTGCCACTGAAGCTACCCTCTGTGCAGCCAGGGTCAAGGAGTTAAACACCTGGGCATTCAGCACCTGGAACTGTGCACGCGTCGGGTCCTGCATGACAATGAACAATCGTCATGTGGCAAAGCTTGGCAGCAACTCAACGACTTGCAAGCATTGACCTAGTAACAGACATTGTCCTAGTAACAGACATTGACCTAGTAACAGACATTGACCTAGTAACGGACATTGACAT
>JAABUO010007916.1_pt1 | contig 12078 bp, 15 predicted proteins | sample 5559291 | NCBI WGS metagenome assembly JAABUO01 (sample SAMN10711878, study PRJNA513372) | rock metagenome | isolation source: Antarctica rocks | place: Antarctica: Victoria Land, Finger Mt sud
GTTTGCACTGCAAATGTGGCTTCAGACCAAAGACCAGATGGCGCTACAGCCGTAGCATCACCTGATACATCCGCCTTGCTGTCAGCATCCAATCCACTTGCATGAGCCTTTTGCTTCTGCACAGACACAGTGATGATGGATCACATGGACAGCATGTCAGCAAGCATACAGCAAGCATACAGCAAGCATACAGCAAGCATACAGCAAGCATACAGCAAGGCTGCTTTGCAGCACTTCAAGACAACACTTATATGCCTTGTTCAGCCCTTGAGCTGGCAAGTAGATTGTGATGGTGTGCAATCATTGAAACGCACAACGACAACACAAAGAGATTGTTTTGAAACGCTGACGCCAATCTTAAGTGCATCACAGAATACAAGCCCAACATATTCAAGCCAGGACAATTGCTGATTACCTTTCTCAGAGGTGACTTGTCGGCTTTCTCAATTTGTACCAGTTGTAAAGTGGGTGTATAGGGTCGCGGTGGAAAATGCAAACCGTTCATCATGGCACGATGCAGGTACTTCATGTCATTGCCATAGTTGAAATCAAAAGACTTGTCATGCTTGGCCAGCTTTTGCAACTCCTTTCCCATGACGCTCATGATGATGTAGATGTTGCTCCCTAAAAATGGCACAAGCTAAGCTTGCCAAGTGCATCAATGCTAGATACACTGCGATTTGCAGTGCCACTGAAAGTTCGTGATGGCAGACTGTCTTCAATCTATTGCTTAGCTTCTGCACGACGGAGTGTGTATGGCGAAAAAGGGTACCTCGAGCTTGATCAATTCATCAAGTGGCTGCACAAAACCAAGTATGCCTTTGGGTGTCGACGCTGTGTCAACGCTGATCGCCGCGGACTGGACTGAAACTTTGGAGAGTCCACAAATTATTGAGTTCACCAGTGCGCAGCACCCGAGTGACAGATAGCAGTAATCCTATGAAGGGGGCAAAGTGTGAGGTGTATCTGTGAGTGCTTGACCGAAGCGATTTTGGTGGAACTTTGAGTCACGGAGGCGCAAAGGTTGCAAGGATGGACTCAGACATCTGGAGCGCGCGCATTGGATGTACCACGCACTGTGCAGAACGCCGCAGCTGCAAGAACAGCGTGGTTAAACGACGCAAGATGGCATAAGCGCACTAGAGCGTGTGCTGTTTCTAACAATGACAATCAGGTGCGCTGTGTGCTGGTGGTCATTAGCGATAGCACAGGTTGTATGCCATGCAAGTGAACGCGTCGATCAAAACGAATATTCATCTTGCAGAACGGGGATGTTTCAAAGGCCCCTAAAGTGGTTTCGGAGCCTGTGTTGAGAATGTCGGTAGGGATCCGAAAACGGAGTCAACGGGGTGCACAGTGGAAAGGCACCTCCCCTTGCGGTCGTGCCACCAACGGAGCAACTCGTCTCTTTGCGGAAGGCTGATCGTGATCCTGATTCTGACCGGGTGTCGAACACGGGCCTGATGTGTCTCTTGTGCCGGAGTCACGTCCTATGTACGTACTAGTATGCCGCGAGAGGCGGGTACGGGTGGCAACGCCAGCGGATCAAATGATCCAGGCCTGAACGTTGCATCACCTACTGTGGGTCAGGGCCCGGCCGATACTGGTGCAAACGATGCCCCTGGGGTGTAGGTGGGACTGTGACCACGTCAGGAATTGATGTGGCGGCCATCCTCAAGCCATGGTCCAAGCCTCTGGGACTCAGCCACCTCTTCAGGTGTGTCATCTGCCTCTTATCCATGTGTGGCTGTGCCTGATCTGTTTGCAGACCAGGCATAACTGTTGACATGGATGATCAGTATGAATGGCTGTCAAGATCTTGAGGTGACAGTCAAGATCAGCGGGCTCACACTCTGGCCATGTTCACGGTGACAGATGGCGACATGACTGCCCAACAATACCTGCGTTGCTAGACCAGCATGATGCTCACACAGATCGCAATGATCAAATATTGAATGTATTGGTAATTGTAACACGAACAAAGTAGCTCTGCAATTTGTAGAGCTCTGCTGCAGAGCTGCGCTCTTAAACAACGCAGAGCTTCGCTCTATGACTAAGCAGAGCTTCGCTCTACGATTAGGCAGGGCTTTGCTCTACGATTAGGCAGGGCTTCGCTCTACGATTAGGCAGGGCTTCGCTCTACGATTAGGCAGAGCTGCGCCGTTGTATGCCGGCAGAGCTACGCTCTGCAAATAGCCCTGAAACGACACAGAGCTTCATGTTGAATGCGAACCCTGCGGGCTGTAAGAGCTAAGCCCTGCGACATTGCAGAGCTGGCCCTCGCTGCCAGTTTGCCAGAAGCCCTGCAAAGTCAGAGCTGAGCCCTGACATATTGCAGGGCTTTCCCGTCCCCCGGTCTCTAGTGAGATGGCACCTCCTGATAAGTGGGCTGATGATAGTTATAATGGCCACGGTGTGAGATTCTTTCTGACTGAGCTGAGAAGCTTCAATGAGATTACAGGCTTACCCCAAGTGGTTAAGGCATGCTTGGAAAGTGCACAAAGTCAAGAGACCGGGATATTTGGCACTTGCAGGCCCAGCCTGGCAAGACTTTGGTTGACTGGGATGACTTTGACATGTTTATGAGACGCTCATTTACAAATATGCTGTCTGCACGTGAGGCGCGGCATTGCTATGACAGGCTGTCTCAAACTGGTTCAGTAAAGGACTATGTGCATGAGCTGGTGCAAGTTGTGTGTGAGCTGGAGGGCACTCATGTCATCCTGGTGATTCGTGTGTTTGAAGATTTCATCAAGGTATGAAGTCTGATCTGAGCAGATTTGTGCAATACCATGCAACAGCTGGGTGATGGACTATCATCAATGACATGTATCAAAAGGCTTTAGACTATGAGGTCGATGTTTTGGCTATTGGCACTTTTAGGGACGGGAGTCCTGAATGTACGAACTCCAGGGAGGACATTGCTGCCAGGAAGGCACACAAGGTGTGTATCTGCACATTGTCCTGTGTTTTGCTCTCCTGCTAAGTCCATCCTATGCGGTGATGTATGTGGTGAACATGTGCGGTTTGGTCCTCCTGATGCCAAAGCGTGTTTGGTGAAGCGCTATTTGAAGTGCAAGTCCTGGTCTCCTCATGACGCTCCTGCACGCATTGCTGTCCCTATGTTCCACAGTGCAAACTGGCGTAGATTGCTGCAAGGCATGCAGTTGTGGAAGCATTATGCTAAGGGTTCTAGGGTTCTGCAGGGGCTGGTCATGGTAGTAGTCAAGTGCTGGGCCCTTTGCCCTGGGACCACGAAGTGTACTACGACCTCCCATTTGCTGGGCATGTTCAGCTTGCTGCCCCGCTTGAAGTGTCTTTGCATGCCACTTGTGATGCATTCAATGATCTTTATGCAGTTTCAGAAGGCTATTCAGGAGAAGTGCGCTAAGTACTTTGTGGCCAATGATATGGCTGCAGATGAGTGTGTTGCTGAGGCTGCAGTAGAGGATGAAGTCCCTGAGCCAAATTGCAACAAGCACTTCACGAATGTTCTTCATCCTGTTGTGGAATCATGTCATGATGTGTTCGCAGAATCCCCCCGGGCTGCCGCCTGAGCATGGTGTTGGTATTTCCATCAATTTTGGTGACTCACCCTTTGTATCTAAAGCCTATGTACAGGTTATCCCACAAGGAGAAGGCAGAGGTGGGGCAGCAGCTGGTTGCCCTGCTGGATAAGGGTTTTGCCTGGCCGGGCCACTCTGCCTGGGGAGCCCCTGTCATCTGTACGGCAAAGAAGACCAAAGAGCTGCAAATGTGTGTAGAGTACCATGGCCTGAATCAAGTCTTTGTGAAACATAAGTACCTCTGCCTCACATCGATAACTTGCTTGATGGGCTGCAGGAAGTTCCTTAGTTTTGCAGTCTGGCTATCATTAAGTGTGCATAGCTGAGGATGTATCAAAAACAGCATTTCAGACAAATAAAAGCTTGTTTGAGTTCAGGCCTGAGTTTTGGCTTGATTGATGCACCTGCAGTGTGCCAGCGTGAGATGAACAAGGTGCTTGCTGACTTGCCATTTGTGCTGGTTTATCTGGATGACATTCTGGTCTTCAATACATCAACTGAAGAGCATGCTGAGCATCTGAACCAAGTATTAGGTTGATTGCGTAAGCATAGGCTGTATGCTAAGATGTCCAAGTGCTTCTTCCTCAGGGACTCTGTGATACTCGTGGGTCATGACGTGTCTGCAGACGGCATTCAAGTTGACCCTAGGAGATCCGGGATTGGCCGCCACTAAGGATGTGCATGCTGTGCAAGAATTTCTGAGGCTTGAAGCATTGCGTTTGGGGCTATGCTAAGCTTGTTGCACCATTGAGGAAGCTGACTGAAAAGACAGTGCCTTTGACTTTGAGGGTGCAGCAGTGAAACCCTTTTAGAACTCGAAGTACAGCCTCAGTCATGCACCTGTGCTTGCATTCCCTAACCCTGATCTGCCGTGTGAAGTGGTAGTGGATGCCTGTGCTGTTGGCTGTGTTGCGGTGTTGCTGCAGAATCACAGGCCGGTGGCTGTTCACAACTATAAGTTCAGAGAGGAAATATGCGGTGGCGAGCAGGAGTTGCTGGCTGTGATGAGTGCACTGCGACAATGGCGGTGTCACCTGGAGGCTGCCAAGGAGGCCATTGCTAAAGTGCGCGAGCTGCTTGGTATTGATCAGCATATGTCCACTGCACTGCGTTGCACCCACACACAGACAGACAGACTGACTGAATGTACTAACATGACTTAAGAGGATATGTTGTTGATCGTTCGTTTTGCTCAGAGCAACTGGGATGTGATGTGGCCTTGCTGTGAGTAATGCGTAGAGGGCTACTAGCACACCATTCTCTTTAGACCATGATGACCATCCCAGGACCCCTGTGAATTTGATTGTTGTCACTTCTTTGCCTGCTGCCAACTCTTTTGTTGGAAGAGTGAGTGCTGTTGTGAGGAGTGCACATGAATCTTGGCTCAATGCACAGTCATGCACGAGTAAGAATACTGATCAGGCTAGGCGTGATACACAGTTGAGTGTTGGTGAACATGTGTTGCTGTCAACCAACTTTATGAGGTTGTTCCATGTGGGCTGGAAAAAGCTGCTGAACAAATATCTGGGACCATCTCAGGTCCTGTCAATGAAGGGTGTTGTGGTGTATGAGATGCGTTTGCTTGCAAGTATGAGCATGATGTTCAATGCAGTTCATGTCTCCCTGCTTAAGTGGTACAAGGATGGGAACAGAGGATCTGCTCCACCTCCTGCTGAGTGAGATGATGGTGAAGAAGAGTGTGAGATTACTAGGATACTTGCAGGCCTGCAAGCAAGCTAAAGATGCTACTGATGTTGTGCAGGATTAACTTGACTAGCTGAATAGCAGAGGCAGACAGGCTGCCAGGATGCACATGTCAGCATTTGACAGTGCTGCAGCTCAAAGGTGATAATGCAGTCAATGACATTGTCAAAACAGACACTTAAGATGCAGTTGTTGCAAAGTCAAAGCGGGGCATGGGCCGCCCAAGGAAGACTGGCATCACACAGCCTCGTCGGAAGTGCGGCAGGGGTCGGCCTAGAAAGCAGCAATAGTGTTGGGCAGTGCATGCTGCTAGCAGTGTCCGGTGGTGGCCACAGCTGATCTGGTGCTTGTATGTGAAGTGTTCTGTGTGCATATGCATGCCTGAGTAGTGAGAGGGTAATTAAGCTATTTCCAAATGACCCCGCAGGATGAATGAGTTACAATGTCTGCGGTGCGTGCGTGCGTGTGTGTGCGCCCATGCAGAGCCTTGCTTGGCTTTGAGATACAAGCCAAGTCGGTGTCAACCACAATACTGATGTGACCCAGGCAAGCTATGTGCATCCAAGCAATTCAATGACCATTAAACAACCTTGAAACAAACCCTTGGAGTAAAGATGCATCTTGCAACCTCTGTTCAATGCATCAGAAAGTTGCTCCAGCGATACTTGTCTGGAGATTGAGTTGCAAATCAAAACAAGCCAATCGTACACATCTGGTTGGATACTCACTAGCTGCTGTAGGTGTCAGCCTCTTTGATTGCAGCCTCCCAACGAGGCCCGAGGCAATGAGTGCTTGAAGGTCATTGCCTTGGATGCTCCAACACGGCAGTAAAATGTGATGTACAAGCACATGTGTAACACAGCAGTTGTGCAAGCAAGCATAGCCTGAGCAGCACGTTGCATGAATGGTCAAGGACTCCCCAACATAGATAAGAAGAGGATTCCAGACAAAACAGTTGAGCATTTCAATAATACTAGTTACTACTGATGAGACATGCGCTCCATCCATGTTGCTATAAGTCGTGATGGTCTTAGACCATTAGGCCAACTTACAATGCCTGCTGGGGTCATATTCAGTTGCTTGGTGCAAAGTATACGCTTGCTAAAGTATACTTTGAGAAAGCGTAGACAACCGAAACCTGGAGTGGGCTCAGTCAAAACCCTAATCACAACATGCCAAAGCTGAAAAACCGAGGTTGTGCACAACCACAAAGAGGCATCAATTTTGTAGGAATTTGTGTCATGCCTGTTGACTCCGCTGAAGATTTAAAACGCCGGCGGTTTAAACCTTCAATGGTGTAAATGATCAATCAAACATGTCACAAAGGGTGGCAGCATGATTGTTGATGGCAGCCTGCACAAAGCCAATGTCATAAAGAGGACAAATGAGGAACTGAGCAAAGTATGGTAACAACAACAAGATGTTTCTCAACCCGATGTCTTCATGCAATGCTCTGCTACTTCATGTTTGGCATCCTTGTACCCACTATCGTAGGCTTTCTTCAGTAGCAAGGAGGCAACATGTAAAGCCTGCTTTGCAGCCTCTGGGGGAATTGTCTTCGCGTCAGTGTTGACTGCTTGCAAGATCTGCATAGCAAGCAGAATAAGTAAAATGTTGGCATGTTGTTGATGGCCTGGTATGCGGCATATGCATTCTATGCTTACTACGTTTCTCTTAGCACACAAGTGAGCTTTGTTGAAAGGACTACTCAACTTACATCAGCATGATGGCAATGGAACCTAGTGTAAAGAGTATGTATTTCTCAGAGTGAATGACACGATACCATGTGCATAGGGAGCAGAGCAAGTCTGTGAGTTTTGATTGGATGGCAGAGGCATTCAGAGTTGCCTTGTTCTCACCTGTTGGACCAGTTCAGACTCTGCTGAGAGGTCTTGCGATGGTGGAGAGACTAACTCTGCTTGTACAGGCCGCTTGGCATACACCTGTCACACAGACATACGGCTCTTTGTTACCAAGATCACATGTACAGAATTTTGCATGTTTGTCCACCTTTGCTCAAGTCAAGTGCTTAGGCCATGGATGAAGCCTAGTAATGGCGTCTGTAGAGCCCAGTAATTGAGTGTACGCAGTCTACTAACTGTATGTCAGTTGTGCAGAAAATCAGACAAAAGAAGCACTTTCAATTTGGAGTAATGTGGAACACCTGCATGTCCTCAGTAGAGGTACCAGTGCCCTCTGGGTGTTGCCTGGGTTCTTGGTCAACATGCAAGCCATCTCTGGCTGTCTTGAGGGCAGACATCTCTGCACTGGCGCTACACTCAGCATGTCTCTTCATTGCAAGTGAAGCCTGTCTGCTGGCTGGTCCTGCACTGGAGCTGGAAGCTGGCCTTGCCCGGCAAGGCGCGCCCATCCCGCCCTGCTGGTCTCCTGTACCGAGAGCTGTGACTTGCGCTCTTTGCATACGCTTGTCTTGGGTGACAGGCTGCCTTCCATGCGCAATCTCATCAAGTCTGTGTGTTGACTGACCAGGTGCATCCCGGTTGCTCTGGTCTCGGTTCACAGCAGCGTCCACTGGAGTGAGACCTAGGGCTTTGGAGGGCAGCTTGCTGAAACATGCATCCTGTTCTGGTCTTACAGACTGGGCTGTGCTCGCGTATTCATGTTGCATAGCACTTGCTTGGACAACTTCTGTTGTTGCAACCGAACTGGCAACCAAACTTCCAACTTTGATGGTTGCTACACTGGCGCTGTCCGTGTCCTCCTGTACCTGATGCTCATTGTCTAAATCAAGACAAAGTCCAGGTGAATCATGCAAGTCAACACTATGGGCTGCAGCTGAGCTTCTGCCTGATGCTGCCTCTTCAGTGGTCTTCTGCCTGCCTTGCCCAATCAAGCCATCGGCGGGAAGGCTTGCTTGCAGGAGAGGCGAGTGAGCTTCACCAAGACCCTGCATTGGCATGGTTAGCTTATGTTCTAACCAGCGTGCATCGGCAACATATGCACAAATCATATGAAATTGCACGTCTTGTTGCTTCTCTTTTGCACAATGCAAGCAACATCAACTGATATGATGCCACACATGTCTCAACATTCAGGGAGTGCACCTTTCTACATACGACAAACATGGATGAGCCAGCTTGATGCACACAATCACAAGGTTCTCGGGTGTTACAACTGGATCATTTGACCACAATGGCTTTATGAGGATACGGCCAACCCAGTGTGAAGCACAAAACATCAACATGGACACAACTCTATTACATGCCAGTGTGCTTGCCTGTAAGTCTGCCTCTGCGGGCTGAGTATCATATGTCCCTTGAGTAGGCACGTTTTGCTTTTCAAGGCTGTCATCATGCATGCTCCCTCTCGCTCTCTTGCACGCAACTTCCCTTGCCCGAGGTGAGTACTCCGCTGGCCTCTTGCCACAACAACCAGGCTCACTGGTGCCAGGTAGGCATGCCTGATTGGGTAGGCAGGGCCCTCTATGCCCAGTGATGGGCGCCAACATGGCTTGACTCGGTTGGTCCAGCTACACCACAAAAAGCAAGTTTGTGCACAATCCAAATATTGTAATTATAACAAAGTGCTTCCTGTTGTAAGTCACTTAAAGGCATTCCCAGTCACTCAGTGCAGCTTCAAACAATCACAACTGATGCTCAACACAGACAAAGGCTACTGAGTGATGTATAGCAAGTCATTGAGAGCTTGTCACTCACCGTGATCTGACCTTGAAGGCATTCGGGACTGCTGGACAGCAGCCTTGGCTCCTCCCCGGCTTGTGGCTGAGTTCCAGGCGCCTGCAGGGTCATTGGTCAAGCCAGTTACATTGCTAGTTATGGTTTGCAATGACCCCTGTCTTAAGGCATGTCAAACTAATGATGTAAATGAAACAGCAAATTGCAAAAGGTGTTGTGTTGTGCAGCACGTTCTACACTCATAGGCGTAGCTGCATACCTGCACTTCAGTGCCGACGGGAGTAGAGCATCCCGCTTGCTGACAGTGCCTTGGTTCGCCCCCTGGCTTGCTGCCATCTGGTTGGCTGCTAAGATCCCTCTTGTTGAGAGCATCTGCAGCACTTGTGATGCAATCTGCATGCTGAATCTCATGCTGGAGGGCTGTGACTGGTGTCTCAGCTGCCTTTGCCTGTTTGGTCTTAGCAAGATTCCCCGGCAAGGGCCTCAGTCCTCCCTTGCCAGTGCCGCTTTTCCTTGCAATGACAGGCATGCGCAATGGGCTGCCATGTACACTCTCAAAGCTCGGCACTTGCAGCTGTGCCTGCTCTTGCATTGCTGCTGCATGTACAATGACAAGTCAGCAAATGACATCTATATAATCGCAGTTGTATTTCAACCAAGAGCACTTGCAAAAAAGGTCCAAGAAGCCTTGAAGCTGGACCTCAGCGTATTGCCCATAAAGTGTGCCTCATGCACACATTTGAATCACTCGAGATGAGTGCAATTGAGACAAGTTGGCAGGTTGACTTGTCAACATCAAATCCTAGCAATGCTGATGTTCAATGCACAAATGCTATGCAAGCATGTCACACAAGACAAACCAACTACATGACAGGAGCAACAAAACCATTACCTCTACTCGTCTGAGAAGATTTGATGGCATGTGCAGCCTTTGCATCCTCTGTACCCTGTGCGGCTTGAGTTGCATGGCCCATGTGATGAGCAGATCCTGGAACACTTGTTGTGCCAGCAATAGCTTGTGCATCTTGACGCGGCTTGCTAGGAAGCCGAGAAAGCTTCTGACTCTTGGCTTGTGCCTCTGAAAGTTCACTGTCAGTGGGACCTACACAAAAATAGATGAAGTGGGATGTTGCTACATGAGGGCCATGTGCATTACATGCACTTGATTTTGAAGCACTTGTAAGTTTGCAGTGATCCCACTAGTGCATTTGATGCCGTTTTGTCGACTACCCTTTGCTGGCGGCAAGATTCATAGCTTTAGATAACAAGCAATGCTTTGCACAAATCAAAGCAAGTCAAGAGCTGTCCATCCCGGCTTGCGCTATGACGGTGTGCTCAGAGACAAAGTCATCACCTGCCACAGCACGTCTTGTTGTGATGATGACATGTTGATGGGGGCTATTACTTCTGTGAGCTGAATCAGGCTCCTCAGCCAATGGCTTCCCATCACTTGATTTTGGCACCAACTTACACAACCTCTGCAAGCCTGCAACAGGGGCTACTTGCTTGCTGCCTTGTTGGGGATGATGTTGACCAAAGCAAGCATGGCCAGCATGTTCACCGCCATCTTTGACCGGCTCAACATCATCTAGGCTATCAAGCTCAGCCACCTGTTGCTTTTGCCAATGAGGAGTTTTCCGCTTTTTGCTCTGGACATGTGCCTGTGGGGATGGCTCCTTGTCACGCTTTCTGCTTTCACCAGCATCGCTGCCTTCACCTCTGTCTTTTGTCTCGCCCTGTGTTCTGTTTCTGGGTTTCTCCTTGCCTTTCGCTGTCTTGTGGCTGCATAGAGGCTCTGAGTCAAGGGCACTTTGTGATTCAGATGCCACTTGTAAGCACTTTGCAGAGGGCTGCTCATCTAAACAAGAGTCCTTGCGTGCAGTGCCTCTGGTTCTGCCCTTCCAATGGTTCTCATTGGGCTGTCTGGAACCCTTATCTGCCTTGCTGCTACTTGCATGCTCTTCCCTCGGCTGCTGATGATTGCCTGAAGCCTGACCTGTGCTGTCCAGCGGTCTGCTGTGATCCATGTCGCCTTGTGTCTGCCTACTAGGACCAGGCTGACTGTCAGGACAAACCCCTATGTGGACAGAGCTGGTAGGAGGCAGAACTGTCTGTGATTCTAGTGGCTGATGCATCGCGCTGGCTTGCATTGGCTGCTGTTGTTGTTGCTGCTGCTGCTGCTGCCTGGCAGCGTCAACTGCTTGGCGGCGGCGCACTATGTCCACCATGACTCCCCTTGCCATTCGCCGATGAACTGCAAAGTAGCAGCAACAATTGTTGAGACAGTAAGCATTATGCTGACATGCCAAATTTGACAGACCTTAATGGAAACAAGAGTCAGACAAGTAGATGAGGATGTTGGTGCATTTTAGAGCATATGATCAGCATTAGCATGCGTTTCAAACTCAGTCTACGGCCCTTTTACATCACCTCAAGGCAGAGCAGGCAAAAGCTGCGCAAAGCCAACATACAACTGGGTAGAGACACAACATACAAAAGGTAGAGATGCAACACAGTCGAACCAAACACAGCTACTTCTTGTATTTGCAGGCACAGTACTCACTGCTGCACAAACAGCCTTTGCAAGCTGATTTGATCAGCGTGAACCCTATGATTAGGCTGACCATGGCAACACACAGATAGCGCTGCAAGAGCATATCACACCTTGCTTGGCCCCGGTAATAGCTGTAGCGACATGTGCAGTTGCTGCTTTGTTGGGGGATGTAGCAAAGGTAACACGCTTTGCATGCACCGCTGTGACTTCAGCTGTACGAGCTTGGTTTGCCAGTATCGGTCTTGTAGCATGAGCACACGAGGTCATGGCCATCTCATCTATACTGACAGTCGCAAGCTGCACCTGAGTCTTGACAACAACCTCAGCTTGAGCCTGCAGACAACCCACACAATTCGTGGACCGGCATAACTGCTTCATTTGTGTTGACAAAGTGGATGTGTTTTCAATGCAACTTGTTTGCCAACCACCAAATGCTGATGAAAGACAGCAGTAAGCGCAATTAGCAGAACAAAGAGCCTGACTATGTACATATAAGACAACAACACTTGTAAGATACAGATCAAACAGCTTGACAACACTCTCAAATGTAGTACATGCGCGCTTCAGCCCTGCAACAAAGACATGGTCTTTCCACTTG
>JAABUO010007917.1_pt1 | contig 12078 bp, 5 predicted proteins | sample 5559291 | NCBI WGS metagenome assembly JAABUO01 (sample SAMN10711878, study PRJNA513372) | rock metagenome | isolation source: Antarctica rocks | place: Antarctica: Victoria Land, Finger Mt sud
GGCCGACTTACATGAGTGAAAAAGGGGGAATCACTTTGGTAAGAAGAAAAGAAAAACGTGAAAGAAGTGGGGAATAGAGAAAAGAAGCATCATAACGAGTGATGCTCTCATCGCCTTCGCTCGCCCCGTAGAAACCATGCCGAGGACGGACAAGCATCCGCGTCACGCATTACGCCCTTACCACTCATCCGGCACCTGAAAATCCGTAAACCCATGAACCTGCTTCCGCCTCCTCCTCGCCGCCATCATCACGCTCTCAGTCGAGTAGTCCCCGCTACTCCCACTGACCGTCTCCCCCGTAACACCCGTAAAACCCGTAACAGCACTATTGCTCCTCATGGCATCCTTTGGCGGACTGGTCCCGCTCATTCCTTCCGTTTCCGCAGTCATCATGACACCGGCATCGCTGCCGATATCCATGTTCTGCGTGCCGTTTGCAGTGCCAACGTCCATATTCTGTCCACCGTTCGTGGCGACCCACTCCTCTGCGCGTTTGCGGCCGATGCTGATCTCTCGTGCTTTCGAAGGTGTGGCTACGCGCTCCGAAGGTGGAGTGAGCACGCGTTCCAACAAGGGATTCGTGACGCGCTCACGGTCCACACTCTCGGCTCTGGTACGGCCGTCGCCGAATTGGCCCCAGATGATGGGTTTATGGGTGCCGGGGCGGGCTTTAGGTGGAGAAGGACCCCAGGTGGCGGGGACGGTCCAGCAGTGAGAGCGCTTATGCTCTGCTTCTTCTTCGGGTGGGGCGCCACGCTCGGCCCAAGGGACGACGCCCTTCATTTGCGGGCTGAGGTGGTACTGCGCATTATCTTTGTAGCGAATGTTGGGACTGTCGACGGAGACCGTGGCGAGGACTTGGAGCATGCCGTAGATCAGGACCCAGCGGCCGCGGCGGGCCTCAAAAGTGTCGATGGAGTCAATCATATCGCCTTGTTCGAAGCGGATGAAGTTGCTGACGAGGTCAGTGTGCATGTAGTTTTCGCGAAGGATGTAAACGTTGCTGGCCTCGGCATAGGAGAGGGCTTTGCGGCGAGATTGACCGACAACATCGATGGGTGAGGTGGGCTTTTTGAGGGTGAATGAGGACTTGGGCTTTGATTGGGCTGGGGTTGAGGGTGGGCATATCGGATACGGATAAGGAATGTGGGGGAAGTTGTTACGGGTATCGAAACCGATCAGGATGTCCGTTATAGGGAGCTCGGAGGTATCTGCTTTGAAGGGCTGCCCGGACCTGCTGGTGATTGCCCACTTCTGGCCTGCACGATACTCGGATCCATCGAACATCATGTCGCGGTCGACCATGTAGTCGTATAATCCGTGGAAATCAGTCCTCAGACGCAGAATCATGTCGCGCGTCAGCCATGTTTGATCGTTGGTTGGTGGCCAGTGCAGGAAGGCATTCTCGTAGTACTTGCAAAGCCATTTCCTTAGCCTGTCGAAGCACTGGCGAGCAGTGCTCGGTGGTGCATTGGTAGCTGGCCACATGTCGTTGAAGTCAAAGGAAAGAAGCCAGACCTGTGCTCGGTGAATGCGCTCCTCGAGTTCCATGCTCGCATTCTGGAGAAACATCTTCGTATGTGGTGTAATGTAGCGCCATTCCGGTATTGTTTGGAGACCCATGGTCAACATCCCCACGCAATGTACAAAAGCTTCTATATAGCCTTCCCTCCACTGCACTCCTGGGCTCTCACTGAATGCGAGTAATGATGCTGCATAGGACGGATTGTTTCGAACGTCGTCGAATTTGTGCCGAACAATATAGTCAGTGAGCCAAGCTACTTTGCTGACATTCCTGTCCACATAATTTGGATACATGTTGATGCGTTCGAATAATTTGAACATGGCTTCATGTAGTGTGGTGCCGACAAGAGCGCTTGCATCATACATGACGGCGAAGTAGTTTCGTGTCGTAATGTGCCATATCGTCGAGTGGATCCCGGTTTCTGGTCCAGGCCACGCGACGTAGATTTCGTGCTGAATACCCCTTGGAGCCTTGGACGTGTATCTCCTTGGGTCGTCTATTGGGCGGATTGCATCGATATCCTCATCGTCATTGTGCAAGTTCATCCCATGTGCGTAATTCGTGAAGGATTCAGATGGATCTCCATGCGAGATAGTTCTAGAGTCTCGCGCTTCGTATGGATAAAACCGCGGCCAGCCCTCAGGCTCTTCAGTGCGGTAAAGCTGTTCGGTGAACACTTGCGAGCCAGAGTGCACTATGACAGACGAGTCGATGCGGAAGGATGGCGGTGGCTTCGTTCTGGAGCCTCGCATGTACATATACACAAACGTATCCCCACTCTCATCCCATAGCTCAGGGTTCTGGATGAGATTGATTAGCACACAAATCATAAGCGTTGATCAGGGATATAATATCTCACATTTGACAACGATTTCCAGCCCAGCTGAGGAAGCTTTCCGCCACCTTCGAACCGCCTAATCTTATGTATTACCGACTCTTGCTGCTGCTGCTTTGACCTAATCGCATGAGATGTAGGTGCACCGAAGGAAGGGAATGTCGGTGGACCCTCGGACGGGGTCGTGCTGGCGGATAATGATGGCACAGCATTGATCGATGGTGTGAAGTCAGTACTATGCGATTCCGTGTCCGAGCTGACGGTAACGGGACCAGAGCGTCGGCGACCCAGAGGTGTATGGTCATCACCACCTTTCATCAATCTACCAAGTTTGCCTCGTAGGCTGGCGCTCATGCCATCCAAATGTGTCCGAAAGTCACTTTTCTCAATTGCTGAAGCGACAACAATTGGGCGAGGTTTTCGCATTGACGGGGGAGGATATCCATAGGTACTGCCGGCGGAAGAGATCGATTGACGACGTCGAGGGCGTGGGGAAGAGACATATGATGGATCGGCAGCGGAAAAGGTTGGCCTCGACATCGATAGCGGCGCACCGGCGTAGCCATAAACAAAGTGTTCTTCTTTTCCATAGTCTGAATATGCCCTATGCGCTCTCTTGTCCGCCTGCTCTGTATTCTTTGCGCGCACGTAGGCGCTTCTGCCGGACATGACGAAGAGTGCAGTGCCACTGAGGAGGCAATTACGTATAACGAAAGTCGATCGGACAAGTTGCAGGTGAAACCATGGAGTAACTTGGTGGATTTGACCAACACTTCGGGGGGCGGAACAAAGTTTCGAGTCGCGGTGTAATAAGTGAGAGTGAAGTCAAGTCCAGCAGCGGCGTAATGCTGGAGCCAGCAGGATCGTTCGATTTACAAATAATTGTAAGCTATAAATGGCCAAAGGTGGGAATAATATGCAAAAGTAGGTTGTAGAACCAGATAACACGCCTAACTAGTGGGTATCTCAGTGCGCACAGCAGCAGTAGTAGTAGTACGTAGTGTGTACAACGACGACGTGATCAATTAGAAGAGATTAGAAATGGAGGTGCTCGCGCAAGGTATCTTTACAGAACAGCTTGACGAGGGTTTAAAGCATTGATCGACAACTATGCTTTGGGTATTATTTGCATGCGGTAGGGGAGATGATGAGGTAGGTAGATGAAAGGATAACGAATTATCTAGGTAGATGAGATGCTGAAATGGTGGGAGTAGTGGTGTAGATGCAGACAACCGTTGGTCAACTTCGGTACCTTGTCAAAGTGATCATCATTATTATTATCATGACTAGTACCAGTATTGTGGTACTGTCGCTGCATGTCAAGACAAGGACAGTCGTTCAGCCGACGCGTGAATGCGAGTGCAGCCAACCAGCGATAGGCACAGATCTCATGATGTTGATATGGGCATGTTTTACGACTTCGGATCGAGTAAAGTGAGTAAGGTAAGTACGGAAGTAGGACCGTAGTACGTACTATGGTAGGTGGTAAGAGCTACAGAGATTGAGAGGAGGGATTGAATGTGGGCTTGAGTTTCACGTCTGGCACATACTCCGACTTGATCGGCAGGAAGCCTGAACGATCATGTAAACAATAGTGAACGGGGAAGGACAAAGTGTACGGCACACGACAACATGTTATTTGGTACCGCAATCCTTTTCCATTAATCCGTAGATACCGGTATTGTTTACTGCTTTGGCTGCACAACCACCATAATTCGAATGGTTTATATCTTCATAAAGGTAACCCATGTTGTACTTACTTTAGTCCTGTAAGTACTTGTGCCTGCCCCTAATGCAGCTAAAAACCTGCCAACAACGAAGCGCTCCAACAAAGTGTTTCCCGTCCCCATCTTTGAGCGGTCCCATGCTATGATACATAGTACTTGCCCTGACAGATAGATTAGCCTTCAAGCCTTCTCGACTTCCCGTCGCATGTAAACGTGCATCGGTGTTCAAAGCATCTTGTTCATTTATATCACACACATGGGGTTTGTGCTGTAGACAAGCCTTCCTTGCCGCCATTCCACGGCTTTTTTCAAGGGGAGAGGTGGCCGGTGGAGGGACATGTGCTGCGCCATGAAACTTCGATCCATGCAGTCAGCATGTCACTGCCGATGAACGACCTATCATTCATCGGATTGAATCATTCAAACCAAATGATTGTGCGGATGAACCAACTCCCTAACTCAGGCCCTAACGCCAAACGGAAGTGCCCCCACGAACAAACTAGAAGCATTTCTTGTATTACCTATCTAGTATCTTCTTTCCCTGGTGGTGTAGCATCTAGGCGGAAAAGAAGTCGAGATTCGAAGAGAGGGACAGGGAATTGTACTAACTTCGGGAAATGATAGTGCTGGAGCATATTAGTAGATCGCGTATGTCGTGTTTGGCGTCGTCAGGTTATTCTATTCTTCTATCGGGTTTCTTCTACCGCCATATACTCCAATCTGATGATTTATTCCGTACTGAAGCTTCCTTCCTTGACAACCTTACTCTGTGCCCCTCACGACCACGACGCATTACTCTTTGTGGAGCCATTGCCCCTCAATTGCCCACAGTACCTTTATGCTGGGCCGCAGCCTTCGAGCATACAAACCTAGCACCAACTGCTGACCTTGCCTTGTCGCAAAATCATGCCGAGGCGTCAGCTTCTGGAATCACTGCAAAACTTCCACGGAGTACATGGGCTTTTCTACGTATTACAGTACCACACCCTTTCATGACCAGGAGAATACCCAGGCCGTGTTTGAGGCACCTTCCATAGCCGCTAAGATGTCCATGATTCGTTTATGTCCTACCAAACGACCGACGTCCCGCGGGACCTGGCCACCGGGCCTTTTGGGATGATCAGCCGAGTTATTGCTACTCTTAACCGAGTACCTGAACTAGTCCACTGCAGGCGGTGGCATTTCGCTCCCGTCTTCGTACCCTCTCATCCTGGAGGTTTCATCCATCGAGTGTGAGTGGTCAGTGCGAGCTGATGTTCTACATGCGTGCGATTTGAAGATTACATCGGATACCCCATTCCATGCTTCCCCGCCCGTTGCCGAACCTCAATCCGTGGTGCACACCAGCTTACAGTTCCCCTTATCGAAGAAGCTAGAAGCCATCTACCAGATGGATATAGTTGCAGATGTCCAGCCTGCGTTACTGATGATCAGCTGCCGTAACCAGATATACCGTACGTGGCATTGTGGTTATTAAACCTAAATTTAGAGCGACGTTTCCAAAGGATGTGGCAAATGGAGCGCGATAACAGGAACTTCCCATAATCCATGAGAACAGTATAGGCATGAGGCACAGTTGGCAGTGGAGTCTTCTATCCTATGCTAGATCCATGACATTTTGCTGGAATGTTGATTTGTTGAGGGCCCCAGGATACTCGCTGTCTCTCAGGGAGCATGACGTCCTGACTTCCATGACGTCCGCAACCTTTTCAGCTCCTTGAGGGCACTCATAACCAAAGGTACACCGATAGGACCCAGTAGTGGTAGGTAGACCGCAACCTTGTGCTCATCCGGAAAATAAACTTGACCAACCATGCTCTTCTCGAAAAAGCCCTTCTCCGCCTCAGCTTCGGCGACTCTAGCCAGATTGAGCGCATCATTGAACCTGCCGTCTCTCAACGCACCACACGACCCTCGAAGGTGCGCAAGGGTGGTGTCGACTGCAGCTGAGACAGTTTCTGGAATCGCAATCGACGGGAGAGCCACGGTAAGTCGCGCTAGAGAGCCCATGGTCGAGGATGCCGACAAGAGAAGTGATGCAGCTCGAATGCGTGTCAATGTCTGTAGCTGTAGTGGAAGTGAAGGAGGTGATTGAGGAGCCCCTAGGAATGACAGTAGCTGGTGGGAGAATGTCAGCAGAGCCGGTTGAACAGCCTCTTTTGACAGTGTCGCTGCAGTCGGTGTTGCTCCGACTTCCGGAACCGGCGGATTAAGTATGACGACGCCACCCCACTGAGGAATTAACCAGCTGGAGGCTTGGCTCCCTTTTACCACAAGCGGAGCGTTGGCTTGATCCGGAACGTAGAGCACAAAATTTAAGGTCGGACCAGCACCAATACTAGGACCCAAAGGCCACTCGGCCGCATTGATGAAGCCACTGAGGTCTTCCTCGCGTAGAGTCCAGGCTCCAATCGCTGGATCATGCTCCGGATGCTGGACTGATGGCGAAAACGTTGCATATAGCTGAACCTGGGTGTCTACCGTAAAATTGCTGATCACTGAGATTGATTCCAACAAAGGTACAAAATATTCATCCAATGCTGACTCGATGTGCCAGGAAGACGGTGACGCAGTTGGTGTAAAAAGAGAGAAAGTAATGTGATACGTAGGTGCATACTTCAGAGACCTTGTCATACGGCTAGCGAGACGCGCTGCCAGGTCTGGTGGGAGAGACCTATTTGAACCAGCTCTATCCCGGGATACAGCTGCCGCGGACAGGGAGAGATGCGGTGCCTGGTTAGAATTGGTCGACGATTGATGACTGCTAGTAGATGTGTGGGCTGACGTTAGAATATACGCAATAGTTGCTTGTTCCTCGGCGAACAGATCTTGAAGCTTAGTGGCTATGATGTTGGCTAGTGTGGAAGAGCTTGATGATATGGAAGGCACTTGGGTAGGAGGATAAAAGACTTCTAGTGTAGTGGAATGAGTTTGTAGCTCTGCACGGGCTGCGGTTGTACCTTCGTGCGCAAGAAGCCTGACCGTCAAGGCTACCTCTTCCTGAATATCCTTCTCCTCATGGAGCGAATCATCTCCGGTCGCGCTCGAGGATCTGGCTTTGGTGAGATTGAGAGGTAAGTCTATCTTAGCCAGACGCAAACGTAGGTGGTGGGCTGAAAATTCATTCAAGTCATCGAGAGCATGCTGGGTCGCCCGCACCAGATGCTGCGCTTCGGTCTCTTGCAGCGACGGAGCATCAATGACAATTTGCAAGGGAAAGGAGGGTTTGCATGCCTATATATAAGTTTGTTAGTGGTTGTGCATAAGTAGAGGTCGTTCAATTCTTTCACGCTTACCTTCCCATCAGCCCACTCGAGCATCTCCTGCAAAGGGAGCCTCGCTCGATATATTGATGTGGTCCACCACCATATCGGAAGTCCGAGAAATATGATAATAGCCCAAAAAGAGCCAATTACAAGACCGCGGACGCGTAGGCTCTCCTTGGACTCGGGGGGGGGTTGTTTCTTGGCAGAAACACTTCCAAGCGGAGACGACATTGAAAGGCTAGTGACATTGCTCCGGCTATTATCTGAGTCATCGTATCCTTCGTGCCCTTCAACCATCATTATAAGTACCAACGTAACTCGAGAAAGAGCAGGGCAGGGACTTTTGAGCTTGAGGTACCTTCTTACCTAACACGAAATTTGCCAGCGCGGAAAAATAGCGGTCCGAAGAAGTGCTAGTTCGACCACCAGGCCACATTTGCCTTAAAGGGCTGACTGCTCTCAAGACCGATCAACCCATCCTGACCGTCAGGTAATCCTGAAAAGACCTACTGACTTTTATACATAATTAGAACTTCGGCTTCACTGCATGCAGCCTGGGCTATGAGAATGGACACTATTGATGACGCCGCTGGGATTCGAAATCCATGACGTAAAAGTTGGATAAGATATCTCCAAACCAAGTGGGCAAGCCAGAGCCGCGCTATCCTCTTAAATACAGTAGCGGGTGAGCTTATCGTCTATTGATCTTTTTCGCGGTGGCAGAAGGCATTACCGTAGATATCTATCAGATTTGACGCCGCCAAGCCGCGGTTTCACCAGATTTTCAATTCGTCAAATCTTCAATTCGACAAACTACCAAGATGAGAATTATTGCTCTACAAGTCATCATGTCGTCGCTGACTCAGAACAGAACTGGGAACTCCTGAAGGCAATCCTTTGAGCCATTTCGGAATGTCGGTGAGTTTTCACCTTCCTGATCTGGATAGATGATGACGAACATCTCGACGCCAAATGCAATGGATTTACAGCCAGCTTTTGACCCACTCCTCACTGTGACGAAAATGATGTCCCTTTTCCACGACATCTAGGCTCTTATCAACAGCTGACTTCCCGTCATGGAAAAGCCACAAACAACGGCTATTAGTCGATAGCTTGAATATGTTATCGTTCATTTGTTCAGGCAGCTCCAAACTTTGAGCTTCTCTTCTGAAAGCTTAAAGTAATCTTTCAACTTATAAAGCGAGCTGCTGCTTCTTGTTTATGAATCGTTTGTACACTCCTCCCAATTGAAGCCATGTCTCTACGGCTTTGCATCCTTTCTCTATTGTGCTTCATATCTCTCTTTCTCGTCAACGGCCAGTCGTCATGTCCAAACCAAACAACCACTGGTCCTTACCCCGCCTTAATTGATGCCACAACGGAGGAGCTCGAGACAGGCCTTGAAAGCGGTCTATTCACAAGCGTTGACCTCGTCAATGCCTACATTGCAAGAATCCTAGAAGTAAATTCCACACTTAATGTCGTGACGGAGTTGAACCCGGATGCCTTGTCAATTGCCGCGGAACTTGATGCAGAGCGGGCCAATGGCACCACCAGAGGGCCGTTGCATGGCATACCGTTGCTCATCAAGGGCAATATCGCTACGTTTGACAAAATGAGTACTACAGCAGGATCATTCGCCTTGTTGGGGGCAAAGGTCCCCCGAGATTCCGGTATAGCGGCTAAGCTGAGAGCTGCAGGAGTTGTCATACTGGGCAAGACAAATTTAAGTCAATGGGCCAATTTCAGGTCTAACAACAGCACAAACGGGTGGAGTGCATACGGTGGGCAATGTTACGCAGCCTACTATCCACAACAGGACCCAAGCGGCAGTTCCAGCGGCAGCGGTGTGGCTTCATCCTTAGGGCTCGCGCTTGCTGCCCTTGGCACTGAGACGAGCGGCAGTATCCTCAGCCCCAGCGAGGTCAACAACCTGGTAGGTATCAAGCCAACCGTGGGCCTCACCTCTCGAGCTCTGGTCATCCCCATCAGCCAGCGTCAGGACACCGTAGGACCAATGGCTCGCACGGTCAAAGATGCCGCCTACATCCTTCAAGCTATAGCTGGCAAAGATCCCAATGACAACTACACCCTCATCCAACCTGACCCTCTCCCAGATTACGTGGCAGCCTGCAACTTTTCTAGTCTCAAGGGGAAGCGTATTGGCATCCCACGCAACACAATCTATGACCAACCAGGTTCCGCATACCTCTTGGCGACGTTTGAGAAAGCCATTCAGATTATCAAACGAGCTGGTGCCACTGTTATCGATAACACCAATATCACTGCCTACGCTCTGGATCAGTACTTGAATGGCAATGCTTCAATCATAGTTCTAGAGGCTGATTTCATAAGGAACCTGCCAGACAACTACCTCTCCAAACTAACCTACAACCCCCAAAACGTGCACAACCTCGCCGATGTCAGCAACTTTACGCACGCCTTCCCGCCAGAAGATTACCCAGACCGGGACACCGGCGTTTGGGATCAAGCACTAGGCCTCGGCTTCGACAACCTGAGTCCCCAGTTCTGGGCGGCCTATCAGATCAACCTGCAAACTGCGGGCCCACAGGGCATCCTGGGGCTTCTGACAAACTACAGTCTGGACGCTTTGATCCTACCGACAGATTTCTCTCCAGGTCTTCCAGCACTGGTTGGCACTCCCGTTGTCACAGTGCCCATGGGCTTCTACCCGCAAAATACAACCGTCGTAAAGAACCAGCGTGGTTCCCTGGTAGAAGTTGGCCCAAATATCCCGTAAGTTCTCCGCTAACAATCCCCCCAAATCTAACCTTCCATCGCTTGCTCACGTCTCGAACCTGACAGAATTGGTCTCTCCTTCCTCGGACCTGCATTCAGTGAAGCCAGCTTAATCGGCTACGCTTATGCCTACGAACAAAGAACAATGGTTCGCAACCAGGTTCAACCGTACATAGTCCCCAAGACGGAGCTGGTGGATGTGGTCGGGAAGGCGAATGCCACTATGATGGTGAAGAGGGCTCCGGCAGCGCTACCAAAGGCGTACGCGGCTATGCCGAGGGGCTATCAAGCTTCGCCGGTCCGGGTGAGGTGAAGAGTGAAAACTCCTTTCGGTATTTATCTGGAGTATATAACAACATAAGTGGTGGGAGCTCGAACTTTGCAGCTTTGTACATAGTATTGCGCCTTAGATTGAAAAAATTGAGGGCTATATCGCTGTAATGGCTGGCTTTGGCGAATTTGATATATCGGGTTTCCGGAAATAGCCTTGCATCCAGCATCGGTACATCTTGACTTTGCTTTGGCGGTTGATGAGCAATCTCCTATCCACGCCCAGGCTTTCAATTTCAAAGGAAGGGATAATACCAGACGAGTCGTCTTGGGTCGAAGTGATAATATCCTTCGCTGGCTGAGAAGGAATTGTAGTGCTCTTTTGTGGTATTTCTTCAAGACCGTCCTGGTCTTTTGTCCACATTCCTCCACCCCACATGTCCCTCAACTCCTCTTCGTCAAAGAAGTATACCCTCGTCCCATCCCCCCTCACATAAAAGTTCTCCTCCATCCACCTCCCCTTCCTAAATCGGACTTGTGCCAGATCCCCCCTACCATAATCCCGGAAACAAACCTCCCCGCCCGGCTTCAACACCTTGTACACATTCCTCACCGCCTGCCTCCACTGCCGCGGACTCAGCGCACTAAAGATGAAGATCAAAAGTACCACATCCACACTACTGTCTTCGACATTCTCAGGCAGTGCCTCACCGGCAATATCCCAAACCGACGCCTGAATATATCTCGGATCATAAGCCGGCGACGCCCGTATCAGCTCCACAGCCTTACTGCTAAAATCACACGCATGCAGCAAAAGCTCCTCATTCTCATTCGCCGCCAGGATCGGAAACGCCGTATTCCCCGCCCCCGCCCCGACCTCCAGTATCCTCGCCGACCCACTGCCCTTCTTCGTCCAATCGCTCAAGATCGGAAACTCCTGCTGTAACCACTTGCGGTCTTTGAAGAAATTGCTGGTGTTGTTGGTATAGAATTTATTCCACCACTTGGCGGGATCGGTGTTGAAGCGGGTTTTGTCGAACGCGGAGACCGGGGAGGCGCGTTGGAAGGCGTAGGAGGCTTCGGCGTGGGCTTTGTAGGTAGCGTCAGTTTCGACGTGGTCCCAGGCGTTGAATTCGTAGGGGTCGTCGGTGGGGAGGAGGTAGCGGGAGCCGAATTGGAAGGGGTTCGATCGTTTGAGGTTGCTAATTGGGTCGTGGGAGCGGTGGCAGGGTGGGGAAAGATCCTCGGGGGCCGACGGTGGAGTAGGAAAGGAGGTGAGGGATGATGGGTCTGGTGGAGGAGTCGTCTCCTCTTCGCGGAGTTGGTCAGGCATCATGGTGCTCTGATCAGGGGAGAGTGAACGTGCATCCGTAAGAAACGTGTTAGTGGGGAAATATCCCAGCCCTATGAGCTTGGTGAAGTCCGGACCCCTGCAGCTGTCAAATAAATTTCTTAAATGTGAGCGTCATCCTGAAATCAGAGGTTGAGGTTTTTTCGGGGTTTGCTTGCTGTATTGATTATTTACATTTAGCACAACTATTCAATGGAAACCGATTAACAATCCTTCATTCAACGAATCACCATGAAAGCAACGTCCCGTCTCCTTCTCTCCCGCCCCTCCTCCGCCCTCCACCCCAAATCCTCCCACTTCACCCTCCCTCGAAAACCAATTACCTACCCTTCCACCAAAACAAC
>JAABUO010007919.1_pt1 | contig 12077 bp, 12 predicted proteins | sample 5559291 | NCBI WGS metagenome assembly JAABUO01 (sample SAMN10711878, study PRJNA513372) | rock metagenome | isolation source: Antarctica rocks | place: Antarctica: Victoria Land, Finger Mt sud
ATTATCTTGCTTTTATCAATTTGCCATTCCATGGTCATTAGATTCTGTGTATAGTGTAGTGGTCGATATGTAGTATTATCATTAACGAGATGTTGCCCTTTAGCAATGCTTGAATGGGAACTGGGGAAGCAGAAGGAGCCGAATGCCGAGTCACCAGCGGTTACCGACATGACAACCCCAGCAATAGCAATGCCCAAGTCATCAACGACAGGACCCGAGCAAGGCTCATATACAGATATCAACACAATTTCCGACAATTTCATGGCTTATATGGGTGAGCTGACCCCACCGTACCTCACATGGCCAACGACAACGACAACGAGAACGACAACGCCAACTTCGGAAGCTCCTTATGCGTTTATCTCAAGTGAAGGACTGAACCACGAGTACAGCCTGCCGTCGCCAGGCACAACAATCGAGGAACACCGGGGCCCGGGGAATGTGAGCCCGCTGACGTTGTGTGGAGATGCTGAGATCTCAGATCTTATGCTAGCCGACTTGTGCGTTGATACTTTTCCCCAATATCTACCTATATAGTCCTTGGCGTTTGTCTCGAGGACACACTGACCAAACACCACAGGGACGATGTATATTTTGATAGGGTCCAGAACATCTGTCCAATGGTACATCAACGACGCTACTTCGCCTGGGCGGGTCAGAAGAATAGCTCGTCTGCTCGAGAGTGTCTGAGGTCAGCCATGCACACCTTGGTGGCCGCCACGTCGGCTCCATATCGCGGCGTCGTCAACATACTCTATAACAAAACCTGTCGCCTGGTCGAGGAATTCAAGCAGGCAGGAAACAAAGAGATATCTTGGTCCACATCTCAAGGACTCGTCCCTATTGAGTACATCCAAGCGTGGCTGCTGCTAGCCCACTATGAGTCTTTGCGGGTAAATGAATGGCAGGCCATGCTCACGGCCGGTTATGCTTTCCGCCTCATCCAGATGGCACGCCTTCACGAAATCGACGCGCCTGAAAAGACCGTCGCGCATGTCATATTCAATTCTGAGCCGAACGATGATTGGGCTGCAACGGAGGAGAGGAGGCGAACTTTTTGGGTGGCCTACAACCTCGACTGCTTCCTGTCTTGGCGCAGCGAGTGGCCACTGACGCTATATGAAGACATGGTATGTGCACCAAGGAACACCTTTGGGCCCGTTCATAAGGATTATCAATGTTATTTGAAGCTAACCTTTCTTGCCGGTATTTGCACAGGTCAGCACACGTCTTCCGGCACCTGAAGCCAACTTTCAAAACAGCCAGCCCGTTAGCAACGATTCACTAGCAGAAGCGTTGACAAAAGACGCGTCGACGATGCTTTCGCCTTTTGCAGAATGCGTTGTGTTGGCCACTCTGCACAGTCGCTGCATGGCGCACCGCCGGGCGTCGTCCAAAGAGGGAGGCAAGGAGCCACGCGGGTTTTGGGGCCGCTACGAGTGGCTGGCTTCCGCTATAGAGAGACGCATAAAATTACTCGTGCAGACGCCCGCGACCACGACCATCGAGCGTGATCCCATGCTGTTCTTCACTCACATGCTGGCGTATAGTGCCATCATCTGCCTCGGCGGGACGGTCCAGAGGATGCCGTGGCAGGCAGCCGAGCACCAGCTCATGGCCCCGGCCTACGAGCAACGCATCAGCTGGGCTACCGCCGAGATGGTGCGCCTGGTTAAAGGGTTACCGTCTCTCAGCTACTTCAAAGCCCACCCTTTCTTGCCCAATCTGCTTTCTTCTGCTATCACCTTCCTCTTAACCCAGTGTCCCATAGAGTACGATCAGGCTGGTGTTGAGGTTCTACTCTGCCTGCTAAAGAATCTGCGTGATGTGAACAGCCTAGCCCTCAAGATCTGTTCGACATACGACGGGGCTCATTCTTCATTACTATTACAACGTAATAGGTAGATTCTAGATTATAGATAAACAGAAGGCAACAGAGGTCTTTTAGAATATCAACACCATATCAGTTTTCGTTGAACAGCTTTCTAATCAGTCTATAAGACAAGGCCAGACATCTCAGTAAGTGAATCGTAGATCTGCTTTTCGGACTTCTCGTCTAATAGCGAAATCCACATAGACGACTTCAAGATTTCTTGCCCATCTTTCCACGTTTTTACTCCACATTTTTCGGCTTGTCTTCGCAAGTAATCAGCCAACCACAGTTCATCCGAAACGCTAAATAATGAAATAACCCCGATCATGAGGAGCCACAGTGATATCCGAGGGGGAACTGTATCCCCGAGGGCGTGGACTTGGAGGTAGTTTCGATAAAACTCAGAAAGAGGATGACAGGGAAGTCCCATGTCCTACCACTGCAAGAAAATATGATGAGTAAAAGCCAATAGACCAAGCCGTGAGGACTCATCGAGCGTGCCGGCTGCAAAGCCCATGCGAAGAAGGCGATACATGACCGCTGTCATGGTTCCGTAGATTATTACAGGTTGGATTAGCATTCCAGTCTGTGTCCCCAGGTTGGCCAACAAACAGAACTTCCTCATGACGAGCCAAACTTCCGCCAAATGTCCATTCAGATCTTGAACGAGTTGCATGTCCTCTTGGGAATATATACTGGGGCTAAAGCTCGAGATCACCTGCTCTGGATAGTCAGGCAATGGTTCAGCCGGCTGACGGTAAAACACAGGGTCTGAGTTGGCAAGCAATGCAATACCAAGGTCACATCTGCGAAGCATCAGTACAAAGGGTTCATGGGGGAACTTGCATTTTAAGTACCTCCAGATTTCCACCAGGAGCTTCGGGTTGTCTTGAAAGACTCGCAACCCCCCACGCAAGTTCGTCATCTCCCAAAGGCCATGCATGTGCTGCTGAGCCATCTCAACATGTCCACCAAATTGTGCAGCACTAGCCAACTTCAAGACCACACCAATTGTAGCATCCGAGATTTTCGCTTCTTCGTCATCCCCATCGAGTCCCTCACGAATGAGTTTGAGCCCCTTCTGGTGGTGTAGCGTCGCTACCGGGTTGACCGTGTCCTCCGATTGGCGGCACAAGACCCTGTCAATGAAGCTTTGTACCGCGAACGCATTGATATGCAAGGCCGCGGCATCGCGTCCAATCGGATAATGCCACGCCTTGCCTTCGGGTTGGAGACCCATCTCGGTTAGCAAAGGGAACATGATTCGCATAGCCACAGTTGAGACTGACAGTCATGTTAACATCTTAGCTCAGCGCAATTCAGAACAAAGCCTGTACGCCAAAGGAAGGAAAGATGTTTGTCCGCCCCTGTTAAGGAGGCTGACTGAGGATCTGCAGGCCATTCTCAACACCCCGCCACACCTGCAGATCCTCCGTCAGCCTCCCGGGCCGGTGTGGGTTTCACTTTCATTGCAGCAAACCCCTGCTCTCACGGCGTCGTGATAAGCTTTTACTCTTTGCCGCTTTGAGTATAGCGGACAAGTGAGTGCAACAAGGGTCTCGGGTCTCGCTTACAGGTCACCGACTGCAGCTCTGGGCATTTGTTGATCGTACATGGACCAGAAACCTCAATTGGACCTTTATTATCGTCTTGATTTCCTAATGGCTTTCATTGCTTGTTCCTACATACTTTGTATCGGTGTTGATAAAAGCTCTACTGACTACGGCACCAAGCCAGAGGCCATCATATGCGCATCGTATTTGATATGAATTTCAGCTAATGCAGCTAAATTTTAGTGATGTATGATACTAACAGCTAATATCGACGTCAAGTACGCTAAGTCGTTAAACCACCTCATGCTGAGGTGGTCCAACACTTGTGATGAGCACAATATGTTGGGTCTAATGGCCGACAAGGATCGGACAGTAAAAAGTCCGGGGGCTTACAGCTGAGCCCATATAAACTCCGGTTGCGGGGAGGATTCTTAGAACCAGTGAGAAAGTGAGAATGTTGGCGAGGAGTCCTCCGAGTGAGGAAGAACGCTCAGGAGAGTTGAAGTTCACCTATCACTTGACGCCTTTCACGATCGACGAAGAGAAAAGAAAAGCAGCACTAGCTGAGAGTAGCCTGGCTGATGTAGACGGCTTCTATGTCTGCTTGATCGGATGGACTACCAAGACCAAGGAGGAAGTCGAGTTCTAATACTTTCTCTGATCTGACAGCTTGGTACTGGTGTACCTTGCATCTCGAGGCCATATCTCCACAATGTCAAACCCGTTTTTGTTTGCCATAGTACGTACGCTGGACTGAGCAGGAATATAGCTTAATTCAAAGTCAAGACAGAGCCTTGCTTCTCTAATTGAATCTCCGCCTGACATGAGGCCGACAGCTACCTAGGATCAAAGCCTCACCCACGCGTCAACACGTTCAACGTCCAAATGCTCTCCTGGACATACCACCTACAATATTCCTTCTCTATCTAGCCAAAATGTTGCATCTTCTGGACATCCCCACAACGTACGCGGTGCTAGGCGTCGTCTTCCTCGCTGTATATATCGTGTACCGTGTTGCGCTTCCAAGACCGATCGCCGGCATCACTTATCATAAAGATTCGGCCACTCGTATCTTAGGGGATGCACCGGCCATGATAAAGCACAAACAACGATATGGAACCGTTTTCGATTGGATGACGCAGCAAGCGGTCGAGCTCAACTCGCCCATCTTCCAATTGTTCCTAAGACCCTTCTCTAAACCTGCTGTCTCATCACCGACCCACGAGAAGCACAAGATATTCTTCTGCGTCGTGCCAAAGACTTCGATCGATCCCAGTTCTTCGAGGATGTTTTCGGCGGTACGGTGCCATACAATCATGTCATTCAACCTACCAATGACAAGTTCAGACAGGGCCGCCGCTTGCTTGCGGATACAATGGCGGCTCCCTTCCTCAACCGTGTCGCTGCTCCATTGCTTCATCGACACAGTCTAAACCTCATGGAACTATGGCGAGTGAAGAACGACGCTGCCGCCGGTCACGCCTTCTGGGCTGCAGATGATCTAAACAATTTCGCTCTCGATTCCATCTGGGACGTCGCCTTCGGGAGTGAGCTCAATTCACTGCCTGAGGAGATCGAATTCCTCAAAACCATCTCCGAGTTTGACATGCCCACATCCAAAGACGATCCCATCAACTTGCCAAAGCCATAACTCAACGCAGCTGTCAACTCAATGAAGATCCTCACCCACGGCCTCGATGTAGCCGTGACATCCCCCATGCCGAGTCTATCCCACTGGATGTTGCGAATGACACTATCCTACCGCCGCGCCAGAATCTACAAAGAGCGCCTTGTCCAGGAGCGGCTGGACGACGCCAAAGTCCGCCTCCTTGACCGTACCCACGAAACAACCGACGACTTGAAAGGAATCACCTGTGCCACGGACCATATGGTGCGCCGCGAGGCCCAAGCCGCCAGCAAAGAGAATCGTGCACCCAACTACGAGAGCAGGCAAGCCAAAGATGAGCTCTTTGGCTTCATGGTCGGCGGATTCGACACCACAGCCACAACGCTGATGTGGTCCACCAAGCTCATGGCGGAAAGTCCGCGTGTACAGAGCAAGCTTCGTAGAGTCCTATTCGATACCTTTGGCGAGAACAACGGCGTTCCCACGGCCGAGCAGCTCATCACGACGCGGATCCCCTACCTTGACGCCGTTGTCGAGGAGATCGTCCGGTGTGCGCAGACGTCTTCTGCTGCGACGCGCAGGGCTGTCCGCGATACTCAGTTGCTGGGTCATCATATTCCCAAGGGCGTAGATGTGTATATGATGGCCAACGGGCCAGGGTATATTGTATCAAATGATCTGAACGAGAAGATCCCTGAGAATGTACGTTCTACATCATCGCAAGAGAACAAGCATCGGGTTCCGAGCTGGGAGTCGAGTGATATTGGTGTGTTCAAGCCGGAGCGCTGGATCAAGATAGATGAGGATGGGAATGAGACGTTTGATATTCATGCTGGCCCCTCGATGCAATTTGGTGCGGGGCTGAGGGGGTGCTTTGGGAAGAAGCTGGCGTACTTGGAGATTCGGATTCTCTTTACCGTGTTGATGTGGACATATGAGTTGCAGCTTGTGCCGAAAAAGTTGAGGGGGCACGAGCCATTCGACAGTTTGACACATAAGCCTAAGAAGTGCTATTTGCTATTGAAGGAAACGGGAAAGCATGAAGCCAGCTAGATAGGGGGCGGACAAGAGCATCAGCGGTCGGACAGGCTGGATGATATATATTTCATGCAGGATGATACTCACAGCGTCGGTTTGAATGAGATTAATCAAATTCAATTGTGGTTCAAAAACCGAGCTTGTTCTTTATGCTTGAAGTCTGGTTCCTGTGTTGTGCTTCAAGGCTGAACAGGATCCCCTTTCCACTAGCGAATATTTACAAACATCATGCGATTTTCCTTCCCACGTCTCCTCGAAAAACGGCCAATAATATGCTAGATGAACCGCGACAGCCTCACAATGGACAAGCGAGTAAAAAGGCTTTTGATGGTATTCATTACGCTTCTTCCAGAAGTGATCGATGTTATTTACAAAGAGCACAGGATGAGAAGATATAGAACACACTTAGGAGACAAACTACCTAAGCAGTGGCTCTATTTCTAGCATCAGCTACCATCGACTCAACGCTAAAGTCCCAGAGTTTCCGTGATGCCTGTTCTAGCTTGGCATGGCATCTCTGATAGTCCCTGCCCGTCGGTCCATAACGCCACTGGTACATCTCGCCCATCTCACGAGAGCTATGCACCAGCCACTGGCTACGCTCCTTTCTCGTCTCAGAGTAGGCATTTAAGGCTCGCTCAACGGTTGATCTACTGAAAAGGACGCTTTCTTGTTCGTCAAGTCCGCCGCTCGGTGTCAAGTTCAGTCTCATGTTAGTCTGTGCCGTATAAAGGACCTCGCAAAGTACAAGCGCGTCCTCAACCCCCATGCAGGCTCCTGCGCCCTGATGTGGACTGCTGGCGTGAGCGGCGTCTCCGGCGATGCATGCCAGACCCTGAGCGAATGTTGGTGCCGGATGCTCGTACATGTCGTATATTCCCCATTTGACCATTTTCTCGGGAAACAAACTCGCAATTTCACCCACTTGTGGACTCAATCCTGCAACGAAACGTTCGACCTCGTGGCGCGTGGCGCGTGCTGTCATTCCGTCTGCATTGGGAAAGTTTGCAGGCTCATGAGCGAATAGGGCGACGTTCAGGAGTGTCCCATTCATAACCTGCGTGACATTATCAGCTTCGACAGATCTTGTTTTGCCCCCAAGCAAGCAGATTGAGATGTATAAGGTAGGAACGAACCGGATAAGACATCATGTTAACATCCGGACTACAGTGCATACAGCCGCTCATGGCTTTGTCCTTCCCGAGAGCTTCAATGCCTGCCGTAATCGGGACCATGGTGCGGTAGGCTACCACATGGCTGAAGCTTGGACGTGAGGCTGGGTGGTCTGCCCCCAACAACAGCTCACGGGTGGTCGAGTGAACTCCGTCGCATCCGATGAGCACATGAGCATTGGCAACACCCCCATCCGCGAAGTGTAACATCACCCTGTCACTCTCCAATTCATCACGATAACTCACAAGCCGCTTTTCAAACACTACCACGCCCTCGGGCAGCTGGGCGGCCATGGCCAGCAAGAGATGTGAGCGCACGGCACCCCAGAATGCCAGGTTTTTCTCGGGCATCTGGAAAAGAAGCGATTTGGCTTCGTCCTCCGCATCGTGCTTCGTCCGTGAATGGAACGCGTCCCAGTAGCACGTGTGTGCGCTGGAGCTCGTCTTCTGGCTCCAGACATGGGGTCTCGGAGTCTTTCATGTTATTCCCTGCCATCTCAATATGTACGCAAGATAAGGAAGTGCTATATCGGACTGTGCAAAGTTATTTGGGGTTGCTTGAACTTTTGGACTGATTTGGTCGTTTCTGCCTCAATCTCTAGCGACTGCCCTGTGTCACAACCATGACCAAAACCATCACATGGAATCAGTAACAATGATCTTTTTCCTCATCGAGTTCCTGAGTATCATCTCATCCTACCCCATGCCTGACATACGAATGCGACGACCGGGACATCGAAAGTCCGGATGCACCGGTTGGGAGGATTTAGTGCATCCACGACTAAGTTCAATAAGCAGCCACGGACTTCAGGACTGACTTTGCTCCTGCATTAGGCGAAGGATGTTTGGAGATATTACTTACGCTAAGTGGCAAAGGATGAGGTAAGCCGGGGTTCTAGTCTTTCTCGACGATAAGCAATGAATTTAACACCGAAAACAAAGCTACAGTTCGTTTTCAGAGGCTAACGGGCATGGGTGAACATCTATCGAGATTGGGGAGCTATTATGCCGGAAGGAAAAACACCGTCTTACACGCCATGTACGAGGCTGGATACCACTTACAGATGCACCCGAAATTGGCAGACGGTTTAAAGCGTAGCCCGATTCCAAACAAGAGAGCTCGGTAGCTGAAGGAGTGCTCTTTAGATAGAATATTAGTGATGGTGCTGAAGTGAGTTCTAATCGACTTCCTCATAAGTTGCGTAGTACCTTTAGAGTATACGGTATATCTTTAAGTCAGACTCAAGGAAGGCATTTTGGCTGATCTTTTTCCAAATCTGTCTTCAGACTTTACTCCATGTCCCGTGCCCCTGTGGCATCGGATATTCCTTTCCCAGTCGCACAATGAAGACCACAATCAAGACAGACGAGCAGGAGACAATCCTATTATTTGGAGGCCATGTGTTATCGCAGACCAAACAGACACGGGACAAGCTCGTACAGGGACTGGTAGAGGGCCCAAACGCGGACTGGATCAAAGAAACAGTAGCCGGACTGTCCAGCTACTGGGACGCATTGATCAACGAAATACCTGAGGTTGCCGGCACGATTCCGGGCAGTAATCAAATTGCCGACCTGGATTCATGGCTTCGACACGGCCGCGGCTCTGATGACGCACAGCAGGACGAAAACTTGCCCAATGTAGTGGTTGGTCCACTACTGGTGGCCATACAACTCGACCAGTACTGGCGCTATCTCGAACTTTTGAGATCTCAACAAGACCTGCCACACGTAGATGACCTCCAGGCCGACCTCGTAGCCCGCCAGGCAGAGGAGCATGGCTCCAAGGTTGAGGTGCTCGGCTTCTGTGCCGGCCTGCTCGGGGCTATAGCTGTTTCAAGCTCGTCCAATCGACAGGACTTCGAAAAGTACGGAGCAGCGGCGATGCGCATGGCTATGTTTATCGGTGCGCTGCTGGACGCCCGCGAAGTGTGGGACAAGGGCATCGGCAAGGGGAAGTCTGTGTCTTACGCAACGGCGTGGCGAAACGCGAAGCAACATGAAGACTTGACCCGAATTGTCTCATCCCTGTTTCCCGAGGCGTACATCTCGGTCCTGTTCGACAAGGCAAGAACCACAGTGACAACGTCTGAGCGCACGGCGCCCTCGCTCGTAAGACAGCTCCGAGCGGCAGGTCTCACGGTCGCAGAGATCGGTATCGACGGGCATATTCATGCTCCCGGACCAGAGCGTGAGCGCCACACGAAAGCCATCGTCAAATTATGCCGTGAAAGCCCGGGCTTGCAGTTTGCAGACGCATCACTGTTGGCTCTGCCGACTTATGATAACCATGGCGATGGAATACCAATTTCGCCAGACCGAGGCGACATGACCGAGATGGTGTTGAGCTCCATCTTGATGCTGCAATGCGACTGGTACGGTACATTCTCTAAGATCATGGCACACAAGAACGATGCGCTTGTTGTGGCCTTTGGGTTGGATCGTTGTATCCCCCCTACACTGCTACGCGGTCTCGGTTCAAGACAGCAGCACTTTGAGGACATTGAGAAGAACAATCCTCTCCTTTCTCGAGGCCAATTGAAGCTGGAGCTGAATTCTCAGCAAAAGCACCAGCAGCAACAACAGCAACAACTTCGAAAAGCCCCAATCGAGTCTCAACCGGCTGCAAGACCATCTACTGATATTTCAGAGTCCACAATCGCTCCAGGCCCAGACCACCATCTGGACATGGACAGTATTGCGGTAGTGGGAATGTCTATCAAGGTCGCCGGCGCGGATGACTTGGACGAGTTCGTGGACATGCTCAAGTCGGGACAATCGCAGCACGAGCTCATCACCCGTGATAAACTTCAGCATGAATACCTGCACCGGGAACGTGCAGATGCCAACCCAAATCGCAAATTCTATGCCAATTTCATCCGCGACTCTGACGCTTTCGATCATAAGTTTTTCAAGCGAAGCCCACGCGAGTCTCAGGCCATAGATCCACAGAGTCGCCTCTGTCTGGAAGGCGCCTACCAGGCAGTAGAGCAGTCGGGCTACTTCAGCGAGACTACCACGAGTGATGCCACGCGCGACAAGTTGCATGTCGGCGTGTACGTAGGGAATTGCGGAGTTGACTACGAACACAACATCACTTGCCACCCACCTACGCCCTTCACGCCGACAGGGGGGCTCAGAAGCTTCATCGTGGGGAGGTTATCTCATTACTTTGGATGGACTGGTCCTTCTGTGACATTTGATACTGCATGCTCATCGTCAACAACGGCCATACACACTGCATGCCGTAACATCCTATCGGGTGAGTGCAGCGCAGCGCTGTGTGGAGGCGTCAATGTTATAACCAACATGTTGTGGATGCAGAACCTCGCAGCCGGTAGCTTCATCAGTCACACAGGCCAGTGCAAGCCCTTTGACGATGATGCCGATGGATATTGCCGCGCCGAGGGCATGGCTTTCGTTTTTCTCAAAAAGCTTTCTGATGCCATCGCCGATGGCAATCCCATCCTGGCGACTATTCCAGCGACCGCGGTGTACCAGAACTTAAATTGTACTCCATTGTTCGTGCCCAACTCACCTTCCCTCTCGCATCTATTTAAGGATGTCATCCAAGCAGCCAATCTTGAAGCAAACGACATCTCGCTAGTCGAAGCGCATGGGACCGGCACCTCCGTTGGCGACCCTGCCGAGTACGAGAGCGTACGGGTAGCTATCGGAGGTCCTAACCGTAAGAAGCCACTGCCTGTTGGCTCAGTCAAGGGCCACATCGGACACACCGAAGGTTCATCAGGAATCATCGCCTTGGTTAAGGTCATAATGATGATGCGCCACGGCTTTATACCGGCCCAGGCAAGCTTCAAAAAACTGAATCATCAGATCCAAGTACGCCCGGACGATATGATGGAGATCCCAACTTCACTGCGACCCTGGACTGAGGAACGCAAGATTGCCCTGATCAATAATTACGGCGCGTGTGGCTCCAACGCGAGTATGGTAATTGCGCAGCCACCCTTAGGTCTAGACGGCAGAAAAACCAAGGTCAACCCCAAGGAGTCGTCTCGGTTCCCCTTCTGGATCGCGGGTCTCGACGCAAAGAGCATTGCCAGATACAGCGCCAAACTAACATCATGGCTGCAGCTGCAGGCTGGCAGTGAGGAGATCACGCTGGCGGACTTGTCATTCAGCATGAGCCGGCAATCCAACTGGACCTTGCCTCAGGGGCTTGTATTCAGCTGCAAGTCGTTGTCTGAGCTGCACAGCCAACTCCGACAGGCGGCGTCCGCTACCAAGGAGAACGCTGGGGTCATGGGCATCATGCCTACTAAACCTATGCGGCCCGTCATTCTGTGCTTTGGCGGCCAGGTGTCGAAATTCGTCGGACTAGACCGCAACTTGCACGACAGCGTAACAGCGCTGCGTTGGCACCTGGGAGAGTGCGATGCCGCCATCAAGTCCGCCGGCCTGGGAAGTATTTACCCAGACATCTTTGCACAGGAGCCCATTCAGGATACGGTGAAGCTGCAGATAATGCTTTTCGCCTTGCAATATTCCTGCGCCAAGACCTGGATGGACTGCGGCTTGCAAGGCAAGATTTCCGCCGTCGTAGGTCACAGTTTTGGTGAGATCACAGCGCTTTGTGTATCTGGCGTCCTGAGCCTCGCAGATACTATCAAGCTAGTGGCTGGCCGGGCTAGGTTGGTACGTGATTTCTGGGGTCCTGACTCTGGCGCCATGTTAGCTGTTGAAGCGGATAAGCCACTCTTGCAGGAGCTTTTGCGAGAGGCGAATCGCATATCCGACGGTTCAGCTGGCATTGCGTGCTACAATGGTCCCCGTAGCTTCACCGTTGCCGG
>JAABUO010007920.1_pt1 | contig 12076 bp, 13 predicted proteins | sample 5559291 | NCBI WGS metagenome assembly JAABUO01 (sample SAMN10711878, study PRJNA513372) | rock metagenome | isolation source: Antarctica rocks | place: Antarctica: Victoria Land, Finger Mt sud
TAAACGCCAACCTTCTACACAATAAGGAGATAGCCAGTACACACCTGAAGGCACAGGAACGACGTCCCGCAGCTCCAAATTCTTCACTGGAAAGTTGACGATCGTTGGATTCTTCTCCACAAAGAAGTTGTTTTTGGTGAAGCGCTTGATATGCAACACCATGTATGCCGGCAGCTTGGTCAGCTTGAAACGCCGCCTGCCAGCTTTTATGTCATCGCTGGTGTGCTGGTTGTCAAACTTTTTCAACAAATCAAAGATTGGCACCTGCACATGCAGTTCACTGTTATGTGACAAGCGGGACATTAGCAACTGTCAGCACTGGATGCAAGAAAGGCGCTTGCAGCAGTCAAGATACAATCTCAAACAATACACTCAGTCAACATCCACAAGCACAACATCTGGTGACAAGTGGCTTACAATGAAAGTGCATTGCATCTCAACATGAAGCCAGGCAGTGTTGCAAGCTGCATCCTGAGTAGTGACACTACAGCAGACCTTGATGCAGTGAACGTCACAAGTTCTGAACATCGGGTGATGATTTGGACGCTGTACATAAAGTGTGTGTAACAACCCTCTTATTTGTGAGGAGTGCGCTGCAATCTCCGCTTGTCCACCTTGGGTCCAAAACAATTCATGCAGGCCAGTGTCGTTGCATAATGTGTACGCTCGGCATTTGGTCAAAGATTCAGGAGCACATATGATCAGCATGCAATACGATATACAGTGATGTTGTATAACAATATTCAAGTAGATACAGATGCAGACCGACAGGTCAACAGCAGTGGCATCTCCCACCTGTGGGATGATGTTTGTCTCCATGACATCTTTATACAGGGGCGCAGCAGGTAGGTCCAGCCCTAGAAACAGGAAAGGCACCCTGTCCACTACATTGGTAACCTGTCCTGCTGCGTTTGGCTTCTTGGCTTTGCCTGTCCCAGCTTCTGTGGTGACCTCTAATTCGCCCTGCACAAAGATGATAGCAAAGATGATCACAGGGATGATCACAGAGATGATCACAGAGATGATGACAAAGATGATCACAGGGATGATCACAAGTATGATCACAAAGATCATCACAAAGATGATCACAGGGGTGATCACAGAGACAATCATAGGGATGAGCACACAGTTGATCACAAAGACGATCACAAAGATGATCTCAAAGATGATCAAGGCGCCCCACATGTGCGCTTGACTGCTTCTGCCCAAAAAAGGTGTTGTGTTTGGCAGACCCAGTCAACGTGTTCTGTCCTGCTGCATGTGAGTGCCTGGCCTTGTGTATGCTGTCTGCTGTTGTAATCTGCATCTCCAGTCTGGCATTATGATGCAGCACGCTGGCAAAGAAAGCCTTAGCCAGAAGTCGTGAGCAAACCCCTTTTGACGCTCAAGCACATTGCCAAGTTTGGTTTGTTGGCCCATGCCTGCTGCTGCTGCTGCTGTTGCAGGTGCTGGTGTGTCTCATTGCAAGTGACAAAAAGATCTTAAAATTCATAATACAATACAAATATGTTTCACAATCTTGGCTAATAGGCTGTCCGGGGTCAGAATGCACTGTCCTCAAGCCTTTGTATATGGTTGGTGATAGGTCTCTCGGCAGGCAGGTAGGGCTGTGCCACATCAGATTCACCTCAGATTCATCCAGGGATCACACATTTAGGCTGGTGCACTCAGACCTGCTATCCATGGCATGTCTGGCACCACTTGAGGGTGGTGTATTGGGTGCTGGGTGAAAAGAAAAGTGCTGTTGTGCGCACATTGGCAGATGCATGTCTGTACAGGAGCATATTGGCAATGACACCGAGCAGGATGTGGCTGATTCCAGCAAGATGCTGGCCAGACCAATCAGAATGTGCAATGTTGTTTGCAGTGCATCAGGTTGCACATGTGCTGCGCTGCAGCCCAGTCTTATTTATTGTCGAGCGCCTTCGAACATTCTGAAAACACCTTCCCGGTGGTTGACTGTTGATCCCTCTGATGAGTCCCAAAATCGGAGCATGCACATGGATTGCATGACTTACCACTGGGATTGCCCCTCGCACCTGAAAGCGCTTGGGAGATAAGAGCCAGCTTGTTGGGCTTAGTATCGGAGAGATGGTAATGGAGTCCAATGACGCTCACCTGGAAACACTTGGAGATAATACCGGGCTTGTTGGGCTTAGAACCAGAGTGTTGGTAATGAAGTCCAGTGATGCTCACCTGAAAACACTTGGAGATGATACTGGGCTTGTTGCGCTTGGCCCCAGAGAATCTAGTGAGGTCTATCGATGCTGACGTGCAAACACTTGGAGATGATGCTGGGCTTATTGCGCTTAGTTCCAGAGATGCTAGTGAGGTGTATTGATGCTCACCTGAAAACACTTGGAGATGATGCTGGGCTTGTTGCGCTTGGTCCCAGAGAGGTGCTGGTGGAGGGTGTTGATGAACCAGGCCCAGAAGTCCAGGGCATCGCCCTGCTGCTCTATGGTGAAGCGCTTGCTGCTGCTGCTCATCACGGCTTGCATGAACTCGTGGGGGCTGACCTGTGCATCACAAAATAATAATAACAATAATAATAATTGCGTAAATAATAAGAATCACAAAATGGCTTAGGGTTTGTGTTTTTTCAGCGTCAGGATTATGTCTCATGAGTCATGGTTGCTGTTGCTGCTCATCACGGCTTGCATGAACTTGTTAGGGCTGACCTATGCACCACACAAGGGCTTAGGGTTTGTACTGGTGGAGAATTGAAGTTTGTCTCATGGCTCATGGTTGTGGTGAAACGCATGCTGCTGCTCCTCACGGTTTGGGTGAAGTCATGAGGACTAATTGCACAAAAGAGTCATGTTGGGTTTACATTTACTCATGGTTTGGGGATTGTTGTCATGGGCTATGGATAAGGTTGATGTTCATCTAGGGTTGTGATTTCATGATTGTGTCCATGCACCACAGACTGGGAGTTGTAAGGCCCAGTCTGCATGACGACCTTGCAGCTCAACACCGTCCGCAGTAAACCTAAACCTAAACCTAACCTAACCTAACCTAACCTAACCTAACCTGACCTAACCTGGTAAACCAGTGCGCTACAACTTGCAAGCAGCTCAGTACACTACATGTCGCAGATGTAGTGAGCACCAGCTGCCTGACCAGAGAGTAGCAGATCCAGCCTCAGCTTCAGCATTGTTTCCTGTCACATCTTACACGACACGCTGCAAGACTTGGCAGGGAAGACTTGGCGCTGAAGCTGGTGCCAGGTTAACTTTGGGATATTCCGATTTTTCCCCCACAAAATCTGATCTAGGTCATTCTTTGAAAAGAAACAAGCTTTCGAATTTTTGTGGGTGGAAAGGTACGTCCTAGGTCTGCTGCTGTGTGGTCAAGACACCTGTTGCTCACTACAGCTTGATCTGATTCGTGCCAACTGATGGGGATAATCATGATGCAGCGTACAGGCTCTGCCCATTGCCTTCCCATGGAGTTGCAGTCACGAATGGTAGCTGCTGATTGAAGAAAGAAAAGGAAGAAAAGACTACGCCTTTCAGCATTGATTAGCTGCTGATTGCATACCAGACTGCACAACAGAGCAGATGAAAGGAAGTATCTGCGCCTCCCAGGAATTGCAAAAGACAGCCTTCAGAAGCAGCAGCCCAGAGCCGACACCAAGTGTGTATGTGATGATGTGCAAGCTGCACTGCCGGCTTCGACGCTGGTTCTCTCCCACTGATGCACGTTCAGACAAGAGACAAAGCTGTTAACATGCTGTTGGCACATGCTACACAAACATATGCAGAAGTCAAGGGGAATGCTCCGAGCTGACACACCTGTCCCTTGAAGTTTCTGGGATTCCAGATCTTCCTCAACAGCTCACCAAAGCGCTGAACCAGGACAGATTTGCAGGACGTGTAGTTTGACGCGTCAAGGAAGTAATCCCGTATGGGCACGACCCTTGCCAGGATTTGCACAGCCACGTTGACGTAATCGTTGTTCTTCATGTTGTTCAGGCCCACAAGGCCAGGCATGTACTCTTGCCCTTCCAATGACCGAGCCCACGTGACCTCTCGGTCTAAACTGGTTATCTGCAAACACAGACAAGGTGTTTCATCCTGCCGCCTAAAAAGGATGCTATCAGGTTATTAGGGTACCATTTTGTGTCTGGTGATCTTCAGTTTGGTTAGTTATCAGGTCAAGTCAGGAGGCCATTATACTTGGACATTTGCAAGAACACAAGAGCAAAGCCATGCATGTTTATGAGTCAGGGTGTAGGCAGCTGCCATTGGGACAAGCAGTCAGCACATTATGTCTCAGGGATACAATGTGCTGTTTGATATTTTGGATGCGAACATCCACCCCTGCAGAGTCTTGTCTGTGACCAGTCTGTGTGTGACCAGTCTGTCTGTGTAAGCCTTGCAGGCAGATAGCTGACATTGGCTGAAGACACAGCTCAAGACAAGCAGGGCGATGTCGTGTAGCAGAAAGTTTCTACTGACCAAAAATTTCCCAGTGATGACTCCCCGTTGATGACAGCAACAACTCTGCGTCTACAACAGCATGCATCCCATGTGATGCAGGCGTCAAATGCAGCAAGTGAAATGTATTTTTGGGCTGCAGCTCACCTCCTCATGTTTGAATGTTGGGTTGAGCACATATCTGATGACCTCCAGAGACCGATCCTCTACTTCATACCCATCTGGCAAGCAGTATACCTGTAGTATAATAACAATCACGCTTGAGCTAGGTTTGATAGACCAAAAGTGATTGTTCATGACGCTTTCTCTGAAGGCAGCTGACTGCTTTGCAGCACGCAACTTGCATGCATGGCAGCAACCAATGCAAACAAACTCGATGGCAATGCATCAGGAGATGCAGCCAACGATCAGTGATGCAGAGGCTGCCTGCAGACTTGCGCTTTGGCACCGCACTTGTACAGAGGCAATACTACGACCAGATCACAAGAGACAAACATAATGCTGAGTGGAAACAATAGATTTGAGTTAGTCTCACCTTGCCATTGTCAAGCTTCATGAACATGTGATGGTTTGTCTCCAGGGAATGTGTGAATGCATTTGTCTTTGGTCCACGACCCTGCATGTATAGCGGCACAGCACTGGAAACCCTTGCGGCACAGCAATGGAAACCCTTGCAGTTCTCCAAGGCAACTGCCCTTGCTATGCTGCAATCTGTTCAGCTCACAGCTGCATGCATGCCTCGTTGATTGCTCAGGCTTGCAAGGGAGAGGTGCTGATGAACACAAGAGCAGATGCACCTTGCATTATACCCACAAGAATGATCACCTGGAAGTACTTGCCGCAGACCAGACAGGCATAGACATTGATAGGACTGAGGGAAACCACGCAGCATTTCTCGAAGTCAAAGTCAAGGTTCTGCAGGAGACAAATCTCAGGAAAAAGTGACCATTCATCATCAGTCGCGGCATGCCAGAGCATGTATAAAGCACCACTACAGCAGATAAGAAGAGAAGTGTCTCTGTACCTGACGTGCAATAGTGTCAAGATATGGACACTCTGTACCCTTTCTGATTTTGCTGCTTGAGTTCTGCACGGGCTCACTGCCGTTCGTTGCGGCATTTTGCAGATCCCCTGAACTCCTGTGCAGTTTGTTAGGACCTTCTGCAGCTTCTTCTGGTCTCTCTCGCTTCATACAGCCTCCTCAACGATCACTGGAGCGGCGAAGACTGTTCGCGAGAGGTTGCAGCCGGCCCAGGACTGAAGCAGCGACTACTTAGATACTAGCTAATTCCCGGTACAAAGGCTTGTGCACGTTTAGATTGGCTGATTTGCTGCTTCTACGGTATTTTCAATGATTGACTCAACAGTGAAGCTCCAAGTGTCGCCCTGTATAATGTCGTAGCGCCCTGCTCGATGTACACGCACCGCAGCAAGCTCAAACTCGATGTCACAGCAGTCGAGCAATTGATATTGGCATACCACCCTTTCTTTTGCCAGTAAGTGTTCTTTGTACCGGCAGGGTTTTGCAACCGTGTATTTATATGCATGCACGAGACACTTGACCGAATAGACTTGTCGTCTTCAATTCAGCTGTTTTCTTGCATTGAACGTCTGCAAACCTCGAGAGGACATTCGTGCATATAGCATGGTCGTGACCTCTTTCGACTCAGCTCTGTTGCGAGATGCCGTGTCAGGCTCTAGACAGTGTGCAAGCTGCAGTCTCCGGTATACCCACAGCCGTGCTGCTGTTACGTTCACCTCTTGCCGGACGTCGCGCAAAAGAAGCAGACGATCCCCAATTGCCGTCCGCCCGCCTGTGACATGCAGCTCCGCTTCTGCTCAGTTGCAGTCTGAGACAGAGCTTTTCCTTGACAGTCTGGAAAAGGAAACAGCCTCTGAGCTGCCTCCTGAATCAAAGCTTACAGCACAATTGCGCAAGCTCGAGACCCAGGTGAGTTCAATGTCGTTCACGCCTGCAAGCTTATACCAGGTGGTGATCACTGACACACATGCCTGCTGCAGTCAGTGGAGCTGCAGAAGCGTATCGATGACCTGTATCAGACTGCTTTTGCGCATGCTCAGAGCAATGGAAATGAATCAGATATTGAAGCCTCTACTACCCATGCAGCAACAACTGGTCTCACTGAGGAGGCATTTGGCAGGCTAGGGCGCACTCAACCTGAGGTTAGTACACACACTCTCAAGTCAAGCATCGCTGTTTACACAAAGCTCAGATTGTTCACTGCATTTAGATGCACGTCCAAGCAAACGCCTGCTGTACACATCATGATTGGTATGGACCTGCCAAACTTAATCACCATGCAGCTGCTAAAGCATACGTTGACTGTCTGCATCCTCAGCACAACAATTCCGAAATTACAAAGATTTAAATAAAATTTTATAATTAAGAATGCCTGCAGGCAATGAAGCAGCTACTTCACGACAAGGAGACTTCAGATCCCAAGGGCTGGGCCCAAACCCAGCAGCAGATTCAGACAGCTAAGCTACAGAGGACTCGCCTCACAAGGGAAATTGAAGACCTGAAGGCAGCGCTTGCGCAGGCTGAAGCGGATATGAGTCATGGTGTTGAAATTGCCAATTATTTCATGTCACATTCTCTGAGTGTGTTTGCACATACCAAGGTTCCTGACAGTGCCTGAGATAGCCTGCTGCCTAATCACAATTTATTTACCTTTGTTTCTACTTTCATATCAGCTGTTGCTTTTGCTGTCTGAAATTCACTGTCAAATTCACTTTCACTTACACTTACACATAGTCTTAAAAGGGATCGCTGTTGTCACACTCAAACTGCTTAGCCGGTAGTGTGATGCAAGCGTTACAGCTCTCATGGCCTTTTGTGCAAAGGTGTCATGTCTTGTGTTGCTTAAGTGTCAGCGTCTGCAACTCATTGGTTGGTTGCACTTGCTGTGCAGACGATCTAGATGATGTGGCAGACAGCGTGCTCCCAGGTGGCAAGGACACAGTCAGCATCTGCCTCATCACAGGCTTTGAGAGCTTCAACATCAGCCTCTACACCAAGGTGCATTGCATTCTGAGTCACTGTTTAATTTACGGAATTATTTTACATCATTTTAATGGCGTGATGTTAATTCATACCTATAAATGTCAGATAAAGTTCATGTTCAATCAGTTCCGCAAGGATGAAGGTCATAACTATTTAGTTCACGGTATCACACTCTGTGATTTTAACAGCATGGTAATAACTCATATCATTATGAGATAAGGTCAATGTTCAATCAGTTCTGCAAGGATGAAGGGCATTCCTGGGCTTGTTTGGCTATCATGAAGTGTGAAATCATTGACTCATTTGCCACACACGTTTAATTCGTCAACCACATGAAATCAAACACATGAAACAAAACATATGAAATCAAACCCATGAAGTTATTGGTTGGTAGAACATTTTTGATTCATTCATCAATCAATCAATCACTAGGGTCAGGTACAAACAGCCCTGAGTAGCTCCCTGTTTGAGCTGCATGCACGCTAGCAGGACATGCATGTTCCTTCTCAAGGGCCAAGCGCTGAGAGCCTTTGTAACAACACCTTTGGAACTGTCATGTGTTCACTCTGAATGTGATCATCGTCACAGACATCTGTGCTAGCTTGTGTCCAGCTGCAACTGACAAATCAGCTAGCTGAGAAGCTTACATTCAGCATGTATAGCATCTGCAGATGACAAAAAAGCTAGCTGAGAAAGTTTCTTTCAGCATGTATGGCATCTGCATGTGGCAAAGAAGCTAGCTGAGAAACTTTCTTTCAGCATGTATGGCATCTGCAGGTGGCAAGGAAGCTAGCTGAGAAGCTTCCGTTCAGTTTGTCTGTCATCTGCAGCTGGCAAAGAAGCTAGCCGAGACGCTTCAGTTCAGCTTGTCTGTCATCTGCAGGTGGCAAAGGAGCTAGCTGAGAAGCTTCAGTTCAGCATTTATGGCATCTGCATGTGGCACAGAAGCTAGCCGAGAAGCTTCAGTTCAGCTTGTCTGTCATCTGCAAATGGCACAGAAGCTAGCCGAGAAGCTTCAGTTCAGCTTGTGTGTCATCTGCAGGTGGCAAAGGAGCTAGCTGAGAAGCTGCCAAATGTGCGCCTACATGTCTTCAGTGACAGAGACCTTCAGCCCAAGAGGGCTCAAATCGAGGCTGCCTTGGCCGGCGCAGACATCTTCTTCGGCAGCCTGTTGTTTGACTATGACCAGGTCGAGTGGCTGAAGAGTAGGGTTGAGAAGATTCCACTGAGGCTGGTGTTTGAGTCGGCTCTGGAACTGATGTCTGCTACTCAGATTGGCACTTTCCAGGTATAACTTTGATGCTTTGCCTTTTACATTGCTATGCAGTGCCACACCATATAGCCTGTATTGTGACCTGACCCTTGTTCTAGTTTTCATTGGTCTGCTTTGGTTGCAGCATAATTTCTGTGTCCAGAGTTTTGCTGTGTCAGTAAGCGCATGCTTTGCACCAGCTGTTGTTATAGCCGTCAGGTTTTGTCTGTTTTGCAAGCTGACTAGTGCCTGTGCATACAAAGCTGCATTTTTCTGTGTCCAGAAAGCTTTCCTAGCTTAGGTTTATGCCGCGCACAAGTTTCCCCTGGGTTGCCCACAAGTATCCCCTGCGTTGCCCACAAATTTCCTCTGGGTTGCCCACGAGCTGCTCCCTGCTGCAGATGGGATCAACTGGCGGGAAGTCCAAGGGGCCACCTCCAGCCGTCAAGAAGCTGCTGGGCCTGTTTGGCAGTCAAAGAGAGGAGGACCGCATGGTCGGCTACCTGTCCTTCCTCAGACTGGGACCTAAGTTACTCAAGTTCCTCCCAGGCAAGCCAATTTTGTCAGTTTTTCTGGGCGTTTCCTTGGTTTTCTGGATTTTCTTGGGGTTTCTGACCTGTTGTGTTTGCCGTGACAACATAATCAGATCATGTGTTTGAGTTTTGCTGCATGCAGAACACTGCGCACAAAACAGCTTGAGCAATGCAGGTTTGGCACAACATGCCCAGCACGTTGATAGCTCAGTATGGCCAAAATCGTGCACCAACAAGTTGGTTTGTGTCCTATTCCTACTTTCTGATGCAAAGTAAAGGCTTGGCTGGCCGTAAGTTTCAGATATAATGCAAACGGCTTAGCCTGAAGCACCACATCCAGCTGTGTGCAGTGAGGGCAGAGTATAACTTGGCCAAGACTGGATTGTGACACGTGTTTCGGTTTGTTCACAGGGCAAAAGGCCAAGGACCTGCGCAATTGGTTGACAATCTACAGCTACTGGAACCAAGGGGGACGCTCCAATGTGGTAGCCATGTTTGTCCACCTGGTGGACCAGTACTTCAAACCCACTGGCGCATCCCCTGCCAAGCTGCTAGAAACACCTGCCACAGGTATCATCCATTTAAACCTAAAACATCTCCACAGTGTATAAACGCGTTTTTACTGTCCCCAGACGTTTCTGAGTTTAGATTTCCAGTGTAGGGATGACGTTTCTGAATTAAAATAGACGTTTCGGGATTGAAAAGAGCCATGTATATCATGAACACCTGCCACAGGTATCATCGATTTAAACCCATGTCATTCATGAACACCTGCCACAGGTATCATCCATTCAAACCCAGGGTAACTAATTTTATTATACGGTTTTGTGACATAAATACATTAAAAGTATTTGTTGTTTTTATATATATACATGTTGTGAATTTTAGGGTTTAGTTCATGAACACCTGGCGCAGATACAATCCACTTACATGCATGTCATTCATGAATACCCATGATACACTGTATGTAACTTTGTGTGTAGTCAGGTACACCTGCCACAGGTACAGTTTGCACAACAAGCAAGTTGACTTCTCAGGTGGAACTTGATCTGTGTCTGTGCATAACATGTGAGCTTCAGCAGTTTGGCAGCGGCCACAACAGTCCATAAAAACAAGAAACAAAACATAGTTTGTGCATTCAGTGCACCTGTACAGTATCTTCGATTTGAATTCGTTTTGTGCATGCTTTGTGGTCACGCATTTGTTCTGTTTTGTACCCAAAGATGCAACATCTGCAGCATGGCTGTTTCAGTATTTCAGCAACACACATCAAGTGTTGACAGCTGCATACCTTGAAATTTGCCTTTGTGCCACACGAGGCTTTAGAGACATGACCTGCATGCATTGTACAGGGCCAGATTGGATGATTGCCCTTGAATCCTTCGGGTATGAACACCTGATTTTTCAACTTGTGGACAAAATTTTCACAAATAATGACATTAATGCAGGATGCCTGCACCCAGAGCATGATGGCTACTTCAGCAGCCCAGCAGAGTACATGAAATGGTACAAGCAGCATGGCCCCCTGGGGGGTGACCCCACCCACCCCACGGTGGCTGTTTTACTGTACCGTAAGCATGTCATTACAGAGCAGATGTACATTGGGCAGTTGATTAGCAACATGGAGCAGCAGGGTGTGCGACCTATTCCCATCTTCATCAATGGCATCGAAGCACACACAGTGGTGAGACTCCTCGTTCTTCTTCTTGCAATTTCTTTTTGGTCCGTTTGTGATGCCTCCCACAATGGTAATTTTTCCGCAATCTAAATAGTGAGTCCGTCAGCTGCTGTTCTCTCTATGCTATATCAAGTGATCAAACTTGACAATACCCTACATTCTAAAAGGTCAACCCTAAAGGAAGTCATCTACATTGGTCTTGATGGCTTGTATAGATGTGAGTATGCCTGTTGAAAGTTGCCAAAGCACTTCCCCTAAAACAACAATGGCAAGCAGCACAGGAGCTTGACAGAGGAGCGTACGTTCAACCTTCAGACACAGCTTGGTTGCTTGCCATCAGCTGTTTGTCTGTGCATAGGTGCATGACCTGCTGACCAGCACCAGTGAGCAGGCAGCAAAGGGCAAGCCAAAGGGCAGCAACCCAACGCTGAAGGCAGATGCAGTCCCAGTCAATGCAGTGGTCAGCCCCCATTACATTTCCCCAGAACTCAGCGCTCTCTGTCTGTGCGCAGGTGCGTGACCTGCTGACCAGCACCAGTGAGCAGGCAGCGAAGGGCAAGTCAAAGGGCAGCAACCCAACGCTGAAGGCAGATGCAGTCCCAGTCAACGTGGTGGTCAGGCCCCATTAGCTTTCCCAGAACTCAGCATTCTCTGTCTCTGCGTAGGTGCGTGACCTGCTGACCAGCACCAGTGAGCAGGCAGCAAAGGGCAAGTCAAAGGGCAGCAACCCAACCCTGAAGGCAGATGCAGTCCCAGTCGACGCGGTGGTCAGCACCATTGGTTTCCCTTTGGTGGGGGGGCCAGCCGGGACCATGGAGGGGGGGCGCCAGGCAGATGTTGCCAAGGGGATTTTGACTGCCAAAAACATTCCCTATATCATTGCTGCACCTCTATTGATTCAGGTTGGTGTTCCCTGCCTGTCCTTGGTTACAGACTCACAGCATAGTCAGATGCAGGTCCAGCAGGCAGGAAAAGAAGAAGGGTTGCAGGCAGGCACATGTTGGGTGGACTGCATTAACAGCCAGGCACCATTAGTGCATCAGTGCTGTGCTCTTGTATCGTTTCCATCACATCATTACATTGTATCATGATACAGTCTTGTTGTATTTGTGTATATGCCTATAATTATACGTGCAAGATCACTGA
>JAABUO010007921.1_pt1 | contig 12076 bp, 9 predicted proteins | sample 5559291 | NCBI WGS metagenome assembly JAABUO01 (sample SAMN10711878, study PRJNA513372) | rock metagenome | isolation source: Antarctica rocks | place: Antarctica: Victoria Land, Finger Mt sud
TGCGCGGCACGACGTTGCTCATGAATATGACCACCAGTGGCGTGAATTCCCCACATGCGAGGAACACGAGCGCGAAAAGAGGGATGCGCAAGATATCCCGCTGGGTGCGGCGGAGGAGGTGGAATTCGGCGCGGGTGATGACGCCATTTTTGAGGCCTAAGACGGCAGAGGGAGAACGGCCTGTCGGCGATGGGAGGCGGGCGCGGAGGGGTTTGGAGAGTTTCCAGTTGGTGTAGACGCCCTTGAGGCCAGTGCGGTAGAAGGAAAGGTAGGCTTTGCCGAGGCGGAAGTAATAGGATGGGGCGGACTGGGAGGGTTCGCGGGTGGGGAGTTCAAGGTGGGGAGGGAGGGTGGATGCTGGGGGGTTGAGTTTGAGGGAGAAGCTGGGAGGGATTGTTAAAGCTGATGAGATGGGCACGCTGGGTTCAGGTGAGGAGGTCGGTGTGACTGCTACGGTCCGCTTGGAGGAAGGGGGCGGCTTGTATGGTAATGGAGTAGAGGATTTCGTGGTGTAACGGGGTAGAGACTGCGTGGAGAGGGGGAGGTAAAGACATTGTGAGCGTGAATGAAGGTGTGTGCGCAGTAGTGGCAGATATTTTGAGCTGCTGGAACCGCGTATAAGGAGGGGCATCACATTCAAGAGCAACGATGATGAAAATTGATTCGCCGCACGAGTTTTGTGGTTGCGGCTCGGTCCGCAATCTTGCAGTTTCCACCAAAAACTACGCCTCTCGCTCGTGACAAGTCTGACAGAACATCCTGTCGCATCGAAGGAGAAAGGGATCTTAAGGCTATGTCTGGCAAGTTGCAGAGGTAATGGAGCTCATCGAATGCTCTTCTTCCCGGTCTAGCGTATAGCGCCAGGTTCAAACGCTGACAATAACTAGCAAAGATGCCTCGACAAATCCCAGAGGAATACCCTATGCGCCGTTCGTGGACAAGGTGGAGGACTATGTCTCATCAAGAGGAGAGGTGGATGAAACGATGAAGAGTTTTCAAGAGATGATATCGTATGGCTTAATCCTTGTTGCCTACTATAGACAAGGCTGATTGCAGCTCCTTGGACAGGAAATACCAGTTTATGGAAGTCAATACGCAAAGGCGGCTACAGGGACTGAAAGAGAAAGTACCCGACATACAAAAGACTCTAGACACTGTTCGATTTCTCAAGACGCGAAAGGTCGGTCTTCCTTAAGCTTTGGCTCCTTGGTTGTTTACTGAAGAAACCGTTGGCCCAGCCGCACTCTGACCCTATCGAAACTGCGTTTGAACTTAATGATACTCTCTATGCGAAAGCACTTGTGCCACCCACAGAAGAAGTGTATCTATGGCTGGGCGCGAATGTAATGCTATCTTACCCGATTGCAGAGGCAGAGACGCTACTTCAATCAAAAATAGATGCGGCTCAACAGACTCTAGCAAACTGTGAAGAGGATCATGACTTTCTGAGGGAGCAGATAACGGTAGGATACCAGATCCATAGTTTGGTCATGTGTTAGGACTAATTGTGGTGGTAGACACTTGAGGTTGCGACGGCGAGGGTCTACAACTGGGATGTGACGACGAAGCGGAAGGAGAAGGCTGAGCAGGGCGACCAGGGAGACGGAGAGAAGAAGAAGATTTTGCTTGATGGTTGATAGTGAGGCATTTAGTCCTGATTTGAAGCTTTGTAGACGCGTGTTGACACATTCAGTTTTTTCCAGATTTTCTGCTTCGGGAAAGATCGAGCTTTGAAATCCTTTTCCATGAGATAAGGGTAGTAGGCTAAGACCCTTTGCCAGAGCTTGAGGTGTTGTGAGTCCCCGATCGTACCAGAGGCTTCGTTGTGGTTGACGAGGATGTGTACTTATATTGTGTGGCTAGAGTGATAGTGAGATACCTTACATACCTGACTCGACGGTGAGGTGCAGGGTGTTCACCGTGGACCATCCCCCGCATAGAATGCCATCATACCTAGCTGCAAGTAGATTAGAGTCTTCGCTTAAAGAAACTGATCGCCCGCTAATGTCTATCCCTGTCATGGCAGAAAGAGCTTAAATACGGCCTTGTCCCTTGGCCGCGACTTCTTGAGAAATAGGGTATTTTGATACATATGAGCTTGCACCAGGAGTGAAGTCAACAAATGCCATTGGCCTTCAATACAAATATAAAGTAATCCAAACAAAAGACTCTCCCGTGGTTCTCAACTTCAACAAAGTAACAAATCGCTATCGATCCCACTATTCCCATCAACGACCGTCGCACCACAACGCTTCCGCGCAAGCACACGACACCCCCACATCCCAACGCTTTTAAACCAAAGCCCCGGGACCGCAATACCAACGTCAATGAAACGATTCTAGGCGGTCTAAAGCGAATCTACAATCAATGCTGCTGCGACTTCCGAACAGCCTTCACTATCCCATAACCGTCACAGAGTTATTGAAGCAACCAAACGACAATGTCGAGAGGTTCGCACCGCTGTTCTTATACTCCTATAAGACTACGGTGACAGAAGGTGACAATTTGGGCAATGAGTATCAGGTCGAGAAGCTGTTCCCGACGAAGTTCGAATCCAACGTCGAAGGCATACTGAAGCAATGGAAGATCAACGCAGGCACCGTCATCGATCATCCAGGGTAAGTCAATAAATATAGCCGGTCTGGTTCATGCCAACAGTACTGATCTACCAGTAGCGTAGCCATAGCGGAGATTGTGGAACCATGTGCCCATGGAGTACAGTTCGGGGGTATGTGTGTCAACTGTGGCAAGGATATGACGGAGTGCGCCCTCCTATCCCTTGTTCAGTATATAACTAACTCATACGTATGAAGGTCGACCTATGTCACACAACAACTAGATGCTACTCGCGCAACAATCAACATGGTCCATGACAACGTTTCCCTTACTGTCAGCCAAGACGAAGCGTCCAAAGTCGAAGATGAAGCCAAGAGACGACTCCTGGCATCTAAAAAGCTGTCGCTCGTTGTAGATTTGGATCAAACAATCATACATGCAACAGTGGACCCCACCGTGGCTGAATGGCAGAAAGACGAGAGCAATCCGAACCATAATGCGGTTAAAGACGTCCAGGCCTTTCAGCTTGTCGATGATGGACCCGGTGCGCGAGGATGCTGGTACTACATTAAGCTTCGACCAGGCTTGAAACAGTTTCTCGAGAATATTTCCAAACTATATGAGCTGCATATCTACACTATGGGAACAAGAGCGTATGCGCAAAACATCGCCAACATCATTGACCCAGAACGTAAGATTTTTGGCGATCGAATACTAAGCCGTGACGAAAGTGGTAGCTTAGTGGCCAAGAACCTCCAGCGACTGTTCCCGGTAGACACCAAGATGGTAGTCATCATGGACGACCGCGGCGATGTTTGGAAGTGGAACGATAATCTCATCAAGGTGACGCCATATGATTTCTTTGTGGGCATTGGCGACATCAATTCAAGCTTCCTACCTAAAAAGCCCCCCGCAGTTCCATCTCCTAAAACAGCTGCGCTCACACCGGATAGTCCCAACCAAAATATTGCCGAAGGCGCAGTAGCCAAGGGATCAGAATCGACAGCTAATGAGGATGGATCTAGCCAGCAAGAATTTTCTTCTTTGACAAGTACGGGCACTGCGGTCAGCAGCAATGTGTCTACTTTGGAACAACTTGTGTCTATGGGAGGCGGCAATGACCCGACTATACTACAAGCCCAGGCTAGTCGTCAAGATGAGACTCTAGCAGCACAATTGCAGGAGCGACCTCTACTCCAGAAGCAAAAGCAACTAGAAGCAGAAGATGCCGCAGCTACCGAATCCTCTACACAGGAAGACGCTCAAGCCAATCCTACCCTACATCCAGATGAACCAAATGATCTTGAAAAATCTCGCCACAACCTCCTCCAGGATTCCGACCGTGAACTCTACCATCTTGAACAATCTCTTTCCATAGTTCATAGCGCATTCTTCGCTGCGCATGCTCGTCAGTTGGCTTCCGTGCAAGGTGGTCGCATTGCTGAACTCCGTGGGTCGCAGAAACAAAAGAAACCTCTAAATGATAATTCAGATCTGGCAGTGGTGCCCGATATCAAAGTTGTGATGCCACGAATCAAACGTTCGGTTCTCGATGGGGTTGTGATCGTTTTCTCTGGTGTCGTTCCTTTGGGCATGGACGTCCAAAGCAGCGATATAGGTCTGTGGGCGAAGAGCTTTGGTGCTCAAGTCGATGAAGATATTGGGAAAAGAACTACTCATCTAATCGCAGCAAGGAACCGGACTGCCAAAGTCAGGCAAGCAGCGAAGAGAGGTAAGGGAAAAATCAAGATCATATGGCCACAGTGGTTGATGGATTCGATATCTCGATGGCAGAGTTTGGATGAATTGCCTTATCTAATCGACGTAGACGAGAGCGGTTCTGGGAAAATAGGGATGGCCGAAGAGGATGAAGTTCTTAGTGAAAGTGAGGCCGTACCAAGTGAAACGGAGAGTGATGAGGACGATTCGCCCGGTTCAGAGCGCTCCGGGAAAGCTAAACCATCATTAAGCATCAACGTCGGCGAAGATGAGGAATCTGACCTTGAAGGACTACTGCCGGATGACCTAGAAGACGACAAAAGCCCTGTCGGTGGTACAGAAAAGGACTGGAAAGAAATGCATGATGAGCTTGCGGATTTCCTGGGTAGCGATGCAGAAGACAGTGACAACGACAGTATGGCAAGCGGTGAAAGCGGAAGGAGCTGTGCCAGCTCGAAAAGTCTGAGCAACAGGGGAACGAAACGTGCTCGATCGGAGGATGGAGAGGAGGGGGAACCTGGATTGCCACAAAGCAGGAAGAAGCAAGCAGTTGGAACGGCGACGAGTTTGAGTCAGACGATTCTCACAAATTCCAGCCACTCGAGCCTACCTACACCCGATATTACGGCAAGTGAAGAAGGAGATAAGTACGATGAGGATGGTCCAGAGCCAAACGACATAGATGATGACGGTGGAGGGGATGGATGGAGTGATTTGGAAGATGAGTTGGGGGCGGAGATGGATAAGGCAGAAGCCGAGAGCGAGGAGCAAGGGGAGGGATAGAGGTTGTGCGGTCTCATGGATGTTTCCTATCTTACCTATTTTGATGGCAACAAGAGATTCCCCTAGCGATGCCTGGCCATTTCAGCCTGTTGCCTGTCACCTTGTCAGAAGCCCGTAGGTAAAGATAACGATACACGTATTTACCCCTCATCGAGCCAAACTCCTTAACGGGCCACGCTAAGCCCTAGAACTAGGGTTATGAAAAACTTATTATCATAGTTAATCACTTTCATGACTATTTTTTTTAAAAATGAGTTGAATTCTCGTTCGAGCGCTATGTAATTCTCAAGAATCCTAACCCTAGGGCTTAGCGTGGCCCGTTGACATGTATGGGGGTCCTTTTCGCCTTGTAGTAGTACATGTAATTAAATAAACTTAATCATACAAAAATGACTTCGTACAAAGTGACTCTGGGATCTAATCTAGCTTAAATAGGCTTAGCGGTACATGAGCCGCCGAGCTCCGTGTATGAGGGCTTGGCGATAACTCGTTAATAACTCGGGTTATAACTGCGCCAAGAGTCCCCCTGCACTACCGTGTAGGGCTGATGGCATCGGCAAAACTTCATGAATTTTTGACGGGGCTTTCAGCTTTGCGATGCATGATTGACTACCTCCATTTATGATATTGAGAATGAACCTACAACCGTAATTATCTCTTGTATCGAAAGATCACGAAACAAGCATCACATTACAGGTGCAATACCACAACACTATCACCCAAACAGAGCTTCCATGTATCCCCGTTTGGCATGTGAAGGACTTATCGCGTGTCACCTGAGCAACTCCGCCAACCCCGGGCTACAAATAATCACGTCGTCAACCTGACCCGGTGGATCCCGATCTCGTCTTAATATGGCGCATGAAGAGGAACCTAAGAAGAGAGTCGGGCGGAAGCTCACAAAGAGAAGGAAGCCCTTGAGACATTCGTCCATACAATATCCCGAGAGGCTTATGGACGAAGGGGACGCGCAGGAAGATGTCACAGCTATTAAGGGCATGCCCGCGCAATATTTGAATCAGTCGGTATTCTCGATGATTGCAGCTGCCGGCTCCAAGGTCGACTTCAACGCCCGTTTTGAAGACGAAAGTAGTGACAGTGAAGAAGAGGGTGGAGCCCCAAAGGCGCAGCATCGAGTGGGAGAGCATGCGTCGAATACACCGCCTCAAGAACATGCCGATCAGCAACGTGAAGAGCCTGTTGTGCGAGCAAAGTCTGCCAAAGAGCACGGCAGGCTTCTCGAGCACAGTATCCTCAGGTCTTTACCGAAGCTCACCTCGCGGACCAAGAAGGAGAAGAACTACATGTCACAGAGCACAATCCTTCCATCGAATGAAGAGACATCAAATTTCCAAGGCCAGAAGAGCATTACTCCTCGAGATGCTCCCGTCATGAGCAGGATGTTGGAAGCGGAGGCACGAATGAGTTCGTCGACAATTATTCCAAAAGAGGAGACGGATAAGGCGGATACTGCCGATCAAACCGAAGGGGTAAGAAGCACAGCGGGCCCTGGCAGTCTTGTAATCCGTCTAAAAGAGATCTTTGGGTTCGAGAAACCTGAGGAGGTGATATCTGGTGTGCCTCGTACAGCCCTTGGTGTGAACTCCTGCTAATCGCATGCCAGAATATCCATGCTGGCTTCTCCAGAGTGTTCTGCTGCAAGGGTACATGTACATCACTCAGAATCACATTTGTTTCTATGCATATCTGCCCAAGAAATCGGTAGGCAATTCCTTATTATCTCCCCACATTACAAGCCTAACAACTTCCTAGAATGTGGTTGCCAAGTCTGGGCATCTCTCAAAACGTGGAAAGCAGAATCCTCGGTTCAATCGTTATTGGTTTACCTTGAAGGGAGATGTTCTTTCATATTTTACAGATGTTTCGGATCTTTACTTCCCAAGTGGAAATATTGATCTCCGTTACGGTATTTCCGCATCGCTTTCCGAACCTAAAGAAAAGGGTAAAGATCCTACACACTTCTCAGTTGTCACAAATCAACGTGCCTACTATTTCAAGGCCGACAGTGCCGCGAGTGCCAAGGAATGGGTCAAGACCCTGCAGAAGGTCATCTTCAGATCCCACAACGATGGGGACAGCGTCAAGATCTCTTTACCTGTGGAGAATGTGATCGACATCGAGGAAAGCCCAGTGATTGAATTTGCCGAAACTCTGAAGGTCCGTGTTGTGGATAGCGACGAAACCTATGCTATAGACGAGGTATGAGAGGACACTTTTCAAGCTGCGAGTCCGAAGCTGACTGTCTGGGTCCAGTATTTCTTCTCCTATTTTAGCTTTGGCAAAGATGCTCTCAGTGTTCTACGTACCATGGTAGAGAACACTGCGGCTCAGAAAATCCCGATAGACTACCTTTTACCAACAGCAGGAAACAACGATAGCGGCAGCTCACGAAACAGCTCTCGAGAGCCGAGAAGATCGCAAGACCCTAGGCGATTAAGTCCATTAGATACAGCGGCGCCCGTGCTTCAAGATAGCGTTCACACTACCTTGGTGTCAATGTCACCGCACAACGCTCAAGGTAGCCCCCGCATGAGTGGTGACTGGGGCAGAAATAGTATGGATGTCAGTCCTAGAAGTATGGATCTCATCAGAGATCGTGGTCGCGCAAGTTTCGATATAGGCAGAAGCGCGAGTACCAGTAGGATGAGCCTTAGCAGAAATCGCCGGGAGGACAAATCACCTTCTTCGAAACCACAAGGCTCCTCCGATTCATATGTTCATTCTTTGGAGCCCGGCACCGAGTCATCCGCTCTAAATGAATCAAGCGCTGGCACCCAGGCATCTGGAAGTCAGATTCTAAACCGAAGCGACGTTTTCCATTCGCCTACCATTCACCGCCTCCAGCAATCACCTTCTGGTCTTGATGGTGAAACCCGGAGACGGTCAAAAGACACTGCCAGAAATGATTCCCCTCATGGTCACATCAAAGTTCGTCCTCCAACGAGAGCTGATGCCCAGCAGCAAAAATTCTCCAAATTGAGACACGGTCCTCCAGAAATCGATAGGGCGCGGCTGGATACTAGGCACCCGAATTCTTCACCAACATTGCAGCAATTAGTCAAAGCTGGCAGCTACCCTTTACAGCGAGCTGCTGGATTTGCTGGCTATCTACGAATGCGATCTAAACGAATGAGTAATTTATTGGCTACAGAATCGATGGGCTATGTAGAGAAGGTTTCAGGGATGTGGGCTGGAGGCAGAAAGCACTACGGTGATGGGGAAGGAGTTCTGCCCGAAGATCGGCTGGAGGACCTGGAGGATGAGGATGATCCAGACGGATATGGCGACCGGTTCAGGGCCCACTTTGCCCTACCACCGTCCGAGAAACTTCAAGCAACTTATTTTGGTTACTTGCATCGAGTTTTACCGCTATATGGTAAGGTATATGTCAGCAACAGGAAGCTTTGTTTTAGGAGTCTTCTACCTGGTACCAGAACGAAGATGGTTCTACCTCTCAAAGATATCGAGAACGTCGACAAGGAGAAGGGTTTCCGTTTCGGGTACTCGGGTCTTGTTGTCGTCATTCGAGGGCATGAAGAACTCTTCTTTGAGTTTGGACAGTCCGAAATTCGTGACGACTGTGCGATCACTCTACTAGAGAACTTGGAGTCTATGAGATATTTGCAGGAATCCGGTATCTTGGCACAAGAAGATAAAGCAGAAGCGGAAACAGCAAAGGCTGAGCACCAGATGCTACAAGAAGCACGACTAGATGGCTATAATGATCACGACATCAAATTACCCAAGTCGGCGGACGAGGCTCCCCACGCTTATGAAGCACCACCTATCCTGTTCGATGACCCGAGAGCATCAATACTTAACTTCAAGCCCACCGAGTCCCTAAGGATCACTTGTCTTACGATAGGCTCTCGTGGAGATGTACAGCCATACATAGCATTATGCAAGGGATTTCTGGCAGAAGGGCATAAACCCAGGATTGCCACACACAAGGAGTTTGAGCCTTGGGTCAGAAAGCACGGGATTGATTTTGAGCCAGTTGATGGCGATCCGGCGGAGCTAATGAGGATCTGTGTCGAGCACGGCATGTTCACATACTCATTCTTAAAGGAGGCATCATATAAGTTCCGTGGCTGGATTGATGAGCTTCTTACCTCAGCGTGGAAGGCTTGCCAAGATACAGATCTCCTCATCGAAAGCCCAAGCGCCATGGCTGGTATTCACATTGCAGAAGCTCTTGGCGTCCCTTACTTTAGAGCCTTTACCATGCCTTGGACACGCACCCGAGCATATCCTCACGCCTTTGCAGTGCCGGAGCACAAGATGGGAGGTGCCTACAATTACATCACCTACGTCATGTTCGACAATGTCTTCTGGAAAGCCATCGCTGGCCAAGTTAATCGATGGCGGAAGAAGGAGCTTGGACTTCGAAGTACAAATCTCGACAAGATGCAGCCAAACAAGATCCCGTTTCTGTACAACTTCAGCCCATCGGTTGTATCTCCGCCTTTGGATTACAGTGACTGGATCCGGGTCACGGGATATTGGTTCCTTGATGAATCCTCAGATTGGACTCCACCAAAGGACCTTTCGGAATTCATCCAAAAAGCCCGTACGGACGGAAAAAAACTCGTCTATATCGGCTTCGGTTCCATCGTGGTCTCCGATCCCGCGGCTTTGACAAAGACGGTCGTTGAATCGGTTCTCAAGGCAGACGTCCGCTGCATCCTTTCGAAAGGCTGGTCCGACCGCCTCGGTAACCACGATGCCGCTGTCCCCGAGGTTCCGCTTCCCCCGCAAATTCTTCAGATAAAGTCGGCACCGCATAACTGGTTATTCTCGCAGATTGATGCGGCAGCTCATCACGGTGGCGCGGGTACAACGGGCGCTAGCTTGAGAGCTGGCCTCCCCACTATCATCAAGCCATTCTTTGGGGACCAATTCTTCTTTGGAAACCGGGTAGAGGAATTGAGAGTAGGTATCTGCTTGAAGAAGCTGAACGTCACTGTCTTTTCGCGAGCATTATGGGAAGCTACGCATAGCGAGCGGATGGTTGTTAAGGCAAAGGTCTTGGGCGAAGCGATTCGAAAGGTATGTGTTCTACATCTATTCCATTTCGATTTATCCACCAAGCCACTTTCCCTCCTTTCGCTCTCGAGCCTATCACGCTAATCATCCACCCTAATAGGAAAATGGCGTTGCAACCGCCATCCAAGCCATCTACCGCGACCTCGAATACGCCAAATCACTTATCAAAAACCGCAGCCAGACAAATACCGCAGACTACGATGTGGGCGACGAGGAAAGCTGGACGTTCATCGGCGACGAAAGCGACCCGGAACTCGCGAGAAGAATCAAGGAGTGGGATCCTATGGCGAGGAGGTCCGCAGCGGTCAGGGATGATGATGCTGCTGCTGCTGCTGCTGTTGTGGGACCGTCGATGAGGGGGGTGGAGAGGTCGACGTTTTTGGAGTGAGACGTTCGTGTCTTAATTTTTTGTTCAGGCACAATGAGTCCAGAGACAGCGGGGGGCAGGAGATGGCTGGAGATGATGGGCATTGCGTTGGTGCGGTATATCTTTCTTGTACTGCGTTCAGAGCGAGCGTGTCTGTTATGAGATTATTGACAATTACGAGAGGTCTCTGTCCTGAAGGATACCAATACATCTGGGACGGTCTTAGATGGCTGACGCACGAGGCTATTCTACTAGGGGTAGGACGTTTATAAGGCACGCTCTAGCTTATGGCTTAGATGTTGAGAGATAACCAAACCCAGTCTTTTTGAAGATATTCCGCTTGAAATGAAGAACAACTTTCTCGTGTGGAGGTTTCATACATAGTCATGAGTTAAAGCTACTTGCAAACCCTTCTGATTGGCCGAAGGTTTGAGCTTTGTGGGGGGTGGGGTTGTTGGTTGGTATTTAGGATTTTCAGTTGCACAAGGGCTCGCACTTTTGATGGTTTTTCATGTTACTATTCTCTTTGACGATTTAGAAGACGTCTTGAGTAATTGCTCTCTAGCATTTCAGCACCCTTGCTTTTGCGATTTTGACCAATCTGGGGTTTTCAGATGTTGCTGAGTCGTAGAGGGAAATGCACAGACGGACGAGCACAGAGAGACAGAGAAAGGGGGAAGGAAGGGGGAGAGATGAGTGCCAGGATAACCGGGTAGTGTAACAACGGACACTTTAGGCACAGAGAAGGTAGAGAAGGGGTGTGAGGTGAGGTGTACGGATATAAGGGACTTTGTTGATAGTGGGGAATTGATGTGGTTGGGGGTATGGTGTTTTGGTGAGGATGTTTTTGATCGAAGGGTTTGAGAACTAGAGTTGAAAATGTAAAGGAGCCACTTCATAGGGAAAACGGACTTGTTTAATCTGACATTGGTCATATTCATGAATTCATGACTATAAAAAAAAACGATGTTGATCGATGAGAAGTCACTAGGGAAGACAGAAGGAAATGAGTAAACGCAGAGAATTGAACACAACCCCAATATATAGAGGCTTGAAAGACCTTAGCCTCCACATGCTTGAAACTTCCCATCACTCAAGCAAAAAAACCCTACTAACGAAACCTCATCCGTCCATTCAACCAAGAAGATATCCGCTTCAACCAAACCCAACCCACCAATCCGAATTTTCCACTCAAGAAAACCATCACCCTGACAACAGACAAAATCTCATTCTTGCTCTCGGTGATATCCCTTCAAACTGGAAATCCCTGAAGCAGAAACTTCCCACCCGCAAGGAAAAAAAGTCCGATTAGACGTTTCCCACCAAACCCCTACGTCACCGCTGTCCCCCCACCCACCCCCTCATCGATCGCCGACTGCTTCCAATCCGTCTCATTCCCCGCCAAAGCCCCGTGCCGTGGCGTATACCCCTCGACCGCCCTATCCACATCACTGTTTGTAGCCCACACAAAGACTCCGAGTCCTCCTATTTCACCGCCTTGGGCCCATCCTGCTGGTTTGGCCGTGCGGACGCAGCTGTTGGGATGGTTAGGGGTGTGATTGTAGAGGCATGGGGTTGTAAATT
>JAABUO010007924.1_pt1 | contig 12074 bp, 1 predicted proteins | sample 5559291 | NCBI WGS metagenome assembly JAABUO01 (sample SAMN10711878, study PRJNA513372) | rock metagenome | isolation source: Antarctica rocks | place: Antarctica: Victoria Land, Finger Mt sud
AGATGCTCGAGTCATTTAAAGTTACAGACTCTGTAAGCTTCTTTTATAAATTAAAACTATCAGAAATAATGCGTATACACGATGTATTTCATTTAAAGCTTCTTTAATCTGCCGTTAATAATTCATTATTTAACTAGAAAAATGAATTCTCGAAACTAATAGTAATAAACGATAAGAACGAATAAAAGATTAATAATATACTAAATTCTTAACGTTATTAAAAACGACTTTAATATCGAGTTAAATAAAAGAATTATAATAATAATCTTAACTGATATAACGTTAACGACGATAAATTTATAAACGTTTAAAAAGTAATTAATGACTTTCATATTAAATATTCAGTAAAAGCGCACTAGAATAATACATTCATGCGAACATGAATAGTTAAAGAAAAAAGATAATGTCACGATTCTAGCCTTCGCTTTATTTAAATCTAATAAAGCTAGTTAAGATCTGATTAATTGTGTTAAACTGAGTTAGTTTAACATAAATTACGTTAAACTATTATAAACTAGCTTAAAGCTAATGTTAACACGCTAGTAATCTAGCGCGCCTTCGTAAGTACAAGACTCTTCGCGTGTTATATCTTCTTTCTTTCTTAGCATTTATTTATTAGTTAAATGATACTTATATAACTCGCTTTATACTAATCTTTAACATAACTCGCTATTAGTTTCTTATTCTTTCGCACATCAGCGATTATAATAATAAACTGAGCTTTAATGTTCGCTTTACGAATTATCGCTTTCTTTATTAAATGATTAAGATAAATTAATCGATAGTAAAAAATCTCTCGATTAATGTTAATTTAATACGCTCGTTTCTTAATTTAATTCTTTACGTTCATTATGAACTGAGATTTCATAATCATTACGTATTAAGCACGATGCATAATATAATTTACTTTTATCATTTAAAAGCCTTTAACGATTATATTAAGACTTTTATCGTTATCTTCGCTCTCTTTTTAAAAGATATTTACGAGCTTTTATCGATCATTCATGCTTAGTTAAGAATGCATTCATATCGCTTTTCGCTTAATCTTCAGAAATCACTATTGTAAAATTAGTCTCTTTGCTAACGAAAATGTAGTTATGTGCGTAATAAATAATAAAGATAGAATTTATAAATTACGAGCAGAAATTAAAATACTTACTAGTCATATCACGAAGCATACTACGAGACATATTAAGAATATAATGAATCGATTTAACTTTTCGCTCTCATTCTTACGATTTTTTCAAAGAAATTAAATTAATTACTAAATCTTCGAACTTTTCTTAATTAATGTATTTAAGTTTTAATGATAAAAGAAGTTATTATTTAAATTAACAATGCGTTAGCCGTTCTTTTTAATCTCTTTAACGATTTTAATTACTTAATTAAATTTTATTAATCTTAATAATAAAAATAGCGTTACGACGCTGCGTACGTCGTTCGTCTTTTTTTTATACTGTAATAAATTTAATATTAACTTCATTTTTTTCGTACTAATCTTTCGCTTGTGTTAATCTTTAATTTTTTAGCATAAATTATCTTCAGATTCGCGATAATTCGATTTATTTCTTTCTTTCTTTAATTTGCATATTTCGCATTAACATTAATCTTAATGTTAAATTAATGATGCATTAATAAATTAAGAATAGATTTATCGTTTAAAGATTAAATAATACGATCATTAAACTGTATTATAAGAGTAATTATTATTATAATTAACGTTTAAGCACAGAATTTCATTTCTACGATTTATTCGTTCTTCTTCTTTAACTTCTTGTACTTAATCTCGAAAGTCGTTAATACGTTAACGATATAATGACTTAGCTTTACATCATTATATCATGCTTCTTTCTTTAAACAGGCTATAAGTTTTGTTAAATCGTTTAATTCTCGAAACATTAATGTTTTCGATAAAAATTAAGCGTGCGACAGCTTGTCTCTTAACAGTTTTAATATAATTTTAAGTTATTCGATCGTTACTTTATAATCGCGATTAAATTCGTTCTAATAAAGAAACTTTTAACGACGAATGACTTTTCGTATTTAATATTATATAACGTTAATTCGATCTTAGTATTAATAAGTATCTTAATTTCTTAATCGAATATTTAGTTAAACTCATACTTGCGAACGATTTTTGTTATTCACGTAAAATACGATTTTATCGTTGTTATAATCATGAAGCGCTCTTGTTTAAGTAAAGCACGATGTTTATGATTAAATAATAAATATTTCAGTTCATTTAAGATTATTTTATTAATTACTTTATTACTATCATGCGCTAAATGATATTTTAAGGCCGTTCTTTAATAATTCACATTTATACAGATTATTCATTCTTTAATTTATTTTCGTATCAGTGATTTAAGCACGAAAATTAACACTGATTTATTCTTTAAAGTATTCATTTAAATCGTCGTCGTTAAGACGTTCTTATATGAGTACTTAAATGATCAGAGATTCATGAACGAGCATCGTGTTTCTTAATCTTAAAACGTGTTAATGATGTTCTTAACGAGATGCGTACTATCTTTAAAGATTTTTCGCGTCTTTCTAATAATCTTTTTAATTATGTAAAGTTAACGATTTAACACGATATGAGTAAAGATTATAAATGTTTAAAGTTTTAAAAAAGTTAAATCGCATTATTTATTATGATTAAAACGATTCGTATCTTATCGTATTTTATATTCATTTTTAAAATATTATCACGAGCCTTCGAGTAAAATGATGAAAAGAATCTTTGTTAAATCGTTCTGATGACTGCTTTTAATAATAATTCTTTAAACATCTCGTCGAAAATCGATGTTAATGCTTTTACTTACTTCGTTCAGATTAAATCGTTCTTTTCTGATCGTAAACGTTCGATTATGATCGCTCGAAACCTTTAATAATCGAGATAAATGAGTCGATTAAGCTTCTTAACACTTTTCTTAATAATCTTTTCTGTATTAAATATTACTTGTTACTCGTAAGCCTTTATCTTTAAAATAAACAATTTAAAAGAAAAGAATAACTGCGAATTAAAGAATTTTAACGTTATTACACTTACTTTATTAATGAAAGCTTTCTTTTTAACGATTAATGAAAACAGTTAAATATTCATTAACTTACTTTTTACACGCTTAAGTTCATTAAAGACGCGTAAAGTTATAACCTTAAGCGTTATTATTCATTATTTATTTAATATTCGTCATTCTGCCTGATTCGTAATGATATTAATTAGAAAAAATTTCAGTTACATTTTAAAATTCTTAAAGATGAATCGTATTTTAAGATTCAGTAAATTAATTTTCGTTATCTTAAAATGAATTACGATTTATACGATCTTTAATTACGATTTATCTTATTTAAAGCCTTTTTAACAGATATCGCTACTCACATTACGTAAAGAATAATCATATTAACTCAGTAATGACTGCATTAAGAATTCAGCTACGGTTAAAGATATCTTAATGTAAATTAACTAACTATGCTTAAATGAACGTTTTTATTAAGATTTTGCTTACTTTCATCTGAGTTAAAGCTAATGATATCGATTGCTTAATAACGGAAAAAAGCTAATGAGACTAGATTTTTAATGTCACGAAGAAATCTTTAAATACTAAAAGCTGAATAATATTTTAGCAAAAGATATAAGAAATAAGCTAACGATACTGTAAAGAAGTTACAAGAAGTAAGTAAGATTAATTAATAATTCTGAAGTTAAAGCTATGTCGACTAAATATTATTAAAGAAGTAAATTAATTAAAGCATTTAGTTATTATTTCTAGAAGCTTAGCTAGAAGATGAAAACTCTGTAAACGAGCTCAGTTTTATGAGACGAAGAGTTTTAACAGATGTGCTCTGCATACAATACGTTAAGTTATGAGATACGAAAATAATAATATTTAATATAATCTTTTTATTACGAGAATCTGTTAATACTTTATTATTTAGTTTATTTATTCATCGCGAGTCATTAAATGTAATGAGTAGAAAAGTACAAGACAGATGTGATTAATCTTCTCACTATGTTACATATTTAGTCTGCACGAAAGAGCGAGCGCAATATACGAAATGAGATAAAAAAGCGGAAGAAAATAAGCGAAATCATGCTTTTAAAGAACTTTATATGACTTTTTTTAATTCTAGTAAAAATTATGACATCGTTAGGCTAGCAGATATTCTATTTGTCGAATTAAAAAGCGTTACATTTTCATAATTTTTAATTATTATGAAGCATTCGACTCTTTTTATTCTTACTCAAGAAAGAAATACATGCGATTGTAAAACTCAGCCTTAAAGAGCTTTACATGCTCTCTTTTAATTCTAGTAAAGATTAAAATATCGTTAAAATATCGTTAAACTAGTAAATATTTTATTCGTTAAACTTAAAAGCGTCGCATTTTCATAATTTATAGCTTATCACGAAGCATTCGACTTACACTGTTCTTACTTAAGAAAGAAATACGTGCGATCATAGAACTCAGCCTTAAAAAGCTTTATATACTTTCTTTTAATTCTTATAAAGATTAAAATATCGTTAAAATATCGTTAAGCTAGTAAATATTTTATTCGTTAAACTTAAAAGCGTCGCATTTTCATAATTTATAACTTATCACGAAGCATACGATCTACGCTGTGTTTACTTAAGAACGAGACGTTTATTATCGTAAAATAAATCATTAAATTTTTTTAATGCTAATATATAATACTGCTATAATAAAGATATGATTAAGAATTCTGTTTTGTTTTATTCTAGTTCACGTTATAATAACGTTAGTTTAACACATTACTAATAAGTAATTAAAAAGTTACGTGCGCTAATTCGTAGTTTAGTAAACATCGCATGCTCGAGAATATTATTTATCTTCTTGCTTAAGTATAACGATTACTTCTTAAAAATGAAACAGAATCGCGTTTACGTAATTTATAAAAAATTATATACGATAATAAAAGATCTTAAACTATACGTCGCATTTTGTCGAGTACAACGTAAAAAATTTAATAAAAAAGTGCTTAAAAGAACGATTAAGAACTTAGTTCTGCTAGCGACGAAAACGTTTAAAAAGAAGACAGAAACTGTAATGATAGCAAGCGCTAGCTCGACGATAACGCTTACTAAAGGAAAGATTAGATGACTTGTTAAATGATTTCAAATTACTTAATAAGTTAACGTTTCTTATAACGTATTAAGAATGATTTATTACGATTAAATAACGAGATGTTAACGATGAAGTTATTAAAGGTATTAAATAAGCTAAAGCTCATTCTTTTAATGTTCTTTAGCGATTAGTTTTACATATTAATATCATAATAACTGAGTATAATTATAGCAAGTTTATTATGTTTCACGTCTTTTATATTTAAATGCGCTAGCGAATAACTAACGAAGTCGACCTTATAGTTTTAATCGCTTTTAATTTTTTTAAGAAAAGGCTCGAGATATAGTATAACTATAATAATCTTTAAATCACATATCGATTATAATAATAACAGCGACTTTAAAGAACTTAGCATTAAAGCTCAGAATATTTTAAATACGACTACTTTAAGTAATTTAATAATTATTAATAACAGCGAAAAATTACGATCATTAAAATGATCTTAAGTAAACTTATTATTAGCTCGTGCAGTTAATGATGATAGAAAATAAAGTTTAAAAAATACTTTACGTAATGAATTCGTGAATTAAATATTAATTAAGACGTAAGCGAAAGTTAATTATTTACGTGCTTTACGACGAATCGTAAAATTAAAAGTTAAAGCTCGTAAATTACGATTAACATTATTTATTACGCACGCTAACGAAACACGAACAAAATCTTAAAATCGATTAATTTCGTCTTTTAACGATAATTTAGCGACTGAATAATTATTTATTAACTTTATTATATTTATCGTATCGAAAGCAATAATGTTTAAGTTATTATAATTAATTTAAGCTCAGATAAAAGCGTAAGTATCGATTAAGTTAACGTAATAATCGCGCATTACGAAAATCATTAAATTAAAGACGACGCATTTCTATAAAGATCACAATAAAAACGAGCATGAAAAATGATTTTAAAAAGTAAAAATTAAGTTTTAATTAAGCTTAAATTACTTTTTCAATGATGTAATAAAAATTCTTTAATACATGCAGTTTATAGTGAAAGATTTTATGAATTAATAATTTTATGAGATAAACGTAAACGTTAAGACGACGAATTATACTTTTACGAAATTTCGCTAATTCTTACTTAATTTAATAATTAATTCAGTTAATCTAAAGCTTAAAGCTTATTAAAGATTTAAGAAAATAAAACAAAGATTAAAACAAAGTGTAACTAGCTTTAAGTCGTATTTAAAGAATATTAAAGCTCATTTACTTAAAACATCGTTAACGTAGAGAACTAACGATTTCTTTACTAAACTTTTTTTAAAACTGCGTTAAAAGATTCTCGTCATTAACGATACAATGTTAAAAAATTAAGAAAAGCTTTTAATAAAAGCAATAATGCTGAAAAGTATTAAACCGCGCAAGCGCTACGACAACGTCTCGAATTCTGCTAATTAAAATAATTAACGTAAGTTAAAGAATTAGAAATTCTTTTCTGATAAAGAAAATTAAAACTCACGAAGAGATAATTAATTCGATGAAAATTCAGAGTCGCGAGCGAATAATAAGCGTCTTTTTAAATTAATCGATTCAGATAATAAAATTAATTACTGTTATAACTGCGATGAAAAGAAGCACTGAAAAAAGAATTATTCTAGAAAGAATAAGTGAGACATAGTTATAACGATAACTGATGTTTTTAATAAGAATTTAAAAAATAATTAAGCTTCGCTAACGCGTAAGCGAAGTAAGAAAGATCAGTAAAGGCGCGTGATTTAATTATCATTAAGGGCTGAGTTAAACTTTTAAACGAAAAGCGTTTATTATTCGAGCTCGTTAACTCGAAAGCAAAGCTAAATTTAATTAATTAAATTTACGTAATACAGTAAAAGTTACAATTAATAAAACGCGTTGTCTTGTCGCTATCGAGATTTCTTAGTAATTAAGATCGTTATTATTACGACGCTTATGAGCTTACATATAATATAATTAACTTCTGAGAACAATATTAAGAATGTATTATTCTTTTTTACGCTGTAAATTACGTCGAGCTTAATGTTATTTTTAATATGTTAATGTTAATTAATCAGAGAATTCTTGTAAACTCGCAGATAACAAGTTAACGCTTTAAGATAAAATTTAAAAACCTTAAAGTATTAACATTTCAGAAGTTTTTAAAAAGTCTTTTTAAGTAAAGCGAAATCTTTACAGTTATTTGCGCTGACGTAACAGAAACGTTAAGTAAATAAATTATAATATTTAAAGTTTTAAAGAAATTAATAAATTTTAAATATGTCTGCGATGCAGAAAAGACTAATATTTTATTAAAGTAAAACAAAAAGAATCATGTCATTAATTTAATAAAAAGCGCGAAGTCGTTATTCATATCTTTATATAATTTATTATAAATAAAGCTAGCGAAGCTTCGACGCTACCTCGAAGATGCTTTAGTTAAAGATTAAATTAAGCATTTCGTCTCGTTAGTAAAAGTCTTTATACTTTTTATATTTAAAAAGAATAATGAATTACGTTTATGCGTTAATTATTAAAACTTAAATGCGATTACGATTAAGAATTATTATTCATTATCTTTAATCATTAAAACGCTAAATTAATTAAACGAATTTAAATGTTTTATTAAGCTGAATCTTAAAAACGCTTATCATCGCATACGAATTAAGTAAGATAATGAATAAAAGACAACGTTTCGCAGACGCTATGAGCATTTCGAATATTAAGTTATGTTATTTAAGTTAGCTAACGCCTTAGCTACTTTTTAAGCCTATATTAATAAAGCGTTAAGAGGCTTAATTAATGTTATCTGTATCGTATATTTAAATAATATCTTAATCTTTAGTAACGATTTAATGTAACATTAACGTTATGTAAGAAAGATGTTTTAACGTTTAAAAAATTATTAGCTATATGTTAATCTTAAGAAATGTTAATTCGTCATTAATGAGATTAAATTTTTAAACTTTATAATATTTATAAATGAGATGAAAATGAATTCAGATAAAATTAAAATGATTAAAGAATAGCTTAAATTAAAGACTTATCACGAAGTTTAAGTATTTCTGAGCTTCGTTAACTTTTATAAACGCTTTATTCATCGCTATTTTAAGATAATAACGTCTTTTACTAGCCTGTTAAAAGATAATAAAGACGATAAAAAATTAAAATCTTTTAAATAAATTAATACAGCGAAGCAGACTTTTCGTTAGCTGCGCGATATTTTCATGTTAACTTCATTTCTTATTCATTATAACTTAAGTAAAAAGATTAAAATGAAGATTAATGTTTTTAATTTTAAAGTCGCAGATATTCTTAATTAATAAAATGCTAATGATTATTAACGATCGATAACGTTTTAATTGCGAAAGATAATATTAATAAAGTAAAATTACGAAATTTATAATTAAAAGCTCTTAGTTATAATAGTCGCTTTTAAGCAATGAAGACATTATTTAAAAAATAATTTATATTTTATTAAGATTTAATCAGATCATAATAATCTTAAAGAATTTATGAAGTAAAAAGAGCTAAACTTTAAACAAGTTTGTTAAGCGCTGAAGTTAATTACTTATAACTTTAAAATCTTTCATCGTTCGAGTAAACGAAATCTCGCGAATGAATTTTTTAAACGTTTAAATTATGAAAGAACATTACTTTTTAATATTAAATTACTATTAATGTTACAGAATAAGCTAGCGCTGTCGTTAAACGAAAAGACGCTGACGTAAAGCGAGCGAAACGAAGTAAATAAACTAAATTTCGTATCTTAACTAGTAAAAGTTTAGCTTAATAACACAGATAGATTAAAGTCGCTGTCGTAAAAAAAGCGAAAGATATTAAATAATTTAGTTTCTGTATTTTAATTAATTAATATTTAAGTTCTCATATCGAGAAAGAAAATTAAAGATGTATTTAAAAGTCTTTATAAGAAATCGTAAAGATTTATAAAGTTCTTAATAAAAAAGCTTCAGACAAAAGACGATTAAACGAATGAAGTTCGTGTTAAACTAGTTAAGTCTTCTCATTATCTGCGTAAGCGAAATGAAATTTAAGCTTTAAACTTTAAGAATCTCGTTAAACATAACGAACGTTTTTATATTCTTAATAATATAGTAACTAAAAAGAAGCTTATTAATAAAAATCATGATGATTTCTTAGCTAAACACTTTAAAACTAATAAGACTTTAAAACTTTTAAGAAAAAAGTATTATTAGCTCGTTTACTTCGAGTAAATGACTTCGTATATTAAAATTTGTAACGTTTATTAACGAATTAAAGTGCTTAAGCATAAGTTATATGATAAGCTTAAGTTCTTATTTATATTTACGAAGTCATGAAAAGAAATTATTATGAACTTCGTTACGAGTTTATTATTAAGTAAGCGTCGTAAAGTCGTTTATAATTTCATATTCGTAATTGTAAATTAATGTACTAGAATAATTAAATATATATTAATAATAATACGAATTAATGTCGCAGAACTAACGAAAGTGTTTTTTAAGAAAATCGTTTTACGCTTTAACATGTTAATTAACATAATGAGTAACAGAAACTCTGTTTTTATTAACGCGTTCTGATTAATTATATATTATCATGCACGCATAAGATAACGATTAAGCATCGCATTTCATTCGCAAACGAATAATTTAATTAAGCGATAAAATTAAATATTAAAGCATTATTTACGTACTTTCGCTGACGCAAAGTAAACGAGCTAAGCTAATTTATTATTAATGACTGAATATGCTTATAATAATAATTATTACGTCTTTACTAAAGCTTCGTCGTTCTTTTTAATATATAATTATAATTTAAAAATACATTACGAGATTAAGAATAATCTCGCTGAAAAAGAAATATCATTCGTAAAAGATCGAGTTCAGTAACTTTAAGATTTAAGAAATTAACTAACGAAGCGTCTTGTTAACGCTGTTACTTAACAGACGAAGTATTATAATCGTAGTTATAAAACTAAAACTTATATTATTAATGATTTAATTATGCTTTTAACTAGAAATTTAAAACAAAAGAAGCTTAGTAAGAAATTATCGCATAGATTTACTAATTCGTTCAGAGTAAAGAATAAAGTTAAAACTTAAGCTTATTAACTAACGTTACTTAATATTTATTATATTTATAATACTTTTCATGTTTCGTTACTAAAGTTATATTAATATAAAGTAAACGATCAGAAAACGAAAGCTTTTATGCAAGCTTTAAAGCTCATTAACGATAAGAAGTAATGAGAAATTATAAAAATTATGAATAAAAGTAAAAGTAAAAAGAAGCTATGATACAAGATAAAATGATTAAACTAAGATTATATATATAATTAATGACTACTTAAAGAAAAGCTAAAGCTTATTTAAAAGCTGAAAGAAAAATTTAATGAGCAGATAACGTTACGTAAACGACGACGAAGAAATAAGTAAGCGAATATTACGATAATAATGTTTAATTATTAACGACGTTAATTTAATATAACGATTATCTTCGCATCGTCGTTAATTATAAAATTTTAATTAAAAATCTTTTCATTTCGTTACATAAAGTGTTAATAATAATAAGACTGAACGCTTAACGCGCAGCGCTTAATCATAAAAAATTTATTTAGCTATTTATTTATTTATTATCGTATACATTAAATTTAAGTATTAAAATAACGACTTCGAGCTGCTAGTAACGTTCGAAAACGCTAAGCTAAAGCTCGTTCAGAAATTATCTTTAATAAACAAAGTTCTCGACAAGTTAACGTCGTTTTTTAAAAAATTCGACTTTTTATTCTTCTTCTTCTTCTTCTCGCTTATTATTACATTCTTTTCTTACTTTATCTCTTTAATCGTCGTTTTACTTATTATTTTTTTAACTTCATCGCGCTTAACTTAAAGTATTTTACACTTCGTTTATATCTTATCGCGCTTTCGTTTCGCCTTCGTTAAACACTTAATTAATTAAGTAATCTCGCGCTAATCACGTTTAATCGCGAGCTAAGCTTTATGTGCGATGTTAAAGATGTACTCGTTAACGTCGTTAAACGTCATTTCTTCATGATTATTATTAGTCTCTTTCGTCTCTTTTTTACATTAACGAAAATAACACGTTAATGTTAATTTACGCGAGTAAATTTATAAATAACGCGTTTCGTCTCGTTTCGAAAACGTTTAATAAATTAAATAATTCTTAGCAGTTATCGTAACGCGAGCGAAATAAAACTTATCGTAATATAACGATTCGAGTCGTAACGTTAAGCTTTGTACGATTTACAAATACTTAATTCGCGCACGCACTCGCGTTTATTAATATAAATTATACACGAAAGATCTTCGCACTTTAAAGAATAAAAGATTAACTTTATACTTAAATTAACAAATATACATATATTAATCGTGATCGTTATTTCTTTATTAATTCATGTAATCGCTGAGATCATAATGTGTTTATTTATATTAGAAAACATACACATAAGTCTGTACATCGTTTACTTCTTGTCTTTAAGTACATATAAATTTATTTATATATATTTAAAAATATACATTAGTTTTCATATCGTTTACTCGTTATCATTAAGTATATATAAAAGTATGTAATTAAAAGATGAAAAGAAAAAGAAAAAAGAAGAAAGAAAAAAAAGAAATAATAATATTATATGTAATAAACAAGAATTATATTATCATTAAATGCGCGTTATAGTAACGATAATGTTAAATAAACATTAAGTATATATCTTCGTAACGATAGCGCGCTAGTAAACATCGTAATAATAATAATTAAAATCGCAGTCTTATAAAATTTCATAAAAAGATTACAGATTATAGCTCGTTGCAAGATAATATTATATTTAAAAGACTCTTTTTCTTTTATTAACTTAAAGAGGTTTAAAAGATTTTTAATAAGCTTTAAAAAGCTGCGCTTAATAAACGCGATTAATAAGTGTCTTCACTTTAAGAGAATTAATACAGCTTCTTTATACTGAAGA
>JAABUO010007925.1_pt1 | contig 12072 bp, 9 predicted proteins | sample 5559291 | NCBI WGS metagenome assembly JAABUO01 (sample SAMN10711878, study PRJNA513372) | rock metagenome | isolation source: Antarctica rocks | place: Antarctica: Victoria Land, Finger Mt sud
TAGTCTGCTATCTCCTCCATAAAGACTGGTTCACCGTCTTGAATTTCAGGGCGAATGCCTCTGACATTCTTGACCACCTGAAGAGGGACAATAACATTCTCTTCGGCAAAGTAATTTGTTTCTGTCGTCTTCCAGTAACATACAGAGTACAAGATGATGATACCGATTGCACTCAATGTAAAGTAGACAATGACTTCCGTTTTAAAAGAAAGCAGCGTCGAATCAATACCAAAGGAGACACACTCCCCTGCCGCTATACCAGCTCGGAAGACTCCACTGTATCGGGCAAGAAGCTGGGGATCGTTGGTCAAAGTGGCTAAAATATACTGACACGTTATTTGCCAGCACGCATACTCTATGCCGAAGAAGACGTAGACTGCAAACGGTAGTCCAAATTTCGAACCATCTGTCCAGTCGACTGCCGGACTGTCTGCGTGCCGGTTGAGCATGTTTTGCGACACCCAAATACTCTGAATAATCCAACCTATAAGGCTCGGAACAGCGACGTAGGTGATACCCATGAACCCACGTGTGCGCCTTCGGAATTTCTCATTATCAACCAATACTGCGAGACCGTACGAGGCGGGCATTTGGACTGCCCAAAATACAACATTTGCCAAGTTCCTTGTCCGAAGGTTGAAATAGTACGCTGAAATTAAAGTGGACAAAAGCCAGACATACCATTGATTGAACCTTGTAGAGCTAAGCAAAGTTCTGCTGCGAAGAACGCGGGAATCATAATTACAATCTTCCAGTCTGTCACTAAAGTGACGATGCCCCAAAGTTCTTTCACCCAGCCTCCGTGGCGAAAATGGGAAATCTTGGTACCGTCAGAGCGACGGACTTTACTCGGAGAAATAATGAAGAGTGCTGCACCGACAGTGCTGACAAGCATGATAATGATGAATACGAGATAGACCGCAGTCGGTACTCCAGTTGATTGGGTCTCATGGATAGTCTGCATGTTAGATCATGCGTACATGCACTCACTAAAGCAAACGAGATGATGGCTCCAACCGTGGAGCCAAAAGCCACCATCATCCATTGGATGACAATGTACATGCCCTTTTCCTTCTCCTCTGAATGTCAGCTGCATATGGTCCTTTGGACTTACCAGCATAAGAAAATTCGATATAGCCCGCACAAGTCCATAAAAGGCCAGCGCCAACCCCTAAGACCGCACCACCAACAATAGCAAAGACTTCGTTCCCTGTCCGGTCGTAGTACCAAAGTCCACCTGGATGTGAGCCATTGTTAAAGGAAACAAGCTTACTAGCATACACTGCATAGCCAAAACTACCAATCTATACCAGATTAGTCAAGGCGTGGAACTCTCCGTACACTTAACGCAAGCCGTGGTCCCAGGATGTTCAGAAAGGATCCCGCAAATATGCCCACCATAGTGTAGACGGCATAAAGGGTTGTGTTTGTAATATCGGCAAGATTCGTCGACGTTGTCTTACCTCCACCCGCGCCAAGTCCTAGTGCATGAGCACGGAATCCTCAAAGATCGAACGTACCAGTGATGGCTCCATACAAACCAGGACATGCAAACAAGACCAATGCACAGACAAAGTTCTGTACAAAAGGATGATTTAGCTTGAACGAGACTTTCGAGAGCATGTCTAAATACCAAGAAGCGCGATGTGTTTTGCACCAAGTTTAAGTCCGTACGTTCTGTCAAACTGATAAGAGATGAATGCGGAAGGGTGCTCTCTTCCGCGCCCGGATAACCCGACGTCGAAATCCGATAGGATGTGGGGAAAATACGGCAAAGTGGATATTTATGGCGAGCAGCGATCGGAGCAGCGCGCTTCGTCAAAGTCTTCTAACCTCACCAGCACGAATGTCGTCAAACGGAAGCCCAATGATGAAAGGCGTATTTATAGAAGGCAACAAGAAAGTCACTGTGCGCAGGTACGCCGATGAGATAGGTCGCAAGCTAATCAGCAGTGTTCCAGTGCCGGAGCCTGGTCCAGGCGAAATCCTTTTGAAAACAAAGGCGTCTTCCATCTGTGGGTCTGATCTTCACTGCATCTACCGACCCGATCCAAGCGAATGGACTCGGGACGCAGAAGGTTACTTTGGTGTCATTGCTGGGCATGAACGTAAGTGGGTCATCCGATTTCCTTAACAGACGTAGCCGCCGGTCAGGTAGTCAAGAAGGGCCCTAATACTTCTAGCCGACTTAAACTTGGCGACAGGGTTTCTGTTTTCCATGTCAGTGGCTGCCATGAATGTGATGACTGTCGTATGCTGCGCCCGTGCTCCTGTACACTTCCGCTGGACTTTGAAAAAGGCACCGGCCGCCGTGCTTATGGGTGGCAACGTGACGGAGGGCACGCAGAGTATATTTGCTGTGATGAGCAATCCCTTGTCAAACTTCCTGACTCGCTTTCTTATCTTTCAGGCGCTATGATTGCATGCGGATACGGTACTGCCTATTCAGGAGTGATGAAAGCAAAAGTTTCGGGCCATGACAAAGTGCTCATCATTGGATTGGGGCCAGTTGGGTTGTCCGTTGCTCAAATCTGCATGAAAATGGGAGCCAGTCAAGTTCATGGGGTGGAAGTCGTTCCACAACGAAAAAAGGACGCAGAACAATATGGTATCAAAACATTTGATCCATCCGAGGTGGACCGTGTTATCGGCGGTAATACGAGTCTTCGCCGAGGCTACGAAGTCGTTTTTGATTGCAGCGGGTCGAGTCAGGCACGAGTGCTTGGCATTGAGGCAACCAAGCGATGGGGCCGCATGGTATTCATAGGTGGCTATGGAAATGTCACTATTGACATATCTCCTTTGGTCATTCAGAAGCAGCTGACGATGCTGGGAACATGGACATTCTCTATTGCAGAGCACGAAGAGCTTCATCGGAAGTTAGTTGAATGGAAGTTGCATCCCGACAAGCTTATCTCACACACTTTTCCGATTGACGAAGCTGAAACAGCATATCGCTTGTTTGATGAAGGAAAGTCCAACAAAGTTGCAATTGTCTTTGACTGAAGGCTGCTTGCATGGTAAGAGGTTGATTAAACGTTCATACCACTATCTTAGGCGTGGCACATCAAGTGTTTGTAATATACGCTCCTTTGTTCCGCTTTCTAGAAATGGTCGTAAAGAAAACTTCATTAATCCTTCACTCACTCGTTTATTCATTCCTTTTAGATTTTCTTGAGACTACAAAATGGTACACAACCACAGGTCGTGGTTCACCATCTCTTGCATTTGCATCACTTCTGTAAATATTCCAAATTCGACCCCAAAAGCTCGTCTGAAGACATTATGAACATGGAAGGTTTCATCACTGTAGCCAGCCAGCAAATCTTTGATACATACTCGCAACCTTCCATGAACTACAAGAACTACACGAGGAGGCAATAAAGTAAACGACGACAATACAATTTACTAATCAATCTATCAATGCTACATTGAGCACAAATCAAGAAATGTCATCAGCTTCGTCGCGCTTGATGTTGTGCGACAGCTGGTTCGCAGTTCGCTTCTGAAGACTGGCCTTGACGGGGTTCTTGGCTTCGAAAATGTCGTTCAACTCCTCCAAAGTGCGTTCCTTAGTTTCTGGAAAGAACCAGTAGATGACGGCAAATTCGAACATGTCCCAAAACACAAAAAACAGGTAGTACCAGTAGGAAATTCTCCCAAGAGCGGTACCACCACCATACTGTCCAATGAATGAGGCAATTCCACTGGTAAGAGATTGGATTGCATTTCCCTTCGCCCGGGTCTCCGTTGGAAGGCATTCCACTGGATAGAGCGCTTGGAGGGGTGTCCAGCCGACCGAGAAGATAACGCCGAAGAGGTAGCAAGCAACGATTGTTACATATGCCGCCCCCAGACTTCCTTGGTTGACAGCGACGTAAGAGGTACCAAACATGACCAGGTAGATGATGGGGAAGCAGGCAGTGGTAGTCAGAAGCAAAGGGCGTCGACCGAATCGCTCGATTAGGTAGGCACCGCAGCAAGCAGCGAAGAGGGAGAAGACCGGGTTGAGCGCGTTGAGCAACAGCTGCGTAGCGGAGCTATGAATACCAGCAATGCCAATGACCACCGGGAAGAAGTAGGAAATAACTGCGTTTCCACTGTATTGGCCAAAGAAACCCATACCGACGACGCAAATGAGACGACGTCGAGCAGAACGTTTGTTAACAAGACCGCTGTAGTTCCACCATTTCTGCTGATTATGAAACCCTTCTTGAGAAATTTGGGCCTGCATTTCGTACATTTGAAGTACTACCAAGGGGTGGTTGGGGTCACCCTCACCGTGATACTTGGTGAGGAATGCCTTTGCCTGTTCATGGCGATCGTGAGCCATCAACCAACGAGGACTCTCGGGAATAAACCAAACCCCACAGATAGCCAGTGCAGAGAAAATCAATTGGCACCATAGTGGGATTCGCCATGAGTTGTCTGACTGAATATACTGGGTGCCGTATGCCACCCAACTGGCCAAGATGCTCCCGACATACCAGAGACAGTTGTAGAGACCGGTAATAGTACCGCGGTACTGAGGAGGCGAAAGTTCAGCGACCAACATCGGCGCGGCAACTGCGCAAAAGCCGACACCGAGACCGAGAATAAAACGACCGCCGAGGAACATGCCTGAGTTTGTGGAAGGACCCTGGATCAACGTACCAATGATTACAAAAGCGCAGCCCACAAAGATACCCCACTTTCGACCAGCATAATCGTTGAGGGGTCCAGAGAAGGGTACACTGGCAATGGAGCCGACGTTGTAGATTGCAAAGACAATACCTGTCGAAGCACCAGCACCACTAAGACCAAAGTATCGCTGGTAGTAGGGCATAGCGTTGATTGAACTCATCAACGAACCATCGAAGCCATTCAGCGTACTGCAAAAGAAGGGAATGAGGCACATGAAATAGAGCTGGACCATCCGCCTTGAGAAGGGACGATTCTTGAGATTCAAGGCAGCTTGTACGACTTCATGGATGTTTGTCTCGTACTCTTGGGTGTTTAAGTGGTCTGTCTTTTCATCCTGAGCGAGTGTAGCCATTTTCTCTGCGTCCCGACTTGGTGTGATATGAAACGGCTCGCCTGAGGAGATGAGGAGGGAGTCATTCCCGCTTTATAGGTACGGAGAAAAAATGGGATTCCCCGGGGGGAAGAAATAATGGCCCGCCGAGAAAGCTCTGAACGAGCCAAAGGAGGCTTAATTCTGATTGGTTGAGTTATAACGTCAGGAAAAGCGGCAGTGGCTTTGATTGGTCAATAAATATAGTCGAAAATGTGAAAGTTCTTTGATTGGTCACATAGGCTCACCGATTGGGTAATAATCGGGAGGAAAGCCCGCGTTCCCCGGATGCTGACGTGGTCTGGACGCATGCGGCACAGGCAGTGGGAAAGATGGGCTTTGGCCGCCCGGAGCAGAACGGGGTGTGAAAGCTTGGCCCACACCACGAGTTGCAGGGCTATACGAGGTCTCTGTATTGGATGGAATGATATGTTGGCTTCTTTGTAGCGGAGAAGGCGACCAAATATCACGAAACCCATCGTGTACTTAGGGGTTTGCAGCTCAATTTGCCATAGTCGTCGTACCTCAAATCTGATCTTGCTTTGAGAAGCCGCATTACAAGAAAATCCTCCTCGAGATTATAGTATGGCCCGGGGAGACGTTGGCGCTCGTCTCGTTACTGCTTCGGAAAGCAAAAGCAATGTTGTCAGACGACTGTGCAGAGGCAAGAAGCACTTGAACACTCTTTTGGAGATTCTTTCGGCACAGCGCAAAGAGTGCTGCCTTCCTAACGGGTGACTCGGCATCGCCAGCCTGCGCAGTTGATGAGCCAGTCTATTTCTCTTGGTTCTTCCTCACGCTGATCATGCATTCTTTATCTCCGCTCCTCCGGAGCACGACTATGCGTCTTTGGAAGCCCACGCGGAGGCTGCAGACGTGTGGAACAAGAAGCATGAGTACGAGTTGGGCAGTAGGAGTCGCAAGTACACGCCTAAAGAGAAGAATATGTTTAGTGAGACGATGGCTTGCGCAAAGTATGGCATCTGAACGACGCGAAAGGCGATACGAAGCAACTGACTGGTGCGGAGATAATGGACTGAAGGATGTATTTCTTACACTATAAGTTCAAAGTCCTCGTTCAATGTGACGATTGGCTTCGCCGCAGACGCGTCCATGTTTTTGAGATTTCGCACGGACATGCGCAATTACTCGGACTTTTAATGTTGAACGTGAAAGAAGGTCTTGGAGCACGAAACTTCCCACAAACCCTGTGACTCCTGTAAGAAAGACTGTAGTCGATGATCTAGCTGATATAGTCGGGGACTTGTAGGCTGTCGCTAAGCGCGAAGAAATATCTATAGCATCACCCGCATAATTGAGCTGACTGCTGTGGCCGTTCGTCTCGGGTTTGTGCGTGTTCAACTCACGTCCGCCAAATCCTGATCGTAAACTGTCAGTTTCATCACTCAGGACCTAATTGACGGGTTTTGAAAGACTATGCCAATGGGCACATCCATTCGAAATTCCTTACGAATCTCAAAGATCATGCGTGTGGCAAGAATTGAATGCCCACCCAAGTCGAAAAAGCTATCATCAATTGTAAAGTCACCAGGAATAGAGAGTAGACTGGTCCATAAAGTAAATAGGCGAGCTTGAACTTCTGTAAGGCCTTTGCCTTCGCGAACGTCGCCTAGGGACATCAATTCCGCTGTGACTGGAAATGGCAGTTTTGGCTTATCGATCTTTCCATTGGGATTTAGCGGCATTCTTGCGAGCGGAACAATGACGGTGGGAACAGCATAGGATGGTAATTTGCTTTTGAGAAATTCCTTGAGCTCTCTGATGAGCAATTTGTGGCTCTGTAGAGCTTCTTTGAGATTTTAGACGTGCTGGACATTGCAAATTTCCGAAGAGCCTCGTCATTTCCCACAATATAGGAAACAAACGTTGGCTCTTCATCCTTATCGCGACGAAGTAGCGTGACACTCTCATATGGCATCGTGACGGCTCAAATAAGTATCGATCTCGCCAAGCTCGATTCGAAAACCACGTATTTTGACCTGTGAGTCTGCACGTCCGCTACATTCGACTTGTCCACTCGGGAGGTATCGCCCAAGATCACCAGTACGATATAACCTGTCTCTCGGTCCTTGCGAGAACTCAGTCCACGGTGTACTTTTGGGAACAGAATTTGTTGAAGTCCATGCCTCCTCATCCATAAACCAATTTTTGACAAATTTTTCACTTGTAAGGGAATGCTGATCTAAATACCCTTCTGCAGGTCTTCCAGCTCGAACGTATAGTTCACCCAGCTCTCCAATACCACAGGTCTGTCTTCGATCATTTCTATTGACGACTAATAATTGGACATCAATCATGCCTTGACCAGCTGGAATGATATCTTTCTGTGATTCCAGAAACACTGAATCTACATTGACAGATGGGACTTCAAAGTACGACACCGCGCTCTGAGTTTCGGTAGTCCCATACATGTTGATAGCATTGACATTTCGCGCAAGACTTTGTAGTCGACTACAGTCCCGTTTGGTAAGCAAGTCTCCTACAAAGAAAGCGTGATACAGTGAAGGAATTGAATGATTTGCTTGTGCAGAAAGCAATTGGCCCATTGCTGGGGTGAGGTGAGGAACAGTTGCTCTATTTTCATCCATCCACTCAGCCAACCTCCCGGGTGTGGCGATATCTTCCGTCGTCGGCACAATAAGTTTCGCACCAAGAAATAGAGGTGTGAAGATGTCCCTTTGGATAGGGTCGTGTGCAATTCCACTCAACATTGTAAAATTGTCCTCGCTAGAGAGATTGAACCTTTTTGCCATCCATGGGAAATAATATGTAAGTGAAAAGTGCCGCCCACTCACGCCTTTAGGAATGCCCTCACTACCACTGGTAAAACTAAGAGTCGGCGTGGAATCTGGACCAACAACAACTCCAGTATCTTCGTCTTTCATCTTGAAGAATTTGCTAAAAACATTCTCTGTAGCACCGATGTTTAATCCACAGGGGCCTTTTGGACTCAATTGCAGGGACGTGACTTGTGCTAGTAATGACAAGTTTTTCTCAACGTAGTCCTTAACGAGAACATCTAACGAGCCAGCTTTTTCAAGCACTATCAAAACACGAGGCTGAGCCACTCCGAGATAGATAATCTGTGTTTCAGGGGGATACGACGGATCAATCACTGAGAAGGTCGCCCCAGCCTTGAGAGTTCCCCTAACAGCCACAACGAGATCGACACCTCTGTAAGCATAGATCATAACGACATTATTTCGAGAAATGCCTTCTGAAATAAGATAATGGGCCAACACACTAGACGCATGATGCAGTCGTTGGTAAGTGTATGTTTTTGTGCCTTCATGAAGATGACCAGGCTTTGGTGTCTCTATTACACATGGCCTTTCCGGGTGATTCTTTGCATTTCTAGCAAATATTTCATGGATGGGACCGCCAAACTTTTCCCAATGAAGGTCAGATGTTGGGACCCTTTTGTCCTTTTCGCTATTGTTATTTCGACTTCTCCATCATCATCAACTTCGACGATGACCCTCGGCTCGCAAGTGTCTCCCAAAGCACTCCAAGAAAGGACGAATCCGCAAAACCCCTTCGGTCATATTTTGCTCCAGCGTTGGGGCATTGTAATAGAGGGCGGCCTCCGTAGGCTGCTCAGCGATGATGCGCAATACTCTCAAACCTGAAAGCATCGAGGCCCACAGCGGATCATCTGGCATGTATTCTGCGTGGAATGAAATCCCCTTGGTTGTGCAAGGATGAGCAAAAGTCGCATTTTGCTTCTGTTTCTCTCAGCAAAGTTCTTCTGAATGTAGTGTTGACCTTCGCCATTGAGATAGAGTTTGAAAAAATTGTCGCCGTAGAGAAGGTCCAGACACTCTTCGCTTACTTACTTTGATACAGCAAGAAGAGCAAGCTTCATCTCTCCAAACCCCCCAAGCGACGACGTTGGGTAGAGGTCGGGATTTCTGACGTCTATGACGCGTTTTCGAGGAATGCAGTAGTGATATATCGAAGCTCGAATGGAATGTCGGTGAGAGTGATGCGAGTTGTAACACTGCCAGACGTCGCCATAATCACAACTCAAGAGATTACGTTAGCAAGCCACAAGCTTTGAAGTCCTTAGGGGTAGCGGAAGGGTATCTTACTGGGCAGCACGTGCTGTCGGCAGAAAGTTTGGCTGCCGGGATGATGAAGTCGAGAGTTCAAAGAGAAAGAGAAACGAACGTAAACCTCGCTCCAAAGCTTCAACCGATCGAAGCGAGACTGGCACGAGAGGAAATGAACAGACCCCAGGGAGCGTCCCAGGGTTTGACGGGGAGTGGCAACGGGTTTGCGCCGTCGGTATGGCAAGTTTCAAACTTTGCCAGCCTCTGGGCGGAATGGATCTGCCATGATAGCAATGTTTTCCCTCCAAGGGGTTCTGCTAAGGAGAACTTCGATCCAGCAGCCTGGCAGGGCCTGAAGCGGCTCGTGTGACTTCTGCAAAAGTCTATATGGCCAATTTAGTATGGTCACTGGCGTCGGATGCCCGGGTTGGCGCACGACCTTTTTGTCATCGCGCCTCGGCAGATGGCAGCCATACAATAACACAAACTCGACATCACGAGACACCTATGTAGCTTGTCCAATGTTCGTTAAGCATAAGCAAAGCTACAGTACCAATTAAACTACCAGACAGGCTTATACCGAACAGTAACTTTATACGCTCTCATGCCTTTCGCAATTATTCCAGGCCAGCATAGCCCTGCCAACCCAGAGAAAGCAAGTCTTCGCCATCAAAGTTGCTTGAAAGACCTGACCTCCTCCTCATTCATGGCCACAAAATTGGCCGTCCACTGCCACAGATCCTCCTGCTTCTCCTTGACATAACTGTCCACGCTCGACTTGATCTCCTTCATCCCCTCAAAATACTTGCCACTCACACCCTCGACATCCTTCCCAATCGCCAATCTCGCCAGCGCCGCACCAGACTCCTGGGGTGAATGTATGTTGGGAATTACCGAACGGCGAAGCAGCCAAATGAAATGTGGCAGCACTTTCGTGAAGACGAATATCATCGCCGCACCTGCGTCACGTGCGAGACCTGTGCCGGGCATGAAGCCTGGGTCGAAGGCCGTGACGGTCCACTGCTTGCCGGACGCCGCTTTGGTGATGTGGTCGTGTAGTGCGTACGTCCACATCACGTTGCATAGCTTGCTCGTCGCATAGCGCTGGCGGCCGTTGTTCTTGGCGGATTCCGCGGTAGGGTGCGCGAGTTCCTCGGCGGTGGCGTAATTGGCATCTGAGAGACCGGTTTTCTGCGCTGGGTCGTGCACGCCGCTTGCGGTGATGACGATTCGGGCTCTCGGTGCCAGGTAGCGGCAGAGCAGGTAAAAGAGCAGTGCGTGGCCAATGTGGTTGATGGCAAAGGTCATCTCGACGCCGTCGGCGTTGTAGGAGACGTCGTTGGGGAACTGGAGGCCGGCGTTCATGACCAGGGCGGAGATTGGCGGGTATGATTCGGTGGCGTATGACTTTGCGAATTCGCGGACCTTGGCCAGGGACGACAGGTCGAGGGAGAGGTAGGAGACGTTGGTTTGGTTGAGCTTCTTGTTCATCGACTCGGCAGCATTGTCGGTGTTGGACCGCGAAGCGATTATGATCTTGCAGTCGGGCTTTTGGCGTGCGATATCGAGGGCGCATTCATAGCCTAGACCGGAGGTACCGCCTGTGATGAGGATTGTACTGGTTGAATTGGACATGGTGGAGAAATGTGCTTGCCAACTTCTTACTGGGTGATGGTTGCTCTGCAGTGTGAATGTGTAATAGTGGAATTTAGCACCCTATCATATAGTCGAAAATGTGAAAGTTCTTTGATTGGTCACATAGGCTCACCGATTGGGTAATAATCGGGAGGAAAGCCCGCGTTCCCCGGATGCTGACGAGGTCTGGACGCATGCGGCACAGGCAGTGGGCAATGTTCCTGGCCTTCCATTACACGTTTGCAAACTTAAAGTTGCCGCCCCTGTCATCATCTTGCGCAATATTGATCCTGCGCATGGTCTGTGTAATGGAACTCGGCTCAAGATCACACGTCTTGGAAACCGTGTGCTCGATGCTACGATTATAACCGGGACAATTGCTTCTAGAAAGGTCATCCTGTGGAGGATTCCAATGACGTCTTCAGTCAGCGGGTTACCTGCAAATCTCAAGCGGACACAATTTCCCATCAAACTCGCGTTTGCCATGACCATCAACAAAGCTCAAGGCCAGACTCTAAGACACGTTGGTTTAGATCTACGCTCACCAGTCTTTTCATATGGCCAGCTATATGTCGCATTATCGCGTGTTTCGAACTCCCGAAACTTAAGCGTTCTTCTACCTAACCCACATTGCAATGAAGTCACAAATGTTGTGTATAAAGAGATTTTAGATTAGATTATTCGTATATCCTATTCCCGGCGACGTCTGTCGACGGGCTCTACCTAGTAGACACACTATATATTCAAGTATAGTCAGCGGAAAACGTGTAGAGTGATAGAGCACCACTCTGGTATTACTAGACCTGTATCACTTGCATGAGCTGTGATATGTTATTTTGCGCTGGTCGCCGGTGGCGTAGTAATTTTACTCCGCAAACTCACCATTCGCCCACCAAACTCCGCCTTTTGTACCCTACACCAAAAATCACCATGGCCCCATCTATTTCCAACGGAAACCCAAGCGACCATATTACTCAACTTAAGGAGATCACTGCAAAGGGTAACCTTAATCGAGGCGGTAATCGACTCTCCGGCGCTTTGAAATATACAGGTTTGCTAGACAAGTACAAGAACTTCAAGTCGACCACCGTCATCGGTCAAGAGTTCCCTGATTTGCAACTGAAGGAGATTTTGGAGGCCAGTAATGCCGATGACATGATTCGTGATCTTGCGGTGCTGGTCTCCCAGCGTGGCGTAGTATTTTTTCGAAAGCAGGATATCACCATGGAGCAGCAGAAGGATCTTGGCATGAGACTGGGTTTACTTACAGGCAAACCCACAACTTCAAAGCTGCACATCCACCCCACTACA
>JAABUO010007926.1_pt1 | contig 12070 bp, 11 predicted proteins | sample 5559291 | NCBI WGS metagenome assembly JAABUO01 (sample SAMN10711878, study PRJNA513372) | rock metagenome | isolation source: Antarctica rocks | place: Antarctica: Victoria Land, Finger Mt sud
TTTGCATAGATCCTGTGAGCTGTAGGTGCATTTGATCTGCCTGCTGCTTGGCCAGAAAATGGAAGCTTGCAGCATCATCCATCAATTCTCAGCTGATCAAGCGTGACAGTGTCACCTGTGTCCACAGGGAAGAAACACCAGCAACACTAGATTTCAAGGTGATGGAGGGGTCCATGTACAACACCCCTCCCTGCTGGGCAATCTACATGTGCGGCCTGGTCTTCAACCACATGCTACGCAATGGAGGCATTGAGGCAATGAAGAAGACTAATGATGCCAAGGCCAAGATCTTGTATGATGCCATTGACAACTCTGACGGCTTCTATGTCAACCCCATTGCCCCAGCCAACCGCTCCAACATGAACGTGCCCTTCACCATTCCCATGAGCCAAGAGCTGGAGGCTGTCTTTGTCAAGGAGGCAGCTGCAGCTGGCATGGTCAGTAACATGCTATGGCGGTCTTCATGCTCACGCCCGAGCATCCATGCCTGTGCTGCTTGCGCTCTTTGCGTGCTCAAGTCTGTGTTGCTCACGCAGCACACCATTCACCCTGTGTGGCGAATGAGTTTACAGCAAGCCTTACCATAGACTTTCAGCCTCTTCAAACTGTAGACAGTCCCTGGCTGCATGTGGGTGTGGTGGTACTCAGCACTTACAGCTGCATGCATCGCAAGTGTGCATTTTCTGGTTGCCTCTTGTGACAGAAAGGCATTTGCTCTGGAAACGATGATGTACCTGTTGTTGCCTTCTGCAGGTTCAGCTGAAAGGTCACAGATCAGTTGGTGGCATGAGGGCATCAATCTACAACTCAATGCCTGTAGAGGGGGTCCAGCAGTTGGTAGACTTTATGAAGAAATTTGCTGAGACACATCAGCAAGCGCACTGGACCCAGCCCATGTGAGCAGAATTGCTGCAAAGCCAGTAGACACGTAGAGTAGAGCTATCAGTTGAGGCTGTTGATACAGTACCTGTGACAGCATAATTGTTGATAACAATGCTGACACCCATTGTTATTCTACGTTGGTCAGGTGTAGATGGTCCGTAGTCTTATGACAACTGATTCTGCCTGTGTTTGACTAGCAGCACAGCTTGAAGTCCTAGCTGTCCCAGATTGTTTGTGCCTGTTAGCATTTGTCCACCCTCTTGGAGGCAACTTATGAGCCGTCTGATTTTGTCGGTGGTCAGAGCAGTGTCAAGCGCAGAACTGTGTTTGTGACCTGTCTGTGAACTGCTTGCTCACTTATGTCTTGGTCACATATACTATATGATGTGCTTTTGTGTTTGGTTTGAAGTTTCTGAGTAGTGATTCTGGACGTTTGAGGCCTGACTGCCCTTTCTATTGAACTGAGCTAAGCTATCATGGAAAGTTGATCTAGTCCACGTGCGTTGCACAACTGCAAGGTGCTTACTTCATACTATCATAGTACTATCATACTACCATAATGGTACTTACTTCATGCTATTAGCTGCAAGATATACACTGTATCAGCAACATTTCAGGCAAGCTGTAACATTGACGCTGTATTTGTCATAAACGGCCGGCCTTTTTCCATGGTCGGGGCAGTTGGCATGGGCAGATGGGCTCTCACTGCACTACCGTATTACAGTACAGCATAATGATGATCAGACGGCGGAAGCTAGTCATTCGTCATGTTGACCTCTTCGCTTGAATTCACTGGCGCCAGCACATTCACCTGGGCCAGCACACCTCGCAGGCGTCATCGTTGGAGGTCATACACAAGCCTGTGTCCTAGTCGCTTGTCCTGGAACAGTTGTCCTATGTGAAACATCTCCGGGCGGTGAACGGCTGCAAGAGGTGGCCGGCAGCAGCCACTGAGGCTTCAGAAAGCGGTAACGCAGGGAGGTATGCCAAGCTGCCGCTCACGAGGTGCTACAGAGCAACGCTGCTCGGTCCAGGCATAAAATTCGCTTGACTTGCAGCTTGCAGTGACCTTTCTGCCAGACAGCTCTTTTCACCAAGCTTCAGCAGCAGCAAACGTAGGTCACAGGTAGCTGCCCAGTCAAGACAAGTTGCACCTGTCCTGTGTAACAAAGCTTACGCTCACTCAAGACTCAAGCCTTTGCTACCTGTTTCCTGACACTTGATTGTCAGAAGTAATGCAGGGCTGACCTAAATTCACAGGAACCTGCCTGAGCCTGGCGCAACATGAGAGCAGCTGTGTTTCACCCATATTCTATCAGAATTACGGCCACTGTGCTGTGCCTTCTGTTGCTTGGTGTGTTTACTACAGCAGAGCAGGGGTTGAGCAATTGGAGACAGGGCAATGCTTTAGCCTCAGGATCAGCAGCTGCTGGTGCTGTTCAGGTATTATACCTATGACAGATCAATGTGTTGTGCATACAGCAACATACGGCTGTTAGCGCATTGCCAGGATCAGGCTGTGACTTTCCATCTGTCTGATCTTGCATAGCAAGAAGACAGACCAAGAGATCAGCTTTGACACGTTGAGACATACAGTTTGCTGCATCAGGCAAACTTGACAGATGACCTGAACAATAGCACGTGTGGGTATGGTCCCCTGCAACACCAGTGGCCTTTCCTGGGAGGCGCTACTTTCTCCAGCCACAACACTGCTATCACAGGACTGCCGATGAATGGCTGCGGGACCTGCTGGGAGGTGCAGTGCAGTGTTGCTGCAGCAAACGAGGTGAATAATTCATAGTGGGAGCGCTTCAGGCTATCGGTCCTGCTCATCCACAGCCACACTTTCAGTATATCTTGTAGTCTGTGCCCTCGCTGATTCCCAGTCTTGAGTGTTTCTTGTGACCAGAGTTACCTCAAGGGGCTCAACAAGTGTCAAGTCTGCTACATGGACATGCAGGGTGCTTGCAGCTCCACTTTGAACAGTGCAGCTGTGACAGTCAACATGATTGGCTGGTGCAGTGACTGCCAGCAGAATGACATGGTGCTTGCTCCTGCCCTGCATGAGGTGCTGGCTGTCACAGATAGTCCTCTTGTACAGTACAGACAGGTGATGTCCTGTGCGCCTGAAACCCCAGACTCAGCCCCAGCTCTGCAACAGCTGTCTGCTGCTTTGCCTGCAGAAGCACGAGGTCTTTTTTGCCATGATGTCAGAGTTCTTTTGCAAAGCACTGTGGCATAGCTGATAGCCTCTGGTGATGAAACACGACCATTGATTGCAGGTTGAGTGTCAGCCACCTGGCATGCTTCAGCTGATGGTGACACAATACAGCATGGATCACAGCAACATCTCACTACATGTTTATGATGTGGCTGGGAGTGGCAGCTTGCAAGCTGTACAGATTGGACATGCAGATGAGGTACTGCAGCCGTAGCCCCTGCACGAGCACCTTTCGTGCTGCTCATTGAGCTGCCTGCTACACACCATTTGGCAAATTGCATGTTTCCATTGCTGGCATCGTAACACCTGCAAAGTGGATCAACTCGTGCACATTTCTGTCAGAACGCTTTGCATTTTGATATGCGGAAGCGAGTTTCAACATAGCTTGCTTTCTGCAGGGCTCTGCAAATGCATGGCTGAGCATGCAGAATCCATCAGGCGCCACCTGGACAGCTCTCATGATGTTCTTTGGCTCTGCACCCTTTGATGTCAGACTCACAGACACATCCGGACAGACACTCATTGTCAGGTAGCAACGCACACTTTGCTTTTGCCCCTCTTGTGTACAGCACAACTGGCACCTAGCAGCTGTACAGCATAGAATGGACTGCTAACACATGCAGGTTTCATGTATGCAGGCAAGCAGTACCTTTTGAAGGCTTTATCGGCTCTGTTCAGACTGGCATGCAGTTTGCCTTGCTGGGTAACGCTACTCAAGCCCAAGCGCCAGTATCAACACTCACAGCATACCATTCACTCAGCAGCACAGCTGATGAGGCACCATACGCTAGCTTATCACCTGGTGCTGTGGACGCAGTGCCAAATGCAGCGCTTGGTCCAGATGCGGCCCAGCAGCTATTGCCTGCATCAGGTTTACCTGACAGCTCACCTATACTTGCAGACCCTGGTACTGCTGGACCTGCTTCCAGCTTTGCTTACAGTAACCAGCCTAGTGTCACCCCTGCTGGTGCCCTTTCAACCCATGCTGACCCCAATGTAGGTCACACATACCTCCCTTCAACATCACCAGATACCTCTACAAGTGGTCGTGACGCTCAAGGACCTTCTGCTGACATGCTTGCCGACAGCATCATGCCCAGCCTGTCTGATAGCCCAGAATCACCAAATCCTTCATCCCTAGCACCACTCCCCTCAAATATTCCTCTGCCTTCCATCTCACTTCCTATCTCACCTTCCCCTCTAGCTCTTCGAGCTTCAAGCTCCACACTCCCCCCTACAACTAACGCAACAATGCAGTCTGGCAGTGTGTCAAACCCAAATGCATCTGTGCCCAACCTTGACCCTGCTCACTCAACTTCTCCACCCAATGCACCTGCCTTGCCACCTTCACTCATGACAGGAATGACTGATCAAGCAGAACCTCCCTCTGCCTCAACTGCATCCAGAGCATCACTCAGGAACCCCAACAGCACCGTAGCAGCAGCAGCAGCAGCAGCAGCCGCAGCAGCAGCAGCCGCAGCAGCAGCAGCAGCAGCAGCAGCAGCTCCTCCCATAGCTTCTTCCATGGCCACTTCCACTCCAAGCCCAAGCAGCAGCTCAGATGCAAAAGTCCTTGCCCCTGCACCAGCGAGCGAGAGCAGCAGTCCTGGACCTGCAGCAGCGCCTGGGGATGCTCAGGCTCAGAACATCATCCAGACGGACACTGTCAAGGAGCACACTCCTGTGATTGTGCTGGCAAGTCTGCTGGGTGCTGTAGTAGCAGCAGTGCTGGCAGGTGTGTCCTATCAAGATACATCACGTGAGCATCGACTGCGGTGGGTGCAGATGCGGTTTGGAGTTGTGTTTTGTCTGAGCTTGATTTGGCCATTGTCATTGCATCATTTGTAGTGCTGGCTGATGCTGGAGAGTCAATCTTGACAGGCAGCTACAGTGTTAACTCAGGGCAGCTGCATCAAGCATTAGGCATACTGCGCATTTGATGTAGAGTTGGCCTGAATGCATCTTTCACCCATGGTTGTGATGCACCTGAATCCCAAAACACAGCGTTTAACGTGTGCAGGCTTATGTGTGCTGCTTGCCTTGGGAGCTGTTGGCCGCAGACGCAAGCCAGCGCTTGTCTCAGAAGAGACCAACACTGGCCCCGATGCTGGTCACGGGGTTATGATTGCTGCAGTAGAAACCCACGATCCCATGTTTTACCTTCAAGACAGTTTTGGTACTGTCAAGTGGAATCCGAACACCACTTATCAAGGTGACAGACACAGGACGCAATGACGTGTGTTAACCAATGGCAGCTAAACATTGCAATGCACTTATGCTGCAGACACAAATCTTACAGAGTGCAGCAGCTTTGTGGCGACTGCGCAGTGCCCTCTGTGCAAGGCTGAGTCATTCTTTTGCAGCACAAGCTATGCAATGTGGCAAGCAGCCTGTCTGCATGTGTAATTAATCCTTGGACAGACGGCATGCCGCTTGATGCTTGCAGATCCTGATCCATGGCATTTGCTGAGGGAGCCAGTGCAGAAGGTCAATGCAGGAATACTGGTGAGCTCAAGCCCTCGCAACTGTCTTGCAAATGTGACTTGCAGTGACAAAGTGCTCAAGAGACTGTGTCATCAGTGACAGCAGCCTTCATTGATATGGCATTACAGTGTTTCTTTGTTTGGCCAGGGTTTTGCTGCTCATGTATCAAGGTACATGCAAGCACAAAACAGCTTCAGTCAAGGCTGCACTGACTCGGGGAATGCTTAGCAGGTGCCTGAGGGAGCTCACACTGAGAGATACAATGAGCCGTATGAAGCTGAAGCAGTTGCTGCTGCTGCTTTGCCAGCCATGAGGGGGAGTGCAGTGAGTACCTATGCTGTCCAACAGATGGCAAGGCGCGCAACGCTCAACAAGGTGACAAAAGCTGCAGCGTAGTTGCCCACAAGTGCCATGCATGGCTGATTGCTTTTTCTCAATGTGATAGGGCTACTGAATCGCTTTGTACAGCTGGCACCTCATATAACACACTTTATCTTCCCAATGTAAGCAGATTGGCCTGAATCTCTTTTGCCCTCACCACGTTCAATGCATTAGTTCAAGCAAACCTTCACCCCTAACTCTCATGTACTGTATGAAACAAGTCTAGGCCACTGCGGGAACTGATGCATGAAACTGGATCAGAGTGTGAGTCTTTTCTTTGTCTCTTTGACCTCATTGTGTTGTTGGCAATGATGTAGGTGGAGCTACCAGGTGCAGCAGTGCTGGAAGTGCAGCGGCTAGATGTCAGCCAGAGTGGCTTACTGAACCTCAGACTGTTTCAGAAGGCAGGAGATGTCCTACTGCAGAGCCTCAACATCCGGCAGAGCACTGAGGTATGCGTTTTCCCAGCAGTGGACAGCACAAGGATGACAGCATTCAGGAAGAGTTTCATATCAGATGTGACAGAAGAGTGTTCAGCACGCCATGACCCACATTTGAAGTGTTGTTACTGCTATTATGACCTGCATGATTGTGGTTATTCAACATGAATGATGGTGCAATGACCAGGTTGTCACCACAGTCACGTGCAGACAGCATAGACAAAGCCTGAGCATAAGTTTGTCACAGGTCATATCGTTTGATTGCAACATTGCCTCATGTGTCTCGGGTGCTCATTAGTCATCAGGCAAATATGGGATGTGGCTGAATGCAGGGAAGAATGCGACGTGGCTGGACGCCTCTTTCAAGAGTGAACGCCTCCACCTGGCATCTGCAGTCCTTCTTCCTGAAGCCACCTTTTGATCTGCATGTGACTGGTTCACTGGGGGAGGAGCTCGTTCTCAGGTGCTGCAGCTTGCTGTTTGCCTATCACTTGCTGCATCACACAAGGGCCAGAAAAGAAAAGAAAAGGAGGGTCTATGCTCTTCAGGGGGTATAACAGGAGCCTCCTGAGGCGGCAGCCCAGAAACCCTGGTGGCAGTGCTGATAATTTGATCACTGGCTGCTCTGAACTCATTGTCAGCGGGAAGCCAGCACCATTGCAGCTTGCTGGCATCAGCAGCGGCAGCAACATGCACATGCAGTCTTGTGATGTGTTGTTGCACAGCTCCACCTATCTGAGTAGCTGCTGCTCGGCTGATTACAGGCGTGCTATTGGATTAGGTCAAGCTAGTGACATCGTGCTGAAGCTCAAGCCAGCAAGGCAAAGCCTGAAGGAGCAGATTGATGTTCTGTCACAGCAGCCGCTAGCGGCCAGTTCACACTTCTTCAGCCTGAAGGCGCCAGACCCAACTCAGCAGGAGATTGTAGCTGTGCCAGCTCGCACTGCTCCACCTCCTGCTGGGAAGCTCACTCCCAGCACCAGAGCTCATGTGAGCTGCTGTGTGAGACATGACATAGCACAGCCTGCCTGGCTATTGTAGCATGGTTGTTTCCAAAGCGTGTATCAGGCAGCGTGTTGCTTTACTGTGAGGTCACATGGCATGTTCAACTGACCGGTCAGCTATTTTGCCAAACCCATCTTGTAATCCCATCTGTACTTTGCTGCTGCAATGGTCCTAAACAGACCTGAGTAGCATTTGTAGTAGCATTTGCCCGCAACATGTGGGCAAGCCGAGCAACATATTTTGCTGGAGTTGCAGATGCTGGACAGCTGGCCTTCCTCCACAACTGTGGATGCTGAAGATGCCATGCATGGTGATCTCAGCAGCACCTGGAGCAGTGTGCAGCAATGTGCACAGGAAGAACATGCTGAGAAGAGTCCAGGATTTGTGCCAACACCAGCTGGAATGGATGTGCGTGCAAGCAAGAGTAAGCACATCTCTGCATGTCAGCCGAATGGCCATATTGCTTGAGCACACCCACCTCAGTCAAGCTGGCAGCCACCATCAGGGTCAACGGTTGCATTGAAATTCAACAACGACAGCTATTCATTCACACCTGACTAGAAGGACTTCTGAAGCCTTATTGTGATGTGTTATATGCATGCAACCGCTGCAAGCTTGCCACAGTCTTAGGTAAAGCCCCCACACTGTCAACAGAGAACATTAATAATTATGATAATAATTCACAGGCGTTCCAGCTAATCGTTCTTGCTAGGTACCCACTGTATGCTTGCAACCGCTGCAAACTTGCCGCAGTCATAGGTAAAGCCCTCACATTGTCAACAGAAAGGAATGCTGCAGCTGTATCAAGGGTGTTCAAGCAAAGCGAGGTGAAGGAAGCCATCTATCAGCGTCTGGACTTTGCTGAGGAGCATGCTGTCAAGAAAAGAGTTCCCCGGCGCCAGCCCAGCCTGGAAGCTTCAGACCTGATGCAGCACTACCCTCCAATTTCACTGCAGCGTGCTTCCACAGGTGAGCCTGAGTATACATCCCCAGCTGTCACTCACACGATCAGAAAGCTGGCTCGATGCATCATTGAGTGTGACTAAATGCGATCTCATCTTACATCAGCTTCATGGTGTAAAGCCACCATAGCCCAACACATGTATTGCATGTCAGCCTGTACACTGTTTCGCTGCACAGTCCAGCAGTAGCCTCAAACTCACTCCAGCGAGTCCGAGGCCAGTTGTGAGCTGTGGTATGTGCATGTGGTGTCTCACTGAGTTGGCAGTGCAAAGGTCACCATCTTGTGAGATGCCACAATGCATGGCTCAAAAGTCCTGCGGTGCTGCAGACTCACGCATCACTGCTGCCTCAAGCTTCAGCGAGTCAGCCAGCACCCTTGAGCTCAACCTTCCCAGCACCTTTGGAGGGCACGAGCTCACACAGACACACAGTCTCTGCAAGGGAGACAGGTATGTGACAGCAGGGGACTGGAGAGCAGAGCAGCTTGCAGGCAGCTGCATCCCTCAAGGTAACAAGATGGCAGCCAGAGGGCAGTATGCCAATTGGGCAAGCCCTTCTGATGCCTTGATGGGGTCAGCATTTAGCTTCCAGTCAGAGCTGCTAGAATCCTACCAACCTTCTCTGCACTCAGGTTTGGAAGCTGTGCTCAGCACAGTGTGCTGCTTTGTGTGGCATACCAGTCACTTTTTTTCGTGCAATCTTTCTGTCAACATTTTGGAGTCATCGTCGGTGCTTGTGGGGCTTTTGACATACGCTGTGGGGTGTCTTCAAACACTGCTGGCCATTTCATGTGTGCATGTAGATCCACAGTGAAATGTGTGCTTTGTGCAAAAGCATTATGATTGTCTGTCTGATCGTATATATTATGTGTCTGTGTTGCAGGGGCATTCAGTTATGCAGCCACTGACCAGCAAAGCTCACGTGGTGTTGTTAGGCAAGCAGATTTGGCTGGTACCAGGGAGAATCCTGTGTTTGATGACTCCAGCTCTGAGCCAGAAAGCACTGATACCTGGCCCTTTGACAACATGAGCTTTTATGCACCTGCTTCACTGCAGCACACACACTCAAAGGAGAAATCTGTGCGCCTGGCTAGTGTGGCTAGAGCCAGTGCTGAGCAGAAGTTCAACATGATGGAGATAGCTGACAGTGCTTGGGAAACATTGCACCAGGAGAACTACTTGAGCAGATGCAGTGACAGCAGCGGCAGCAGCGTCACATGTGACACATCCTTCATCAAGCATGTGGGGGGCAAGCTATTTGAAAAGATCACCAAGTGATTAGTTACAAATATCATGCCTGTGTTTGCCGAACCATTTTGTTCAGCCTGGCAAACATGCCTAGTGCAGTAGTTTACAGCAAATCGAGGTATAGAGTCAGAGTCAGACATGTCTTAGGTGCTTCACCAGGTACAATGCTGACACCCCCAAATAACACTTTGTGCACTGTCATTCTGAGCTTTTTGCACACCACTGTGAGTCAGGGCAATCACAGCAATGTCATGACATGCACAGCACTTTGTAACAGACATTAGTATGCTAGCAGAGGAGTTGAAAACAATTTGTTAACCACCAACCAACTTGCATACTGTGACCAAGCATTGAGACGCTGTCAACCCAGCTATTCACTGATGGCTGTCATCAACTTCTGCCTTATCTAAAGCACTTTCTGGGAGTGATGCAGGCTGCATCATGCCTTAGCACTTAGAGCTGCAACTACATAGCTGAGGACGCCCAGAGCATACATGCCTTCTGCTCTTGTCTTCAGTCATTGGCTCATTGACTGGAAAAGCGCTTGCTGTAGCCCAATCAGACATGCACCACAAGAGATTCACGCAGCATGCGCCAGCATGAGAACGAGCAAATGACAGCAACAACTTGTCACTTGTCGGGTGGCATGCCATGTTGATTGCAAATTTGACACAGCCATGCCAATTGGAGGCAGGCATTAGCCAACCATTGCTCTTTTCCGTCCTCGCATCCGTACTGCAGGCACAGGAGGGCATTCACTAATGCATGTGTTTAGATCAGGCAAGCAGAACCCTATGAAAGCTCTTTTCAATCCCGAAACCTCTATTTTGATTCAGAAACGTCATCCCTACACTGGAAATCTAAACTCAGAAACGTCTGGGGACAGTAAAAACGCGTGTCTACATTGGGGAGATGTTTTAGGTGTACGTGCTACATACCTTCTGCAAACTTGTTGAATACGGAACTCCATTGTCGTGAGTGCCTTTTGTATGATGTCATGAGGGTGTCAAACTGCAGGACAGCATGCCAGCTTTGAGACCATCAGGACAATGATGAAATGAACACTGCAGCAATGCTTTGCCTGTGAGGCCTAGAAAAGCATCTGGAAAACAGAGATTGCCTGCAGATGAGCTGAGAAAGTCACCATGTCAGTTTGCTTGGAGTGTGCGCTTGTGAAAGCTCTTTCCAATACATACAGGTCCACTCCCTTGTCTTCTGGAACAGTGCTATTATAGCTCAAACCAAAGTCTATCAAGACCTGTGCATAAGTAATGTTTGGAGTGCTTATTGTCTTGATGTCGGAACGCCAGTTGCAAGACCATTCAAGCAAAAACAGGAGAGCTGGCTTTGGTGGAGATCAGGTAGAGCCGGCAGCGCTGCATAATAAGATGCAAGCAATCTCAATTTCAGCAGTCAAGCTTGGCAAGACCTGAAAGCTTTTGTCTCACCACAGCAGAATCGCGTCTGCGAACCAGCATGTTGGATGTTGTCAAATCACCATGTATCAAACCAGCATCATGTAGAGTTGCAACAGCTTGGCCTATTTTTGCCAACAAGCTGTCCACCTCTGCATTCCGGAAAAACCCATTACACTCCTTGGCACAGTCTGATGCACGATGTGAGCATCTCAAAAGCAAAGAGTCCTGTCACAGGGCGCCCTGGTATAGCTACTCAAGGTTGTGTGCAAGGCAATGCACAGATGAAGAAGAGATCAGGCTTCACCGTCTGTATTCAAGTTGCCAGAAAGCAGAAGATCTCTGACAGACGCTCCTTCGATGCGCTCCATGTAAATAGTGGCAGCTTCATGCTCAACAGAGTAGATGACAGGAGTAAGCACCCCGCTTTTGCGTGCGCGTAGCATGCTGCGAACTTCCTGCAAATGGCACACGAAGAGCTGACATCGAAAGTGTCATGATACGCCCAGTAGCCTTTTCTGGATGGGCGCAGACTTTGACGGCTGAATGCAATGCATTTGCACAAGCAGGGCAAAATCACGTCTGGCATGACAACAGCTGAGCACGAACCACCTGCCTGGTTGAGCCGGCCCACAGTAAGCTTGCTATCTAGGACAGGATGTCTGTATTGCTTACTGAAGCGCTGCTTGACTATAACTACTTTGCCCAAAAAGCTTCCCTCCCAGACTCGCTACAAAGACAACAATGACTTACAAGGACAACAAATGCAATGTTCGTAGGCTGTCAGGATTGTTGTTCTTACTGCTTCGGCGCCTTGGCTCAAGAGCTCGAAGTCAGCAGTCCCAACAAGGGGTTCAACAAGCTCGGGCATGACGGCGTCGGCTCAAAAACCGTGCAAAGCGAGCAGCTGGTAAAAACTTACGGCTTTGCTGGCCTGAGCACCTGTAACACAGGTGTCGTCGACGACGAGCTCAGCGCCGTAGAAACTGAGGAGACCGACCCCGTATTACCGCAACGCCATAATATAACGCC
>JAABUO010007928.1_pt1 | contig 12067 bp, 5 predicted proteins | sample 5559291 | NCBI WGS metagenome assembly JAABUO01 (sample SAMN10711878, study PRJNA513372) | rock metagenome | isolation source: Antarctica rocks | place: Antarctica: Victoria Land, Finger Mt sud
TTCGCCGACGCCGCCCTGGCCTATCTCCGCCAGTAACGGCGTCGGCGAAGACGGCGATGGCAGTGTCAATCCTGTTTTATCCGCCGACCGCCGGCGCGGTCGTGGCGTCCGCGTCGAGCGTCACACCGGTCTCACCCTCCAGCAGGGGCAACCATACGCTGAAGGTCGTCCCCTCCCCTTCGGTCGACGCGACCGTGATCCGCCCCTCGTGCGCCGCGACCAGCTCCCGGCAGACAAACAGGCCGAGGCCCAGGCCCCCCCGCGACGAACGGTCGGTGTGCGCCACCTGGTAGAACCGCGTGAAGAGGTGGGGCAACTGATCGGCCGCGATACCGCGACCGTAATCCTGTACCTCCAATTCGACTCTATCGCCGGCGCGGCGCAGCCGTACGTCGATGCCCTGCGCGCTGGGCGCATGCGTGGCGGCGTTGGTGAGCAGGTTGAAAAGAATCTGCTCCAGCCGCCCCGCGTCGCCGCTCACCCATACAGGCGCCGCGCCGGCGGCGAGGCGGATTGCTTGTCCGGGGGACAACGCCTGCGCCGTGTCCACCACCTGCTCCACCAGCGGGACCAGGTCCACCGGGCCGACATCGAGCGTCAACTTCCCGCTCTGCAAGCGCGCCGCGTCCGTCAGGTCGCGCACCAACGTCACGAGCCGCCGCGTCTGGTGCAGCGCCCGCGTCGCATAGAGGCGCGAGCGATCATCGCCGCCCGCGTCGAGCAACGACGCCAGCAAGTCGAGGTAGCTGTTGATGGAGGTCAACGGTGTGCGCAGCTCGTGGCCGGCCAGCACCAGAAATTCTTCTTGTAGACGACGATGCCGGTCGGCCAGGGTAACGTCACGGATGACGACGACGCCGTGCGTCGCGCCACCCTCATGGAGCGGCTGCCCGGTCGCCATGAACCAGCGCCGGGTGTCCTCCCCCGCGATGCTGCGGACCCCCGTGGCCACGCTGAACGAGAGGCTGAACGTCTCGCCGCGTGCGGCGCGGACCCGTGGCGTCTGCGCGGGCGCCAACGGCTGCCCCCGCGCATCATCCATGGTCACGGCGCTGTCCATGTCACCGAACAGCCGCGCGTAGGCCGCGTTCGCGCGCACGGTTGTTCCCGCCCGGTCCACTACCAAGACGGCCTCCTCGACGCCGGCCAGGATGACCGCGAACTGCGCCCGCTCCGCCTCCAGGACGGCGCCCAGTTCCTGCAACGCCACGCGATGCGCCATCAGTTCCGCGTTGGTCCGCTCCACCTCCTCGACGGTCGCCTCCAGATCGGCGTTGCGCGTTCCCATCGCGTCGTTAGTGGCGTGCAACTCGTCATTACGCGCTTCCATAGTCTCGTTCGTGGTCCGCAACACCTCGTTGGCTGTCTCCATGGTGTCGTTCGCGGCGTGCAACGCCTCGTTGCGAGTAAGGGCGCCCCGCGTCGTGGCCCGCGCCTCGGCCGTGTCACGGCGCAGTGTCGTGTTGGTATTGGTCAGCATGTCGTTGGCCGCGCCGAGCGCGCGATTGGCGGCGACCATCTCCCGCACCTGCGCCGCCAGACGCGCCGTTTCCGTTTCGACGTCCTCCCGGTGGCCCACGGTCGCCCGCTCCCATGCATCACGGTCCTGCTCCATCGCGCCGCCCTCACTTTCCATGGTCGACACCCGTGCCAACCCCGGCCGAGAGGCCCCCACGGCTCGCGGGCGCCGTGGCTGTGTCCAGCCAACGCTCGAACTCATCCGGCGGCAAGGGCTGGCTCAGGTAGTGGCCCTGCGCCAGATCGCAGCCCAGTTCCGCTAGCCGCTCCCACGTGTTCTGATCCTCGGCGCCCTCGGCCACCACCGCCAGCCCCAGCGCGTGGCCCAGCCCGATCGTCGAGGCCACGATCGCCGCGTCGGCCTCATCCGTGGCCAGGTCGCGCATAAACGTCCGGTCGATCTTGAGTTGGTGGACAGGCAGCCGCTTGAGATACGCCAGCGACGAGTAGCCTGTCCCGAAGTCGTCGACCGCGACGCGTACCCCCTGATCGGCTAGCCACGTGAGCACGGCCAGCGTGCGCGCGGCGTCGGCCATTAGAACGCTCTCGCTCAGCTCGATGCAGAGCCCCTCCGGCGGCGTCTCATACTGGGCCAGTAGCTCCAGGATCATCTCGGGGAGCTGTGGGTCGTGCAGGTTGAACATGGAGAGGTTGACCTGCACGGTCAGAACGCGCCCCACTCGCCGCCACGCCTGCCCCTGCCGCAGCGCCTCCGCCAGTACCCAGCGCGTCAGCGCCCCTATCTGACCCGTCTGCTCGGCCAGCGGGATGAACTCGTCGGGCGGCACGAAGCCGAACTTGGGATGGCGCCAACGCGCCAGCGCCTCCACGTCGCACGCCCGGCCGGTCGCCAGCGCGACCATCGGCTGGTAGTGCAACACCAACTCCCCCTGGACGATGGCTGGGCGCAGCGCCGCGGCCAGCGTGAGGCGGTCGGGGCTGTGCGCGTCCTGCGCGGGCGCGTAGACGGCGTAGCCCCCCCGCGCCCGCTTGGCCACGTAGAGGGCCACATCGGCGCGGCGCAGCAGCGTCTGGGCGTCGGCGCCGTGGACAGGACACAGCGCGATGCCCACGCTGGCCCCGATCTGGAGCGGCTGCCCCTCCACCTCGATCGGCGCCTCCAGAGTATCCAGGAGCTTGCGCGCAACGAGCAGCGCGCCAGTCTCGTCAGCGGTGGTCAGCAGCACGGCGAACTCATCGCCGCCCAGGCGGGCCACCGTATCGACACCGCGCATAGCCTGTTGCAGGCGCTCGGCCACCCGCTGCAACAGCAGGTCGCCTGCGTGGTGGCCAAGCGTGTCGTTGACCTCCTTGAAGCGGTCGAGGTCCAGCAACAGCAGGGCCAGCGGGCGCCCCGTGCGCGCGGTGGACAAAAAGGCCTGCGCCAGGCGGTCGTGCAGCAGGGTGCGATTGGGCAGATCCGTCAGCGCGTCGTACAGCACCTGGTGGCGCAACGCCGCCTCCATCGCATGACGCTCGGTCACATCGAGCGCGGCGCCGACCAGACGCCGCGGGGCGCCCGTTTCGTCACGCTCCAGGCGCGCCTCGGTCTGCACCATGCGCAGCGCGCCGTCCGGCCCGGCCACGCGATAGACGAAGCTCGACGGCGTGCCCCTGGTCGCCGTCTCATGGAGTGCGGCAATCACGTCGTCCCGGTCCTCCGGATGGACCGCGTCGCGGTAGCGATCGAGGGTCGGGACGACCTTCCCCGGCGCGTAGCCCAGCAGGCGATACGCCTCGTCCGACCAACGCATCTCGCCGCTCACAAGGTCCTGCTCCCAGTTTCCAAGGTGGACGAGTTGCTGGGCAGCCGCCAGGCTCTCCTCGGAGGCGGCCAGATCGCGCAACGCCGTGGCCAACTCGGCGGCGCGCTCCGTGGCCGCCACCTGCGTCCGCCTGTTCTCGGCGCGTGCCCGCGCGTTTTCGATGATGGTGGCGGCATAGCCAGCCAGGGTTTCGGATAGGCGCAGTTGGGCGGCCGTCGGCGTCACGGCGGTGCGCCAGCCTAGCACCAACACGCCCATGACCACGTCGTGACTGAGCAACGGCGTTGCCAGCCCGGTTCGCCCGCCCTCGCTCTGATGAAGTGGGAACAGGTCCAGGGGCGCCTCGAGCGCCTCGCCCAACCGCTCCAGCACGACCGTTTGCCGGGCCTCGAACAGGCGCCGCGCCACCGCGGTGTCCGTCGGGAACGGCGCCAGCGCGCCGGCGTCCGACTGCGCGCCCCAGAGGCCGTGCCAGGCGTCTACGCCGTCCTCGTCACGCAACGCGACCCCCGCGTAGTCGGAGCCAAGCAGGCGGCTGGCGTACTCCGCGACGAGGGCGACCACGCGATCCGGGTCCGGCTCGGCGGCGCCGCGCTGCATCAGGTGGGTCAGCGCCTCCGCCTCGGCCCGCTGGCGTTCGGACTCGGCGTACAGGCGCATCGTCTCCAGCGCGGGCGCGAACTGCGCCGCCAGGACGGTAAGCAGGCGGACCTCCGTGGGCGTGACCGATCGCGGGGTGTAGCTCACAGCGACCAGCGCGCCACGCGCCTCGTCGCGCACCAGCAGCGGGACGGCCACGGCGCCGCGCACCCCGAGGGCGACCGACCCCGCCGCGCCCGGCCCCCACGTCTGGTAGTCCTCGACCACGACGGGGCGGCGCTGGGCAAAGGCCTGGCCCCCGGTGCCCTGCTCGGCATGGAGGAGTTGGATCGGTTGGGCGGTCGAGGGGCTGGTGGAGGCCAGGGGCGCGAGGACCGAGGCGGCGGCATCCCACCAGTACAGGTCCACGCCGTCGCAGGCCAGGAGCTCGCGGGCGTGCTCGACGGTCACATGCGCCAGCGCGGCGGGGTCGAGCAGAGCGCTGGCGGCGCTGACCATCGCGTCCAGCGCCGGAGCAGCCGACAGGGAGTCCATCACACGCCTTCGTGTCCTTTCCCGTCCTGTATGCCCCTACTACCCGCCGGCGCCGTGACAGCGCGTACACGCCTTTAGCGCGAGGGTACGCGGTAGCCAGTGACCAGCGTGAGCCTCACGCGCTCGCGAGGGCCAGCGGCTGGTGGGACAACGCGGCGGTCTGACCACCATCGCACTATTGTCATAGTATACCTTGTGGGACCGCAAGCGGTCCTACAAAGTACGTCGCTCACCAGGGCTCGTGAATTGTCGGGGCAGGCGTGCCTGCGTGTGCCCGTCCGCCGGCACGCCGCGTGGTTGGCGGGGGTCTGGGGGGAGCCATCTCCCGGGGTTCCCCGGGAAGGGGCTTGGGCGACTTTTCACAGACCCTGCGTCGTCCACGCACACCGTGCGGTCTTTTTCAGTCCCTCCCCCAACGCTTGTCAGACGTGACCGTGGGCGGGCTTGGCGGGGGCGTGGGCGAGCTTGGCGAGGGCGGGCGCGGGCTTGGCGAGGGCGGGCGCGGGCGCGACGACGACATGAGCGTCGCGCCTGGGCCTGCCACATGGCGTGTGCGCCGTGACCGTGAGGGTCGCGGATGTCGACCGGCGTGGGTTGTAGGCGATGTGTATCCGCGCGGTCACCGCGCCGTCAGCGCCGGTCCGCGCGGTCACGGTCGCGCTATAGAGGACGATCGTCTTCGTCACCTTCCGCACGCGCGGGCCTTGATGGCTTACGCCGTGCGAGCGTGCGCTGGCGTGCGCTAGACCATGACGCGGGGCGGGCACGGCGCGGTCGCGGATGACGATGACGCTGGAGCGCGTGAGTTGCAGCGTGACGGATATAGTCGTGCGCGGCTCCGTGACCACGCGCACATCCACGTTTCCGTTGCCGATCACGATGCCGTGCGGCACACTCACGCTAATCGACGGCTTGCGCTTACATTTAATCGGTGGCGTAGCCGTGCGGGTCGCCGTCGCCGTCGCCGTCGCCGTCGCTTTCGCGGTCGCGCTAGCCGTGGCCGTGCCGGTCGCCGTGCCGGTCGCCGTGCCGGTCGCCGTGCCGGTCGCCGTACTAGTCGCGCTAGCGGTGGCTGTATTAGTGGCCGTGCCTGTCTGTGTCGGCGCAGTTGTGGCCGTGCTCGTGCCGGTCGCGCTAGCCGTGGCCGTATTAGTGGGCGTGCTCGTCTGTGTTGGCGCGCTCGTCCCCGTGTTTGTCGCCGTCGCCATGGCCGTGACAGTAGCCGTGGCCGTGGGCGCTTTCGTCGGGGCGCTCGTCGCCGTGGCGGACGGGATGCTCGTCACGGGTCGCGTCGTCGCCGTCCCGGTGGCGCTCGGAGGGGTGGCGGTACTGGTGGCCGGTAGCGCCGTCTTTGTCGCCGTCGTGGGCGGCGTCGTCGCCGTCCCGGTAGCCGCGACCGCGGTCCGCGTCGCCGTCCCCGCCGGCCCCGGTGTGCCGGTGACGCTCGTGGCAGGGAGCGTATAGGCGCTCAGGGTGTTGCTATTATCGGTGATGTAGAGCACGCCGTTGGCTACGATCGGGCTCTCCCAGTGGATGCCGCCGATGCCCATGTCGTGCCAGAGCTGGCTCCCGCTGGTCGGGTCGAGCGCCCACAGATTGCTGCTCCCGGCGTAGTAGAGCACGCCGTTGGCCACGAGCGGCGAGAAGCCGCCCCCGGACTGCTGCCACTGCGTGACGAGGCTGGGCGTCCCGCCGGCGCCGATGGTCAGCTTCAGGCCCGAGATGCCGTTGCCGTTGACCACGAAGATCCACGTGTTGCCCTGCGGGTCGACCCAGACGGCCGGCGCGCTCAGCACCTGGCCGCCCTGCGGCACGTTGATGAGCGGGCCGACCTCGCCGCCTAGGTGGCGCGGCCCGCCCTGCCCGCTGAGGTTGTCGAGATTGAGCAGGCGTAGCTTGCTGTCCTTGCCCGACTGCACGGCGAGGCGCCGTACCGCGCTCATCGCGGGGACCGGCAGGATCGCGGGGGCCGTGCTGCCGATGTCGGTGTCCCCGTTCTGCAGGTCCTGATAGTTGTTCGGAGTGTAGCTGTCGAGCGGATTGCCGTTCACGCCGCTCCCCGTGCCGTCGGGGTGCAGCGCAAAGACGGTGTCGCCCCAGTCGTTGCCCGGCGGGTTGTTGGCCGCGTCGAACGCGCCGTTGCCCGTCGCCATGTAGATCTTGTCGGTGTCCCGGTCGTAGACGACGCCGGCGCGCGCCCAGATGGCCGTCTGCTTCTGTGCGCAGTCGTTCTGGCCGGCGCCGCTGGTGGCGCCACCTTCGACGAAGTGAATCGTCAGGCTGCTGCAGTTGGCGTTGAAGACCTTTTGCGACCCGTCGGCGAGGTTGATGCTGGTGACGTGGCCCTGGTAGTCGCCGTTGTCGCCGGGGTAGCCGCCGTGCGTGACGTAGAGATAACTCACGCCGCTCTGGGCCGTGGCGACGGTGAGCGCCGACGAGCTCTTCTCGTCGATACCCTTGAGCGTCGTCACCTCGGGCCAGCCGCCGGTCTTGATCTCCGCGCCGTCGCCAACCGCGTACTTATGCGCGTAGCCGTCGAGCCCGTAGCTGTAGACGTACTGCCGGTTCGGGTCGATAGCGGGCGACGATGTCGTGTAGCACGGCGTGCCGCTGGCGCTGCTCGTCGTGTTGATGTGGCATGTACCCGGACCGTTTTGGTGGGACCAAACCGTGACGCCGGTATGCGCGTCCAGGGCCACGATGTAGCCGTCCCTTGTCGTGACGTAGACAAGGTCTTTGGTCCCGCCGGGTATGGCGACCGCGTTGAGGTAGGCCGGCGCGCCGTCGGCCGTGGCGGGCAAGGTGGCGTGGAAGAGGCGCGTCAGGCTGGACACGTTACTCGCGGTCAGCGTCGACTCCGCCGTGTTGTTGCCGCTGTGCGCGGCGTCGCCGTTGAATTGCGGCCAGTCGTAGGGAGCCGCCGCCGAGACCGCGCCCCCCCTTGCGCCGGGCAGCGCAAGCAGGAGCAGTCCGGTCGCGAGCGCCCCGCCGAGGAGGCGACGACCCGACGGGTGAGAGGTTGAACGTGTTGGCGCGTCTGACATGTGTTGCTCCTTATCGTGGCGCTCGCGGGGAAGGCGTATTGACCATCGAGCAAATCAACAGTTATCGCATTATTAATGCCACAACGCACTCTTACTTGCAAGTGCGCGAAGGATGCCTGCTAAGATGCTTGGCCGTATAAAGTAGAAGGGGGCGTCAGCCATGGCTATGGCCGGCGCCCCCTCCTCTCCTCCCTACCCGATGGCATGCGCCGCCAGGCTAGCGGGCGAGGCCCTGGGTGCTTTGCAACGTGCCGTGGTCCGTGGCGAACACCGTCTGCTCGGCCACGAAGCCCGCCCCTCCCATCGCCCGCAACGCGATGCCGTGCGCGCTCGTCGCGTGCGGGAACAGCTCCCGCACGTCCAGCGTCGCTCGCCCCCGCGCCGCCACGAACACCCGCCGCGTCACCGCCCGCCCTTCGCTCGGGTACAGCGTCGCGTCCACCGCGATGCGCCCCGCCGACGGGTTGAACAGCAAGAGGAACTCGCTTTGCCCTCGCCCCGTGTTCCCCGACGGGAACGTCCATTGCGGCGCCGCCCCGTTGCGCCCGAATACGTCGGAGCCCGCGATTTGCGCCGCGTTGGGGCTGCCGAAGTACTCCGGCCGCTCCACCACCACCGGCCGGTCGGCCAGCACCACGCTCGCGATCCCGCTCGCCCGCAGCGTCTTGTTGAGCAGCACCGTCCCCCGGCTGCGCCCCGCCATACTCATCGACCGCTTGGCGAGCAGGCGCCCGTCGCCGCCGAAGAACAGCGCCGTCACGCCCACGCGCCGGTCGCCAGGGTTGAGCACCGTCAGGAAGGTCTGGAACTTGTTGGTCGTCGTGCCCTCGGCGAAGATCCACGAGGCCGCCGCCACGGTGATGCCTGCTCGCGCCGTCAGCCCGTAGCCGCCCTTGCCGAAGGAGAGGGTGCGCGCGACCACGACCGGCTGGCTGGAGCGCGCCACCACGCTGAGCGAGCGTCCCGGCAGCAGCCGGCGCACGTCCACCACGGCGTGGCTGTGCGCTCCCACCGCGACCGTGACCGTCTTGCTCCGGCCCCCGAAGGCCAGCAACTCCAGGGAGACCCGCGCCGCGCGGGGGCCGGGGTTGAGGATCGAGACCGCCTCGCCGAAGGTGAGGCCCGTGTAGCCCTCGGCCAGGTACCACGTCGTGCCGAGACCGGTCGTGCCCAGGATGCTGTCGCCGTCCTTGCCGGGCCGCGTCAAGTCGAGCTGGGCCGCGAGGTCCTGGTCGGCCCGCACGGCCAGGCCGAAGCCGCCCGGGCGCCCGGCCAGGCGCTCGACGGGGAAGCGGCGCGCGGTCGCGGCGGGGACCGTGACGGTGCGGGTGACGCTCTTGCCGTTGCCGAAGTAGAAGGCGAGGCGCACCGTCGCCGCCCGGCCGCCCTTGTTGAGCAGGTCGATGGTGGCGTGCGCGCCGACCTTCTCCACGCCGCCCGCGAAGTAGTACTGCGCGGCGACCCCGCGGACGCCGGTGAGGCCGGTGAGGCCGGCCACCGCCGAGCGCGCGCTGCGGGCGCCCGTCGCCCCCACCGTGTTCGCGCCGTCGAGCAGGGCGCCGCCGGCCACGAAGGAGGCCATGAAGCTGCCGTCGCGCGCCGTCGTGACCGTACCGGGGCGCGTGACGAGGGCCGACCCGTCGAGGGCGAGCGTGACCTGCTCGCCATTAGCGAAGTGGTAGCCGCGGACGGTGACGGTCTGGCCGGGGCGGACCCGGCCGGGGCTCACCACGATGTAGGGTCTGCTCTGGGGGTGCGTGGGCGCGCCGTGTCCGGCCGCGCCGTGTCCAGCCGCACCAGCGCCCGGCGTCGCGCCAGGTCCGGTCGCACCGGAGCCGCTGGAGCCGCCGGAGCCGCTGGAGCCGCCACCGCCGGACCCCGGAGTCGCGCTGGGTGCGGCTGCGCCGACGCTAGGGCCGGAGCTCGTGGCGCCCGGCGTGCTCGTCGCCGCGGGGGGCGCGCCAGAGCTGGAGCCCGTGGTGGCCGCTGGCGCCGGCGTGCTCGCCGGGGGCGGCGGGGGCGCGCTCGTGCTCGTCATCGCGGGCGGCGGGGACGGCATGCTCGTGCTCGTCGCCTTCGGGGGCACAGGCGTGGTGGCGCTCGTACTCACAGGCGGCAGGGGCGGCGGCGTACTCGTGCTCGTCGCCGGCGCATTCGTCGGCGGCACGCGGGTCGCCGTGCTTGTCGCCGCCGACGGCACCGCCGTGTTCGTCGCCGGCGCCGGGGTATTCTGCCCATTGCCACTGCCCGAGTTGCCGGAGCAGGATGAGTTGCCCACGACGTTATAGTTGCCTATCGGCGTGAAGTCGACGGTCGAGGCCTGGAGGAGCGCGGCCGTCGAGGAAAGGCTGGCGTACGACCGCCCTTGCGCCCCGAGGCTCGACCCCGGCTGCGGGTCCCCAACATCCTTCGTCGCGACGACCACGGTGATCGTATTATCTGCGAGTGAGTAGGAGCCGCTGATGGGCGTCTGCGGGAGGCCCGGCGAGTTGCTGGCGACTCCAACGGTGCTGAGAGACCCGAACACGAACTGGGCCGTAGTCGGGCTGGTCGCGTTCATGCCGGCGTAGAAACCGTTCGTCCCGCTCGGGTAGAACAGGAAGCGCCAGCTGTGGTTGGGCGTGAGCACGGGCGCGCCCGTGGCGCCCGTCCCGTTGCTCAGGTCGGCCAGCTTCATCGTGAAGACCAGGAAGTTGGTGACGGGACTGGTCGCCGTCAGGTTCGGCAGCGAGGACGGCTCGGCCACCGAGACCGACAGGATATTCAGGTCCGGGTTCAGTGGGGCGCCGGTCTGATGCCCTGGCGCGTTCGTCGCCACGGCGGCGCCGGGCAGCACGCACGGGTTGGGAGTTTGCACCAGCGTCGGGCTTACCTCGTTCGACAGCGGGCCATCGCCCACGGCGTTCGTCGCCACGATCTGGTAGTAGTACGTGGTGTTTGGGGTGGCTGTCGTATCGGTGTAGCCAGGGGTCGTGCTCGCGCCGATGGGGGTCGCGCCCTCGCCGCCCGGCGTGGTCGAGCGATAGATCTTGTACCCGGTGATCGGCGAACCGCCGTTGTCCGGAGCCTGCCAGGTCAGATTGACGACGTTCGGCGTGGCGCTGAAGCGCGTCGCGTTGAGCAGCGGCCGCCCGGGGAGCGTTTGCCCGGTCAAGCCTGCGTCGTTCGCCGAAAACAGGGGCCTACCGCCCGACTGACGAGCGATCACGGCGAGATCGCTGTACGAGTTCGGCTGCGTGCCGGCGTCGCCGCCTTGGTCGCAGCCGGCGATGCAGCCGTCGTCGTAGCCAACAAGGAGGCGACCCTGCGCGTCAACCGTGGCGTCGATGAAGTCAAGCAGGTTGCGCGTGTTGCTACCGCCGACTGTACAGGTCGTGCCTTGGCTGCAGATGGGGCCGCGCTGGACGGGATCGTTGGGCGTGAGGTCAGCCGTCGTCCAGGTCGCACCACCGTCGAAGGTGCGGGCGACGTAGAGGTGCCAGAAGCCGCCGAAAGCGCTGGGCGTGTTGGAGTCGCCCGCGCCGGGCGTGGCGCTGCCTAGGAAGGCGAAGGCTGCGCGGTTGTCGTCGCCGGCCACCACGGCAGGGAAGGCGACCTAATGTGCAACTCTTTGAGGGCTCAGGTGGCTAGCAAACCGTCGAGATCGAGCGGGGCGCGGCCTAATTGAAGGTTGAGGAAGACGCCGACGGTATGAGCCAGAACCTTGCGGATGAGACGATGCTGGAAATGCCACAGGTCATGGACACGGATGCGGGCGACCGCGAAGCGCTCGGTCAGATGGGAGCCAACCGTTTCGACGCCTTTGCGCACGCGGGCGCAGGCGCGCAGCAAGCAGCGCGGGTGCGGGGTGGTCATGCCTTTACGTGGGGGCGTGATCACGAGCACGGCGCGGCGTTCAGCCAGCAGGGCCTGGCGGGCCGCGCCAATGAAGCCTTTGTCGGCGGGGACGGTCCCCATGAAGCCATCCACCAGGTCGTCGAGCAACTGGCTGTCGTGCGGTCGGGCCGGCAAGAGCGGGTAGGCGACGATCATGCCGGAGCGCGCGATGCGCAGGCCCAGCTTGAAGCCATAGTAGTCCAATTTCTTGGCCGCACAGTGGCCATAGTCGGCGTCGGGCTTGAAGCAGCGGTCGCGCCTACTGCGCGTGTAGCCGCAGACGGGCAGCGGCAGCGTGTCGATGACCTGCACGGGGTCGGCGGCCTGGCCGCTCACCACGGTCAAGCGCCGCTGGATGAGTTCCTTGACCCGCCAGAGGTTGGCCGCCTGCCGTGCGAACCGGCTGCGGTCGCGCAAGCGCGGGAAGAAGGCCTGATAATGGGCGCGGAAATAGGCGACGATGTCCTTGTCCGTGCCGCCTTTGAGGTATTCGCCGCAGATCTCGATGGTGATCACCTCCTCGTCGGTCAAGGCCGGGGCGAAGCCGCCCCGCCGGATGCGTCGGTCTGCCGCGATTGCCTGGTAGTGTTCGCACACCAAGCAGTACACGACGATGATAAAATGGTCTCGATCCATGGGGGGTCTCCTTTCGGACGCGCAGGTGGTCAGATACCCGCTAGTCTAGGCAGGAGATCCCCGTGGGTCAACTAAAAGAGTCGCACATTAGGT
>JAABUO010007930.1_pt1 | contig 12065 bp, 10 predicted proteins | sample 5559291 | NCBI WGS metagenome assembly JAABUO01 (sample SAMN10711878, study PRJNA513372) | rock metagenome | isolation source: Antarctica rocks | place: Antarctica: Victoria Land, Finger Mt sud
GCCAGTAAACAGGCCCACGAATCCTGCAAGCCGCGTTGGGGAGGAATTCAGTGAAACCAGTCCTAGCTTTGACGAGTTTTGAGCCTCCTGCAGGTTTAGTCTTTGTGGGGTGACGGTGAGCTCAGAGGATCTTGAAGGCGAGACGACATGACCGCTAGATTGCTGAGCAGCCTCAGAAGATGTATTCGTTGCCGTATCATTGGGGGGTGAAGTCATCGAGGGAAGGATTGCGGTGACCATGGTGGATGTCGCCGCTCCTCCGATACTGAAGAGTAGCCGAGCGAGTAGTAGCTGTGGATAAACGTTTATGGCCTGAACAGAGAGTATCAATGCTACCCCAACGATAGCATAGCCCAACACGCAAACCTGCATACCTATTCAGAGCACGTCTAGTAGTAGAAATTTGTAGGAACTCACAAGCCTGACACCAAGCCAGCGATCAGATGCCATACCCCATACTGGACATGCTACAAGGACCACAAGCTCATCGGCAAACCCTAGTGTGCCAACTGCATTTCCAACTCCCCGTCGTTCTCCTATCAAATCCGTGACTACAAAAGAAACAGAGGAATTCAGAAAAACCAAGAATGATATAGAAAAAAGGCAGACACCTAAAAGGTAGGTACCTGCTTGCAGTCGGCTGGCAGTAATCATACTATCAGTGAGTAAGCTTTCGAGGATTGGACATCATCTGCTTCAGACAGTTTGGTGCTCCTGTATAGACACTGCCGGCGGATGATTTACGCGTTTGCGTACTAAACGCGGTGAGCTACTGTACTAGGCGCATTAGTAATGGATTGTGTTCCCGTCATATCTGGCTATTTCTTTAGCCGGACCTCCATTATATTGTGACAATGCGATGACCAGTCGCTTGAGACTGCGAATACTTGTTAGTCACTGTGGAGGATGAGGTATTATGCTTACGCCGGGGTATGTTCTTCCCGCGCTTTGGGTCTCAAGAGAGTTACTGACAGCTCATCGGCGCTTTGGTAGACCTCCATGGTCTTGGCAACTGGAGTCATCGTTCGCGCCCTACATCAAAGAGCCAACTTTTACTCGGCTTGTGTTTACCTGGCTCAGAGTAATGCGTGCTTAATGGCGCGCCCCTCTCATTGCTCTCTGCCGTTTTTTCCCACTAACGTCGCCCTAGATCTTGACCAACCTAGCGCTCCTCGGAGTGTGCACGACAATGCTTGCGCTCCAAAGATTGTTCTATGGTTCCCTACGCCCTGTAGAAGTTGAACAACTTTACGAAAAGGCATGGTTCGCAATTACTGAAACTTGCCTCGCCATGACTATATTCAGGGAGGAAGTCGGAGGATGGTTCCTCGTGATGTTTGTCTGCCTGTTGATTGGTAAAGTCTGGGGCTGGATCGGGGAAGGTCGAGTCGATATCCTGGAACAGCAGCCACCTGCAAACCCGCGTCTCTTCCATGCCCGTCTCTCATTCTCCCTCGTTGTCTCGACACTGTTTGACATATACATGCTTCGCTACTCGATTCAAACTGTCTTACTTCAGGCGCGGCCGAACATGATGGTAATGTTCGCATTTGAGTTTGCCGTTCTTACGATTACCTCTCTTTCGACCGGCGCCCGTTACGCTATTTCTCTCCATGAAGCTGCCGTGATCAAGAACCAGTTAAGTACACGGCGTGCTCACATGAGACAAGAGCGGGAGCAGGCTCAGCAACAGGTACACCCCGAGAATTCTTCAACTACAGCGCCCATGAATCGCGAGATGCTTGCACAGGACGAAATCGAGACAATGGACATTGATGTTCCTGGTTGGGAGGACAAGGGACGATGGGTGTTTTATCTAGATCTCACTACAGGTGCTTTCTATAACAACTGTCCTCTTACGACAATCCCTGCTGACCGTTTCCCTCCAGACTTTTTCAAGCTCGTTCTCTACCTCACATTCTTTTGCGTTCTTTGCATGTTCTATGGCATGCCTATCCACATTATCCGCGACGTAGCTTTGACGATCCGGTCCTTCTACAAGCGCATAAACGATTTCGTGCGATATCGACAGGCAACTAGAGATATGAATGCACGGTACCCAGACGCAACGGCGGAAGACGTTGCTAGGGAGGATGTCTGTATCATCTGTCGAGAAGACATGAGGCCTTGGCGGGAGCCACAAGCTCAAGGCGGCCAACCAGTTGGTGTCGCTGGAACTAATGCTGCTACACTCTCTCCTATTGACGAACGCTTAAGACCCAAAAAGCTACCTTGTGGTCACATCCTTCATTTTGCCTGCCTGCGTAGCTGGTTGGAGCGCCAGCAGAATTGTCCCACTTGTCGGCGTCCTGTACTTGTTCCAAATACGTCGGGTCGACCTCAAGGTGCAAACATCCTGAACCAGGATGCTAGGGCACAAATCAATCTAGAGCAACCTCCCCGCCCTGGCGCAGGTCATGGCGACGTCCAGCAGCCTCTAATAGCGCAGAACGTTTTCCAATTTGGCCCCTTTCGTTTAGCATTTGGCGCCAGACATGCTGGTCAAGGCTTTGTGCAGCAGGGTGAGGCTCGACCGCCTCAGCCTAATCAGCTGGCACCAATTGCCCCTGTGGGAGACATACAAAGACTGGGCAACGCATTCGGATTTCTCCGACAAGCTCCTGCAAACCAACGAACCGTTGTAAATTTGGGTCAGACGAACGTGTCACTACAGCTGCATCAGATCGAACAGCAGTTGATCCGAGAGATTAACGAACTTCAAATACAGGCGGACCAGCTCTTCTTAGTACGGACCCTTCAAGGTGAATTAGCAAGGCTTCGTATAGCCCACGCAAACCCGGGGGCTTCCAACAATGCAAATCTTCCTACAATAAACCAACATCGACCACAGAATACAATGATGCATGGGGCACAACCGTATTTCGCCTCTCAAATCTTCTCTACTGTCCAGCAACAGCAAATTATAGGATCTGGACATCGAGACCTGCCATCCGGCGTTACAATTCCCGATGGCTGGACCTTACTGCCTCTTCAAAGGCTTCCTAGTGGTGCTAATTTTGGGTTCCCTCAAGGAAATCTGGCTCATGACACTCTCTCAAACCCTCAGTCAAACTTTAGCGGTGGCACCTTTCCGTCAGCACCTTCACATTCCATAGGCTCGAGTTCTTCCGGGCGCGCATCGGCCCTTCAGAGTCTGGAAGCAACAAACGAGGTAGGCGACGGAAGTTCATCAAATGTACCCGTAGCCTCTCCTCCAGATATCGCGTCGCAGTCATCAAGAGACAGTGCGTCACTGGGACAGATCATACCGAGTGAGAGTGAGCATACGGTTGGCGCCCATACAAGTCATAGCACTGGCCATGGACCATCAGAAGTCGCACCTCAAGTGCCAACTGCAAATCTCGAGGCCCTTTCTGAAGACGGCCAACTACATACGCTTCCCTCTTGGGGCTCAAACTCCAAGAGATTTAAAGGTCAGCAGGAGAGCGACCCATATGACAATCACAAAAATACTGACTCTGCCGGCGATGAGTTGCTGTCGGATGCTGGACCGTCTACAAGTATCAAGGATGAAAATGCACAAGCCAAGGGCAAAGGAAAGGCGGCCACGGTTGAAGACGACCTGGAAGACATAAAATGAAAAGAGAGTTAGTTGAGAGATGCTCTCGTTTGCATGTTGATTACATAGCGCAGGAGTTTATTGGAATTCTCCCTAATATGCCTATCTCAAGCGAGATCAGGGATTCTTTAGTCCATAGTTGTACTAGATATCTAGAGATGGAAAGCTGAAGCACCAAGTATATCAAGTATTAATGGTACCCATCCACCAGCGATATCGTTATAGAGTATGAGTGCTACTTCGAAAGTAAAAGTGGATGTATCAATCCATCGCTCAAGTGAATCATCAGTATGTACAACTTTTCTGTTAAAGGCCCAAACAATCAGCAAGAGCCGAGAACAATATTCTCGTCGACAGATGTACATACGCTTCCCGAATGTTACATTGCTGACACTAACGCAGACACAGCCGAGTAAAGCCGGGAAGTGATTGACGGCGAGACCCGGATACTTACATACCAAATAGAATAGATCAATAAAGTAAGGTAACCTCTTACTTACAATTTTCTATTTATGCTTATACTATGAATCGCTATGGGGCCCCCTTTTCTCTTCCCCACTGTCCATCGGGTCCAAAAGGGGAAAGGGGCAATCGTTTAATCTTCTAATGCCTGCTCTTTAAATTGCTTTAGTCCACAATCGTCCAATCCATCAATACTTCAATTCCAATACCTATTGTTACCTTATTTTCTTACCTTATTATTTCCATAGGTTCCCGACCTTACCTTCTTACCTACCTTACCTACCTTCTCTATCGTATATCTACTCCGTAGTCTTTCACCTTAAGGTACCGTAATTCACTCTGCCTTTAGTAAGAAGGTGTCTCTGGGTGTGGTGACGAAATGACGATGCCACCAATCTCCTACACATTACCTTATGAGGGAATGCCTTGATCATTGCTTAACCTGGACCGTTCTCGTTTACTCTACCCAACATTCCTGTTTATACATTATTACCCACCTTTTCTCTCCCAAACTCTGTTATTGATAGCCGTAACTATCTTTACCGTGGTGTAATTTCTATCCATGGAAACACTGTTCGTTTGACGAGGCTTGTCTCCCATTGCCTCGGCCCTGAGAGAAAACATGCCTTCCGCTCACATTCCTCGACGGCATCATCCGACCTCGCCATCGATGCACCAAGTCGATACCTTGCAAGGCCGAAACGAGCACGATGCCCCAGGATCTCAACGTTTTCGCAACGGGGAGAACGATTCTCATGGAAAGCAGCTGCCCCGGGTCCAAATGCAAGACTTTCAAAAGTATGACTGGCCTTCATCACGACGTCCAAGCCTGGGCAACGCTAGCATATCTCCCCGAATTAAAGCAAACGCAACACCCTCAATGCCGGACCTTTACCAGCGTCTAAAACAAGTCCCCATATCTCACAGGTCAGTAGTCAAATAGCACTGAGCGTTCAGCAACGAGCAACAAGAACGAAGCAACTGACTATGATAGCAGTCAGAAAGGTCCCGAGCCAATGCCCCAGTCGCCCGCATACTATGCATCCCGTAGCACGTCCCCGGTATCTGTGGCGATGTCTCACGAAACCTATGAGACGCAGGGAACTTCATCGGAGCTACCACCATTACAGACACAGTCGGTTCTGGAGGACTCAGATCAGATGCAGCCATTGCCTGGGGATCTTGCTGGTTCCTTCGATCTTGTTGCTCCGCCAGAGGAAGGTCATCAAATCTTCTCTCTCGAGACGCGTTCGGAGCAGCTCTTCTCGCGCCAACATCTTGGGATTATCTTCTCCGATCCATCATTATTGTTACGGTTCACAGCATTCCTGAGCACCTATCGTCCGCAGTCTGTTCCAATTCTCATATACTACCTCGACGCTTTGAAGGCGTTAAAGGCGATAAAATACGCGAATGCGATTGCGGAAGCCTTGAATCCAATACCCCGCCATGGCTTCACCAAGACCCCAGCCAAACCTACAATAAATCCTGTACTCGAAGAGAAAGCCGCGGAATCCTTCGACGTAATGGTCAGAGAAGATCTCCCCGCGTACATTACATTAATGTATATACAAGTAGTCAGTCTAAGCATTTCTCAACGAATAACTGGGACTTTAGCTCCCCATCTACGTGAGGCGTCCGAAGGGCTTGCCGAGGTTTTCTGCGTTAGTGATCCGTCGAGACCTGATAATCCGATCGTCTTCGTTTCTGAAGGTAAGTCAATCATCCTGTCTGCTGGCTCCGGATGCCTAAGTGGGGCAGAATTCAACAGGACCACGCAGTATGGCCTGAATTATGCGATCGGACGCAATTGTCGATTCCTCCAAGGGCCTAAGACAAATCCTCTTAGCGTACGAAGATTACGAGAAGCGGTCCAAGCTGGTAAGGAGCACTGCGAAGTCTTCCTCAACTAGTGAGTAACACATTCACTTCTTAATATGTTCGAGTGCTTATGCTCCATAGCCGACGTGATGGTTCGCCCTTTGTCAATCTTCTCATGGTTGCACCTTTGTGTGACAGTCGGGGCAAAATCCGATATCATATTGGAGCCCAAGTTGATGTTAGTGGGCTAGTAAAAGACTGTACCGACCTGGAATCTCTCCAGAGACTGGTAGACCGAGAGCAGAATCGACGGAATGGAGACGCTATTGAGAACCAGCAAGAGAACATAGATGAGTTTCAAGAATTGAGCGAGATGCTGAATATGGGCGAACTAAAGACTGTAAGACGGTGGGGCGGGCGAATGCACCGAGAATATCAAGAGGAGGACACAAATAGTTCCGGCAACGGGGCGCCACATAGACCTAGGCTTCTGTTGAAAGAGCCGATGGCAGACGGTAGCCCTACCTACTCGTCGAGTATCCGAGGAAGTGGAAGACTTGGTGGCATTTACCAAAATGTACAATCTTTCCCCTAAACAAGTAGGCAAACGGCTAATTGGGCATAGTATCTGCTTGTTCGTCCGTATCCATCGCTACGGATCATTTTTGCGTCGCCGAGTCTACGCATACCTGGCATTCTTCAGTCCCCGTTCATGAACAAGATAGGTGGCTCTTCTCGAGTCCGAGACGAACTGACCACAGCTCTTGCAGAAGGTCGTGGTGTTACAGCAAAGGTGCACTGGCTCTCCAAAATCGATGAAGATGGCCGAAACCGTTGGATCCACTGTACCCCTTTGATTGGTAGCAATGGTCAGATCGGCGTTTGGATGGTTATCATAATCGATGACGATCAAGATCTAAGCAGAAGATGGAAACAAGCTCCTCCCGTTGGCCCTCACCGTGGAAAAGTATACGGGCGCGATGATTGGGATCGAATTGGGAGTAGTGACGAGTATGCTTCGGGGAGCGTAGGGTCGATTCGAAATGGTTACGCCCCAAGGATGTACAGCAGTTCCAGGAACGGTGGATCCCTCAGGTCTTCTTCTCCAAACTCGGTTCGACTTTAGCGAGTTCAAGCGCATAACCCATTCCTCCACTTATGAACAGGCTGTGGGGTTGATGGCATTCACCCTTTAGCGTATGCCGATCGTTCAAAGCACACTTTGACCCTTGCTTCTTCTCTGTTGTTTTTTGCTGGAACAAACGTAGTAGACCCGAGCCGCGACAAGCAGCTAGGACTTGTTCATTGCTCCATTGCATTGATATAGTGGTCATAGGCTCTGTACATACGTACGGCAGACAGGAGGTTGCTAATCACGCCCTGGTATGGTCCAGGACCCAAATCGCCACATTGTTGATCGTCTACTAAGACCAGTTATGTTATCATTGATTTTTGGGCTGTGCTAGCCTGTAAGGTTCTACATAATGGACTCTGAGCACCAACTACGAGCCGACATGACGAAGGTCACGTTTGAGCCTACCTAGAGGTACAGCATGCCATCGAAATCGGCTCTGACCACAATAAAAGGCTACTCTCAATTGCCCAGAAGACTTTGGTTTGTGAGCTTCCAATGTCTTGCATTGCGGGTCTTATTTCGCAATCCACATGCCGATCTATAATATGAAATGCCAGTCTTGCCCACACCGTTCGCTTGTTTTGCGATTCCATTATCATGAATTGAACAGTGTTCTTTAATAGCTCCCCATTCTAAGCATTCATAAATGCCAGGTGAGTTGGCAGCGTAGGTCGGAATTTTCGGGTGGCTCACCGCGTTCATTCAAATCTTGCTGCTCTGTTTCTATCCTATCTTCAACACCACCAGAAATTTAGACGGTGGGAGCTACAGTGGGCTGCAGCACACTTAAACCCATGCCACCGAGGAGATTAGTTAAACAGAAACTACATACATTAAAGTGAATACTTCAAAACTCGAGGACCGGCCCTGGTCGATGGCCACACCTTTGCTAACTTTGCTTCTCCTTTCACACAGACAAATGCCTTACTGTGATGCTGGGATCCTCGTCGAAATCTTATCCTCTGATCTCATATCCCAACATCTATCATCATGTACCTTCAAAAAAAGCTGTTACCGCTGTGTGCAGCCGCGACAATGCTAGTCTTCATGGTCTTCCTACACCACCTCCATGTTCAAGACTTATCAGGAGGGCATGGTAATGTCTCACCAGCTGAATCTACATACCCAGGCCCGATTGGCACAGGGTATAAGCAAGCATTTCTCCGCCTAGGAGATATGACTGGGGGCCTGTCATCCAAATTCTACTCTGGTTCGCCCAAGTCGCAAGCCTCAAACTATTCTCGGGTCATGGTCGTTCCGCGCATGAGGGAAGAGGACATTACGTGGATTACGGATGAGCTACCGGATATGAGTGTCACTGTCTACGTTGCCGACGATCCCTCTGTGTCTCTGCACCCGCCGAGGAACAAGGGGCACGAAGTGATGGTATACTTGACTTACATCATTGACCACTACGATGAATTGCCGGACATTATCTTTTTTATGCACTCTCACCGTTGGACGCACCACAACAATGACCTCCTTGGACATGACGCTGTGGAAATGATTCACAGGCTAAACAACGCGCATGTGATAAGAAAAGGATACATGAACATGCGGTGTCATTGGAGCCCAGGATGTCCGGAGTGGTTGCATCCTGTCAGTACACAGGAGCTCCTGGGGAAGCAGGAGGAAACGGTTTTGTCAAGGTGTTGGAGCGAATTGTTCCCCTTGGAACCAATTCCTACATTCTTGGCCCAGCCTTGTTGTGCGCAATTTGCACTATCAAAAGACCGGCTCCTCGCGATACCACTGAGTCGATTCGTCTATTTTCGGGACTGGATATTGAGAACGCCTCTGAGTGACTACATATCTGGTAGGATTTGGGAGTACACTTGGCAATTCATTTTTACCGGTCAGCATGCGTACTGTCCAGCCGAACATTCCTGCTACTGTGATGGTTTCGGTGTTTGTTTTGGTGGAGAAGCTCAATACAAAGATTTTGTGAAGCTTCGAGACGCAAAGAAAGCATTTGAAGCAGAGTTAGAGAAGTGGCGAGAAGGGAAAATAACTTTTGAAGAAGCTACCCGAGATGATGGTACAACTGGCCTTCGGGCTCCAGATCGTGGGAGATATACTTTCCTGGCCGATCAGATCGAAGCTTTGACCAAAGAAATGACAGTACGGAAGCAAGGTGCTATAGAACGGGGGAACAATCCACAGTACCGTGCAGAGGAATGCGGTCGTCAATGGAAGGAGGGCGACGGCTCCTGAATTTGGTTTAGGGTACTACTCAACGCTCCTTAGTCTACTGCAATAAGGTATCAGTTTAACTTAGTCTCACATATCTTTTTTAAGCTAGATGTATTGAGGTCCTTTTCCCCTGTAGATGAAAGCATCACGAGTAGATTCATGTTCATCGGGCTACCTGGACCACCTGATCTGCGGGGGTGAAGGTTCGATCCCAGCAGTTTTTCTGAGCCGCTCACTTAAAGCCTTGAGCCGATCCTGAGCTTTTAGTTAATCGCGGAGTTAATCGTAAGCTTTAGTCAATACCAGCGTTAAGATACAATATGTCTATAAGGGGGCGACACTACTGAGGGAAATTATACGTTCCCGTTCGCTCAGCTGTAAAGCGACAGATTAACTAATATTTAGCTAAGTTAACGACGAGTTAAAACTCGACGAGATAAACGATAAGTTCGAAACTTAACGAAGTAATACACTATCTTTATATAAACTGCTTTAATGAATATATTAAGAAGATAGATGTTTTTCTTATTTTTTTATTTTATTTTTTTCATTAAGCGCATGCAACCTAAGGTTATGGCGACTATATCCCTTTAACGGTCACAAAGTCGGCCATCCCCTTTGATTAACAGCTAGGCTAAATTTGATAGCAGCTTGACCAGATGAGGTACGAATGCTTAATAGATCCCGCTGTCGCCGACTCACCGAATTTAATTAAAATGAAGCTTAACAGTGAACCTCGTCTTTTAAATATTCTCATTTTCTATTTCTATTACTTAATTTAGTGTGCTATGTATAGCAGTTCAGCACTTCGATCGTCTGTAATAAGCTAGTTTAAAGCATTCTGCTGCAGCACAGTCTCATAAAGTCTTTGCATCTCGCTATCGTTTCTTCCTGAGCCGATTAACGTTAACGTTAAAAATTTTAGTTAAAGTCTTACGCTTCATAATGTAATTCTTTTTCTTCAGTTTATTACATACATCGACAGTTTATAAAGTGAACTAAATTTTAGATTTTAGCTTAAGTGATATTCGTCGCTTAAAGTCGAATAAAATCTGAATTTAAGCTAATCTCGCTGAGCTGAGTTCTACTTTTATTAATAAAATTTACGTTCGTTCATATATCGCTGAACTGAATCTCGCTTTTGTTAATAAAATCTGCGTTTATTTATATGTCGCTGAACGAAAGTCAGCTTTAATCGCTTATGTCGCATATATTATTTATGTCGCATATATTATTTATGTCGCATATGTTATCTATGTCGCATATGTTAATTCTTCTTTTTATGTTTATTATATATATTTACAGAGACTTATTTAAAGACAGATTATATTATGAAGCGTCGTTATAATAAATGTTATCGTTATACTTAAAAGCATCATTATTAATACATGAACACTCTTCATTCTCGATCATTCGTCTCTTTAAAATATACATTAACTTAAATTAAAATAACTCAGAAAACGATTTAATTAATTATAATTTTAATGATGATTCGCAGATCGCATCTCAAGTCTTACGCGAAGCACATGAAAATAATATTATTAAAATTTATCTGTAAGCGCGATCATTAAGACATTAAGCGACATGATTTAAGTAATCTCATTAAGCATTCATTATAAACGACTTAAAAAACGACTTAATTAATTTTAATTTCATGAAGATCGATAATCTTATCTGCATACAAAGTATATGTTATGATTAAAGATGACGAATTAATAATTAAGAAAATGAAATGAATGATTTTTATTAATATAATATTTCTCGATCTTCTTATCTGAACATTAATTATGCGTGCATGTCTAAATAAAACAGCTGCTTCAGTTTTTCAGCGATGACTCGTTCTCTTATTTCTTAATTTTATATAAGTAGTAATCTTAATTCTTTTTTTATTAATTTTCTTATTTTCATCGTTACTTTTAACTTCTCGCAGTCTTTATAAAGCTCGAATTATTCGCTATGAATGCATCGTAATAACTTGTTAAACTTAACGCATTAACATTCTTTATAATATTTCGAATCGATTTAATATTATTTAACATGTTTAATAAAAAAGCTTTAATTATGTATTATTACATAAACGTTTTTATTATTATATTTAACGAATTTATTTTCATTTTAAACTCATAACAAGAATTACTGTTAAAGAATAAACATCGCAAACGTAAAGCTGATGTTAAATTATCTTTAAGAAAAGCTCATTAATTATATTTTAATCAGCTTACATCTTTTCACGATCTTTATCATTTCTTAAAAAATCTCGATTATTACAAGAACATTCTTTTTTAATTATTCTTTAAAGTCTCTGAAAAGAAAATAATTCTTATTAATAATGTAATGTTAATAAGTTTAAAGATTATTAAAATCCTTCTGAAAAATTATTTCTCGAGTGCTCGCAAGTTTCTTCTCTTTTTACATAACGTTAAGTTAATTACGTTTAATATTCGAGATTAAACTCAGTATATATAATCAGTGTTAGTAGCTCGCTCTGAAGAATCTAAAAATAACATTTTTTAACGCTTAAAATTATCAGTTACACAGCACAATCGAAAACTCTTTAAGAAGATTTAACGAGTTAACATAACAGACATAATAAAGTCTTCAGTTATTCATTTTAAAAGAAAGTCTTACAAGATCACTGAATGTGATGTTACAGCTTGCGTATCGCATTTTAAAATTAATTAAAGAATCTTTTACAAGCTTTTAACTTATTATGAATTACGACTTTCTTATACATTATGATCGAGAATAAGATCATTAATAATGCGATAATTTATGTTAAACATGTAATTTTCTAAACTTTTCATTAACTCTTTTTATTATAAAAATAAAGTCGTGCAGAAAAGATTTTAAAACAATTTTTAAATAAAGTTTATA
>JAABUO010007931.1_pt1 | contig 12064 bp, 13 predicted proteins | sample 5559291 | NCBI WGS metagenome assembly JAABUO01 (sample SAMN10711878, study PRJNA513372) | rock metagenome | isolation source: Antarctica rocks | place: Antarctica: Victoria Land, Finger Mt sud
GACAAGAGGCAGTTGCATCGGAGGGTCTCCCTTTCATGGCACATGGTTCTGGCCTTGCAGGGTAGCAGGGTCCGCCTGCCAGCGCAAATCACAACAGTCGAGTCATATTATCTTCTGGTTGTCAAAATGGTCGTTGGAGAAAAAAGCATCTCTCTAAACTCCGTGTATTTTGCCGACATACTGAACCATCTCGATTACGTTGCCTTTGACTCAGGGCCGGGGCAAATGATGCTCAAAGAGCGATCATTTTATGACATGATGGATCGAAAACCGTTGCCAGTGACGTTGACGCTTGACGAAAAGATCGAGAGATTGTTCGGCTTGCTTGACGACGCGGATCGCAGGATCCTGGAAAACAGGGCCAAAGTTCGAGCAACCATCAATGCGATGCACAGACTATATGAGCAGAACAAGGATCGTCCACTAGATCAATCGCGACTCAATTTACGATGAGCCAGACGAAAACGCGCCGTCCATCCAAGCGGCAGCTTGGGCAATTTATGACACCATCACCTCTAGCAACTACTTTGGTCGAGTCGTTAGTAGTGTCGTCGGACACACGCGTTCTAGAACCCAGCTTTGGTGACGGGTCTTTCATCCTCGCCCTGATCGAAAAATTCCTTCCCCTTTATCAGGGCTCTATTCCCGAGCGTCTGGATGCGATCCTCACGCGCAACGTCTTCGGGGTCGAAATAGATTCTACGCTCTATCACGCCTGTCTTGACAAGATTGAGCGGCAATGGGGTTATGCGCCACGGACGCATAATCTCGTGCGCGAAGACTTTTTCTGCTACACGTTCCACCAATCCTTCGATATCGTTGTCGGTAATCCTCCATTTGGAGGGACGATCAACCCGCAACTGCAAGAACGTCTTGACAAAAGATATGGCTTCAGAAATGGCGAGAAGATTAAAAAGGAAACATATGCCTTCTTCGTCGTCAAGTGCTTGGACGATCTCAAACCCGGAGGCACGCTTCTCTTCATCTGTAGTGATACATTCATGACTATCCCAACCATGAAGGGTCTTCGCAAACTAATGATGGAGCAATGCAGCGTGGCTATCGATAATCTCCCCGCCTTCTCCGATGAGACATCATATCCGATAGTCCGCCTCACGCTAACCCGCTCCGGTCGTGTCGACGACGTGATGATCAATGGACGGACGGTTGAACGAAGCGCCATGCAGTTAACCGGCAATTATTCTTGGGCAATTACGGAGGATTATGCCAAGTATTTCGCGGGCCCGACGTTAGGAGATTTCGTTGTGTGCAGTAGCGGCATGACCGTCGGCAAGAACGAACTTTTCGTGCGCGAGATCGTGCATGGGCACATCGTTGAGCCATACGACTTCGAGTTCTTCGATGATCCAATCACGGTGCAGGGTGAACTTGAGAGAGCACGATACCACATTTTATCTCTCAAACTACTGGACAGGGTAAGGCGGCAGGAGCAATCAGGCGTCACTAGGCGGAACCTTCGTGTGGTCGAAAGAGAAGCACCCCGTCACATCACATTGCCCCATCCCGACTACAGGTCCTACAACAAGGCTATTGGAGATATTATCTACACGCCGCCAACGCATGTCATTTACTGGAAAGATGAGGGCGATGCTGTTCTTACATTCAAGAAAACTGGCCCATGGTATCTCCACGGAGTAGGAGGACAGCCATACTTTGGCAGATCTGGATTGACGTGGCAGCTTATTGCATCACGCCTAAACGTGCGATATCTACCTCCGGGCTATATTCTAGACAGCGGCGCGCCCTGTGCATTTCTACGTCCCGACATTCCCGAAACAGAACTATTTTTCATTCTTGGTTGGACCTGCACCACGATATGCACAGCCCTGCTCAAAACTGTCATTAACCATACGCAGAATATTCAGAGTAAGGATTTTGAGAAGCTGCCCTATCCCTATTGGGTCAATGACACAGCTAGGGAGCGAGCTATCTCTATGGTGCTATCGCTGATCGAAAAGGCGAGGGACGGTATAAAGATTTGCCGCGCTGATGCCGACGTTAGAGACCTTGATACGCTGTATGCCTATCGAGATGTTACAGTTGTGAAGACTGATTCTAAGCCAGAGATCAGGCAGTTGTCTTTTTTCTAAGTGTTGACGCGCTATAACATTTCTATTATAATCGTGGCGCAAAGATGAAGGCTCAAAGGCGCGGAAGGAGCAGGAATGATGGATGGGCATCTAAACGATATTCCAGTGGAAACCAGCAGCGGCAACGTATTTGCCGATCTCGGCTTCGATCAGCCCGAGGAAGAGCTAGCCAAGGCGGATCTAGCCATCCGCATCAAGGACATCATCGGGGAGAGGGGCCTGACGCAATCCAACGCCGCGCGCGTGCTTGGACTGCATCAGCCGGAGGTGTCCGCCCTCCTTAACGGGCGGACGGACGGCTTTTCCCTCGCGCGCATCCTGAAGCTGCTCACGACGCTCGACAACAACGTGTCTATCGTCGTTGAGCCGACAAGCGACGGACGCGGACGGTTAAACGTCGTGGCGCGGTGATGCCCATGTCCATAATGTCGTCGCCTCGTTTCCTGCGTATCGCCGGCGGAGAAGAGCCTGCCGATCTCGCGCTGCGCAACGCGCGGGTGATCAACGTCCTATCGGGTGAGATCTATCGTAGCGACGTGCTGATCGCCGATGGCCGCGTCGTCGCGCTCGGCGACGGCTACGACGCGCGGGAGGAGCGTGACCTTGGCGGCCGCTACCTCACGCCGGGCCTGATCGACGGGCACATGCACCTGGAGAGCACCATGCTGACGCTCGGCCAGTTCGCGCGCGCCGTCGTGCCTCATGGGACGACGACGGTACTGCTCGACCCACACGAGTTCGCCAACGTGCTGGGCCTCGCCGGCATCCACTACGTGCTCGACGCCGCGCGCGGTGTCCCGCTCAACGCCTACGTCATGCTGTCGTCCTGCGTGCCGGCGTCGCCCCTGGAGAGCCCGCGCCAATCACTGCGCGCTGACGACCTGTTGCCGCTGCTTGACCACCCCGGCGTGCGGGGACTGGCCGAGATGATGGACGTGCCGGGAGTGCTGCGCGCCGACCCCGACGTGCTGGCCAAGATCGAGGCGACGCGCCGACGCGGGCTGGCCGTGGACGGCCACGCGCCGGGCGTGCATGGCCGCGCGCTCAACGCCTACGTGGCGGCAGGCATCGGGTCCGACCACGAGAACACAACGGTCGAGGAGGCGCGCGAGAAGCTGCGCCTGGGCCTGTGGCTGATGGTCCGCGACGGCTCGACCACACGTAACCTCGACACCTTGCTGCCGCTGCTCGCCGAGCTACGCCCCTCCCGCGCCCTCTTCGTCACCGACGACCGTGACCCCGTCGACCTCACCACGCGCGGACATATCGACGCGATGGTACGCCGCGCGCTGGAGTACGGGCTGGACCCGATCGAGGTGATCCGCCTGGCCTCCTACAACGCCGCCCAATACTTTGGGTTGCGCGATTGCGGCGCCATCGCGCCTGGCTACCGCGCCGACCTGCTGGTGGTGAGCGACCTGCGCGCCTTCACCATCGACGCGGTCTACAAGGATGGCCGCCTCGTCGCTGAACACGGCAGACCACTGTTCGACGCGTCCCACGAGTCGGGCGGATTGGAGGGTATGACGGGGACAATCCACAGCGCGCCCGTGACCCTGGAAGGCCTAAGGTTGCCGGGACACACGGGGCCGGCGCTGGTGGTCGGCGTGGACGTCGGGCAAGCGACGACGCGCCGCCTGGTCGAGGAGGTCACGGCCCGCGACGGCTACATCATGGCTGAACCAGCGCGCGACCTGCTCAAGCTGGCCGTGGTGGAGCGGCATAACCACACCGGCAGGGTGGGGCTGGGTCTGGTCAAAGGCTTCGGGCTGCGTCGCGGAGCTATCGCATCGTCGGTGGCCCATGACGCGCACAACCTGGTAGCGGCCGGCGCGAGCGACGAGGATATCCTCGCGGCGATCGCGGCGCTGCGGGAGCTCGGCGGCGGCTTCGCGGTCGTAGCCGGCGGCGCCGTGCTGGCGACGGTCGCGCTGCCCATCGCGGGGCTGGTGTCGCCGCTGCCGATCGAGGAGCTGGCGGCGCGGCTGCAGACGCTGGACGAGGCCACGGCCGCGCTCGGCTGCACGCTGGAGCACCCCTTCATGACCCTGAGCTTCCTCTCGCTCTCCGTCATCCCCGCGCTCAAGCTGACCGACCGCGGGCTGGTCGACGTAGCCGCCGCGCGGCTGGTCCCGCTACAATAGGCGACAGACAGGCGTGGGTTCCCCTACGCGGATGTCAGCTTGACCGTGATCGACGAACAGAGGACACTATACATATGACAGCACTACGCGCGACTCCGGCGGGCCATATAGCGCCGTGGGCCGAGATCGTACCCGGCTACGGGCCGGTGACGGTCGATATCCTGCTGACCTTGCCGGACGATGGCTATCACTACGAAGTAGTCGAGGGGGTCTTAGTTCGCATGGCCGGTAGTGGCGATGAGGCGACAACGATCGCGGGCATTCTCGTCATCGCGCTTGGCTCATTCGTCTACGCGCATCGCCTGGGTATTGTCACGCCGTCTGGTGGTGTCTACAAGTTTCCGGGCGCGGAAACAGGCATTATTCCTGACGTAGGATTCTATAGCGCCGAGCGCCGCGCCTTGATCAAGGACCGGAGAAAGCCCATCCCCTTCGCCCCCGATCTAGCCGTCGAGGTCGCCTCTCCCGATCAGAAGGCCGACGAGATGGCGGCAAAAGCGCGGCTCTACCTCTCGGGAGGGACGCGCCTGGTGTGGATCGCGTGGCTGGGGAGCGGGCATATCGACGTGTGGCGCTCCGGCCACACGGGCGGGCCAGTGGCGACGCTCAACACGAGCGACACGCTCGAGGGCGAGGACGTGGTCCCAGATTTCTCGTACCCCGTCGCTGGCGTGTTCGCCGACCCTCTCGCTTAGAGTATCTTAATCGAGCGCACCGACGGCAACTGATGGTTGGACTTTTATGTTACAGTTTCAGTACGGCATTGTCCGTGATTATGGCCCATAAACTTCTGTGTGGCCGCTATAGTCGGCTACGACATGGAGGACGACATATATGGCAACCGAGCGCATGCCACACCCCAGCCATGACGATGAGGGGTGGTGGGAGGCCTATTACGACTCGCCCGAGTTCCGTGCCAAGGTCGAGCGCGCCGATACCGACATGGCCGCTGGTCGCTACGTAGAGAACGCGACGACAGGCGCACTCGAAGCCTTCGGCCGTCTCGATGATGACGAGACTCGCCGCCTACTCGACAACCCCGACGCCCTCAAGCAATGGTTCACCGCGCGGGCATAGGGTGATATGGGCGCGCTCGAAAACCTCCAACTGACAACGGAGTTCCTCGACAGCTTCACGCGCCTCTCGACGACGAATCAAGGCCGCATTTCCCGCGCGCTCGAACGGCTTAACCAGAACGAGCGCCATCCCTCCCTCGAAGTGCATCAGTTGAAAGGTGATCAAGCGGGTCTGTGGGCGGCCTATGCGTCCAAAAGTCTGCGCATCACGTTCCGCAGGCTCGACAGTGGACGGAAGGAATTGGTCGAGGCCAGCCAGCACTACGGCGACTAATGGCCGCTCCTAGCACTACCTACATCTGCTACTATGCCTCTGCTCCAGCAAGCTCTTCAACCGCACCTTTTAGGTGGTCTCGGTAAAATACCGCGGAGCTTGGCAACGAAGGGCTGTCGCCGCGCTGGCGTGACCGGCTGCTGCTACAACACATCAACCGTCGCCTGTTGTCCCTCGGGTCCCACCGTCACGTCGACCGTCACTTTCGTGTCGGGGTCGAAGATCATACGATTGATCTCCTTGCCGCTCGCATCGAACGAGGTGTTCTCGATCATGTCCCGCCCCGACTCGTCGCGTATCGTCCTCCGCCGGATGTGGGAGGTCTGCTGCCCGTCGGGACCGTAGACCGTTTCCTCGACGTCCTCCTGCCCATGCTCATCACGCGTCGTGTGCCGTTGCCATGTGACGCCATTGGCGTCGAGGATGGCGCGCGCGACGCTGATCGGCGCGTCGACGATGGCCGCCAGGTTGATGGCGTCGCTCGGCCGGGCGTCCACGCGCTGGACCCCCATGGGCCCCTCGACGACGATAGCCGCGTAGAAGACGTCACCGGCCAGCGTGTGAATCTGGACCTCCCTCACGCGCAGAGCGCCCGCGTGCAGGAGGTTGGCCATCAGGGTATAGGTGAGCGGGCGCGGCGTCTCTTCCTTGCGCAACGTCCGCGCCAGCGCATCGGCCTCCACCTCACCTGTCCACACAAACAGGCCGCGCGTTCGCTCGATATCCTTCGACCTACGCCGTGTCCCGCCGCGTCTGCAGCACGCTCTTGCGCACGCTGTCGAGCACGACGTTCATGATGGTATCGCCGTTGTTGAGCGCGGCGGAGATACGGGCGTGGCCGTGCAACACGGTGGAGTGGTCGCGCCCCAACTCGATGCCCACCTGCGTGGCGGTGAGGCCGGCGTCCTCGCGCAGGAGGTACATGGCGACCTGGCGCGCCTGCGCCACGGTCATCTCGCGGCTCTTGCCGAGCAGGATATTTTGGGGGATGCCGTAGTAGTCGCAGACGGCGGCAAGGATACCTTCGACCCCGCCGCGTCCGCGCGGCTGCCGCGCCGAACGGTTGAACTCGGCCGCCACTTGCGTCGCCAGCGGCGCCGTCGCCAGCGTACCGCGCGCCGCCGCCTCATCGGAGAGGCGCGTTAGCGCCGCCTCCAGGTCGCGCACGGAGCCGCGGATGCGGTTGGCGAGCACGGCTAGCGCCTCCTCGGCGATCAGGCCGGCCTCGCTCTGTCCGCCTATCACGCCGGATACGCCCGGACCCATCGCGAGCAGGCCCAGGTCGGACGCCTCGCGGCGCAGGATACCGGCGCGCGTGGCCTCGTCGGGCGCGCCGATCGTGGCGACCAGGCTGGCCCCCAGGCGCGAACGCAGCCGCTCGGGCACGCCGCGCATCGTGTTGGGGCGCTGCTCGTCGGCGATGACGATCTGCCGGTTGGCTTCCCGTAGCGCGTCGAACGTGTGCACCAGTTCCTCGGCGGCGGCCTCACGGCCAGCCATGAGGGCGATCCCGTCGATGAGAAGGGCGCCGGCGCGGCGGTAGCGCCGCCGGAAGGACAGCATGCGCTGATGCCGCAAGTGGGTCACGAAGTCCTGCGAGAACTGATCGGCGCTGACCATGATGACCTCGGCGCCGTCGAGGCGCGGGCGCAGGTAGGCGGCGATGGCATGCAACAGGTGCGTCTTACCGAGCCCGGATGGGCCGCTAAGGTAGAGCGGACTATACATCGTGCCGGGGATCCGCGCGACAGTGAGGGCGGCGTTGTAGGCCAGGGCGTTCTGGGGACCGGTGACGAACGTGCGGAACGTTTGCGGCAGGGACTCGGGCGACGGCAAGGGGTTGTGTAGCATGCGTCCTCCTCTAATCAAGATGATCGCTATGCTACCACCCTGTATAGGGGCTCGGCAACGGGTGCGCAAGGGCTTATCCACACAGGAATGTGGAGAGTTATGAGACCTTGTGGACGGTTATCCACACGCGTTATCCCCGCCTTATCCCCTGTTATCCGCGCCCTATCCACCGTCTCCCCCTACTTGTCCACGACTTTTTCGCGTCGATGATCCACAGACTCTGACGGGTGGCATCGTAGCACGAACGTTCTAAAAGAAGCAATGGGTTATCCACGCGAGACAACGCGAGACAATGGTGTGGCTTGTTCTATTGGTTGCTCATGCATCTTCAGCCAGCCCATAACGGATCGCGTAAACCACTGCCTGCGCCCGGTCGCGCAGCCCTGCCTTGCCGAAGATGTTGTTGACGTGGGTCTTGACGGTGGCGTCGGTAATGACCAGACGCGCGGCGATCTCGCGGTTGTTGAGCCCCTGCGCCATGAGCCCCAGTACCTCGGCCTCGCGCGGCGTGAGATCGTCGGGGAGTTCCGCCGCGCGCCGCCGTGGGTGATCACGTCCGTGCCCCACCGCCGCGCGGATCACGCGGAGCTGCACGGCGGGGTCGAGCAGCGCCTCGCCGGCGTGGACCATGCGGATGGCCCGCTGGATCTCCTGCGCGCTCGCCCCTTTGGTGAGATAGCCGCGCGCGCCCGCCTCGAGCGCGCCGAAGATGGACGCGTCGTCGGCGTAGGTGGTCAGAACCACGACGCGCGTCTCCGGATAGTCCCGCGTGATGCGCCGCGTCGCCTCGACCCCGTCCACGCGGGGCATGCGCAGGTCCATCAGCGCAACGTCCGGCCGTCGCTCGGCCACCAGGCGCACCGCTTCCTCCCCATCGGACGCGGCGCCAGCCACTTCTATCCCTGGGCTCAGGCCCAACAACAACTCCAACCCCTCGCGCACGACGGTTTGGTCATCGACGACGAGCACGCGGATTGGAGGGTCGCTTACATCGGCAGCCATAGGCGCACCTTGAAGCCGGTCGGCGTCGGGCCGACCTCCAATCGCCCGCGCGCGAGTTCGGCGCGCTCGCGCATGCCCTCCAGGCCGTGGCCGCCTCCCGTCATTGGCGCAAGGCGGGGGCGGGGCGTGCCCTGGTTTTCGACCGTCAGTTCGGCTTCCCGCGTGTCGTAGCGCAGGCGGATGGCGACCGCCAAGGCGTTGGCGTGCTTGCGTACGTTGGTCAGCGCTTCCTGCGCCGTGCGGTACAGCGCCAGCCGCGCCTCGGGGGATAGCGCGACGGGCTCGCCCGCGACACTCAGGCGGCAGGGCACGCCCGTATCGCGCTCGAAGTCGGCGGCGAGGCGCGGCAACTCCTCCGGGCCGGGCAGCGCGTCGCCGCGCAGCGCGCCGACCGCACGCTTGGTCTCCTCCAGGCCGTCCCGCGCCAGGCCGCCGGCCCGCTCCAGCGCGGACAGGGCCGCTGGGTCACCAAGTCGCTGTTCGACCAGCAAACGCGTGCCCTCCAGCTGCACGGCGAGCGCCGAGAGCGTGTGGGCAAGGATGTCGTGGATCTCGCGGGCGATGCGCGCGCGCTCGTCCAGGGCCGCCGCGCGCACCTGAGCGTCCCGTCCGGCCAACACCTCCTGGAGGAGCGTCTCGGTTTTGCGTTTCTCCTCGCGCAGACGCCGGTAGCCCGACGCGGCGAAATAGGCGAAGGTGAGGCCAGCCGCCGACGAGAGCAGGCCACTGGGGTCGAGCGGCCGCGTGGCGGCGGACGCCGCCTCGTAGCCGAATCCAATAGTCATGGCCGCGACCGGGGCCAGCGGCGTGTCAAACCTGCTGGCCTGGATGATCGCCACCACGACCATGAGGATGCTAGTAGCGCCCAGCGAGATGGCCTGCATCGCCACGCCGCAGAGCCCGCAGAGCCACACGACGGGGAGCATCGGACGCAGCGTGGTGAGCGGGAACGCGACGGCGAAGACCAGCGCCGCCAGCCAAGCCACGAGCGCGCGCTGTCCCGCCAGGGGCGGCGTCACTCGCGCGACACCGACAATGACGATGAGGCCCAAGGCGATGGATATATCCCGCGACCGCGCCGAGGGCAAGAGGGACTCCGAGCGTTTCCCCGACACCGTACGTGACGCCGACGGCGTGTCCATAGGGCGACCGAGGGCTTTACGGGCGTGGAGCAGATCCATGGCGCGATCTCCTGATGCTAGCGGAGGCAGGCGCCGTGGGCGCCGACGGCGCACGCTATCTTTGAGTGGAGTATAGCCGACAACCCCACGCCCCTGTGGACGCGGGGTTGTCGGCCACCGTTAGCCTGGCCTTGCAAGCGCAGGCCCCGGTTTATAGGCTGGGCGCCAGAGCCGGCATGGGCGCATCCCGGCCGACCCACAACGCCCGCGCCGCCAGCGCTGCCGTCCGCGCCGCGACCATGGCGATAGCCATGAGGACGAACGCGGCCGTCCAGGCCGCCTCGCCGGTGATGGCGTGATCGATCGAGAACCGCGCCACACCCTGCTGCCACACGTTGCTGGCGGCCCATCCAAAGGCGATGCGTCCCCCGAAGACGATGGCCCAGACGGTGGCATAGGCGACCCCAGCCTGCGTCACGAGCTTACCGCTTCGTCCGTCGCGCTCGACGCGCACGAGAGAGGCGGCAAGCAGGCCGAACGCGATCCCGATCAGCGTGCAGATGAGCTCGAACGGAAGGTCGCCGCCTACCGTCGGCACGCCTTTCAGGTAGGTGAAAGAGATTCCGACCACCGCCAGGATCGGCGTGATGAAGTGGAGTAGGCTGATCGTGTGGCGTCCGACCTGAGTAGCGATGATGAAAGCCGCGAGGCCGCCGAAGATGATGATCTGTGTGGTGTTCATAATAGCCGTCCCTTTCTCCTGTCCTTGTGGTGCTGTGACCGTCTGTACGATCCCTACAACACCTATTCTAGGGGCGGCGGGCCGCGGCGCCATCGGCCTGGGGGTGGATTTTCGCGAGGAGTTTTCTCTCCACCCTATGGTGGAGGCATGGTTAGCCTTTCAAGACGTAGCCGACGCCGCGCACCGTCTGGATGTAGCGAGGCGGTCGATCGCCAAGTTTATCGCGCAGGTAGCGGATATAGACCTCGATGATATTGTCGTCGCCCACGAAACCGGGTCCCCACACGGCGTGCAAGATCGCCTCGCGCGTCAGGACGCGTCCCGAGTAGCGCATCAGATAGTGCAGCAGATCGAACTCGCGCGCCGTCAACGTGACGATCTGCTCGTCGACCGCGACCTCACGCGACTCGGGGTCAAGCGTCAGATCCCCCACGCGCAAGACATCCGCCGTCGGCCCTTGTGCGCGGCGCAGCAGGGCGCGCACGCGGGCGGAGAGTTCAGCGAAGTCGAACGGCTTGGTGAGGTAGTCATCGGCGCCGCTGTCGAGGCCGTGCACGCGGTCGCTCACGTCGTCGCGCGCCGTGACGACGAGGATGGGCACGGTGCTGATCTCGCGCAGGCGGCGGCACAGCGTGAGCCCATCCATGCCCGGGAGCATGAGGTCAAGTACAACGAGGTGCGGCGCGAAGGTGCGGAAGTGGCGCAGCCCCTCATTGCCATCCGCCACGACCTGGACGGTGTAGCCCTGGTGCGTCAGGCCCAGGCGCACGAAGTCGGCGATAGCGCGCTCGTCCTCGACCACCAACACCCGTGTGCCCTCGTGCGCGCTCGACATATCGCTCTCCCTTCCCTATCCTCGCTCGTCATTGTACGTTTCGCGACGCCATGCGCGCTCCACGTCGCGTCGGCCCGGCCAGCCGGTCCGGCGCTTACTTTCCAGTGTGACGGCGCAACCTGAAAGAAGACTGAGGGCATGCTGAGAAAAGGCTGAGAATACATGCGATCTCAAGGGCTATAGAGCACGCCGTCGCTACAGGGGATGCCCGAGGCAGCCCCGGTACAGTCACGCGCCAGGACAACACGGAGGGTAACGTCGCCCCCGCTGCGCGGAGGGAAGAACCGCGCGATGACAGGGCCAATAGCAGGCAAGGCATAGACGTGGGATAACGGCGCCGGCGCCGGCGCCGGCGCAGTCTCGGGGGGGGCGTCGGACTGGACAATGGCCTGCTTCGTTACAGCCCGAATGTGTCGGGCCAGCGCCGCGCGCCGTGCATCACCGCTAGGAGTTCGACGGTTTCGCCGCGCACTCGATAGGGGATGATGTACGGCGTCCCGGCCACGACGAACTCGCGCGTGCCATCGACGCGGCCAGGACGACCCATTCCCGGCTGCGTCGCGAGGTGGCTCACCGCCTCCTCTAAGTAGACACTGGTAAGTTCTTGCACACCCGATACGGTTGAGTCCGCGTTTCTCGCAGCCTCTTTGGCATGCACGAACTTGCCGACACCTACTTAGCCTGCATTATTCATGAACACCCATTGCACCACGGAGACACGAAGACACGGAGATTTTTTAGGTTAGCAGGGCGCCCGGCCTGACGGCAGACCAGGGATGTTGACCCCTTTTCCGCTCTCTCCGTGCCTCCGTGTCTCCGTGGTGAATACTCCAGGCTAGCAGTTTGTCGGAGAGAAGCGGGCTCTCCATCCCGCGCGCGGTGGTACAGTAGGAAGCATGAGTAGAACA
>JAABUO010007932.1_pt1 | contig 12062 bp, 13 predicted proteins | sample 5559291 | NCBI WGS metagenome assembly JAABUO01 (sample SAMN10711878, study PRJNA513372) | rock metagenome | isolation source: Antarctica rocks | place: Antarctica: Victoria Land, Finger Mt sud
CAAACCCCGCAGGTGCTAGCAACACTACATAGCAGTATCTTACTAGCCTGGGGCATTTGAGGGGGGTGGGGCATACGAGGGTGGTGTGTATAGATCGCGTGGCATAAAAGTTTGGACCTCGTTTCTTGCGTTTCCGGCTGCGATACGGGAAGCTTCGGAGATTGGAAGTAGGAGGCAGCATCCATGAGTAAGCCTTACTCGTTTTCACCCCTTACTCGGACACTTTATCTATCAATAGCTAGAACGTGCCCTGCTCAGGGGCTAGTATGAGACTCAAAATATTCAGCGCGACCTAATGTGAGTGTCCGGGTAAGGGGTTTGTCCGAGTAAGGGGTGAATACGAGTACTAGAAGGAGCCATTGAAGCAGGGCTGTTTGGTTGAAAATTCTCTAACAAGTACAAGAATGGTATGTGTGCTAATGAGAGATGTGGAAGGATGGCTGATTAACAACGAAGGCTTTATACATCGAGCTATCAACCGAAGCCTTGAAGGATGACCATTACTTGTCGAAGCTAAGAAATTCAACCACCTCCACCAGGGTATCACTGTATAAAATAACAGAAGTCGATATACGCAATGAGTTTGAGGAAAGCAAGTACGAGTAGGTACCATAAGTGTCACTCATAGGTACATATTTCTGGAACCCTGTGCCGATCACCCGTCGTAGATCGCGGGGACGGACACAAGCGCAAGGCTCGCTATAATTTGGAAAAAATCTCACAAGTTTTGCTGGTACTCACGACTTTACGCTTTCCCTAACAGCATGGCTCTCTCAAAGTCAGCGATGCCTTTGAAGATTTCGAAGAAGCCTAGTCTAGTCCAGCAGCCATTGTTAGGCGTTGAAGATGAGCCTTCAGACAATTTCGAGGGACTCGAAAGCGATGATCCTCTGGAGAAGGACGAAACGGAGTTAGAGCTTGAGAAGCTTGTATTTGGCGATGAAGCAGGGTTCTACGACGGCTTGAAGTCCCATCAAGAAGGTGCTTTTCGCACAAGGTTAGAGGCTGCAGAATACCACCAAGATATGGCACAAATATCAGACGAAGACCAAGGGCTGAGAGGTGTTGATGATGCGGATGTACGTAGTATGCCACGCTAGTTATTACCCATTGAAAGACGTTAACAGGGAAGTTAGCTCTTTTTTCTCGATTCTGCACCATCTCCGTTCCCAAGCACAAACCTGGTGGTAGCACAAACGTCAGACGATGAGCAAGAGGCGTCTCTTCGTGGCCAAGCTGCAGTATGGGTTGATAGCGACGATGAGCGTACTGTGGTGTCGTTAGCTTCTAACCCTAGGCTACGTAAGCTACGACTTACAGAATCCGAAGACCTGGTCAATGGCAGAGAATACATTAAACGCCTACGACGACAGTTTGAACAGCTATATCCAGTACCTGAGTGGGCCAACCCCTCTTCCGCCAGAAAATCATCCCAAAGAAAACGCAGACGATCTCCGAAAGCCTCATATAGCTCAGACGAAGCTGTATCTTCGGATGGCATGTCCATCGACTCCGATGACCTCTCCGCCCAACCACTAGCCAAACTCCTCCAATCAACCTCCAACCTCATCCGGACCACAGATTTCACCGCCTCTTCCGCTCATAAAAAGCTTCGACCCGAAGTCATCGACATCCAACGCACCAAAGATGTCAGCGATGCACAACCCGTAAGCCTTGTATCCACACACCACACCATTAGACTTACACTACAAATAGTCCGCCATAACCTCTTTAATATTCCACCCCTCCCACCCGCTTCTCCTCTCCTCTGGCCCTTCCTCCACCCTCTCACTACACCACATCTCCCCACACCCACCAAACCCAAACCCTCTCCTCACCTCCCTCCACATCCGCCGCACCCCCCTCACCACCTCCCTTTTCCTTCCCCCTCAAGGAAATAAAATCTTCTTCAGCGGCCGCAGACGCTACTTCCATATCTGGGATCTACAAACAGGTAGGATCGAAAAGGTATCGAGGGTGTACGGCCACCAGGACGAGCAGAGAAGTATGGAGAGATTCAAATTAAGTCCTTGTGGGCGATGGCTGGGGTTGGTGGGAAGTGGCAGGAAGGGCGGCGGTGCAATCAACGTACTAGATGCCGTAACCCGCCAATGGGTAGCCGAAGTCCGCGTCGAAGGTAAAGGCGGCATAGCCGATTTCGACTGGTGGGGCGACGGTAATGGCATGACAATCGTCGGCAAAGGCGGCGAAGCCGTTGAATGGGACGGCCAGGAAAAGCGCGTCATCGGCCGCTGGGTCGACGAAGGCGCCGTCGGCACCACCGTCCTCGCCCTCGGCGGGAAAGGCAGCGGCCCCCCCTCCCTCGGCGGAGACCGCTGGCTCGCCGTCGGCAGCTCCAGCGGCATTGTCAATGTCTATGACCGCCGAACCTGGGGCTCCTCGTCCATCCCAGCGTCTCCAAAGCCGGTCCGCGCCCTGGACCAACTGACCACACCGACGAGCCATCTTGTGTTTTCGCCTGACGGGCAGGTGCTGGTAATGGCGAGCCGGTGGAAAATGGACGCGTTGCGATTAGTGCATTTGCCGAGTTGCACGGTCTTTCGGAATTGGCCGACGAGCTCGACGCCGTTGGGGAGGGTTACGGCGGTTGCATGGGCGGCGAATTCGGGGATGTTGGCTGTGGCGAATGAGGGGGGGAAGGTAAGGTTGTGGGAGATTAGGAGGTAGGATGCGAACAGAGCGTCGAGCCACGTTGCAACCGTTATCGGCCAAGCTTGCACGGGTGACGATGATGTTGCCCACTGGCATGCTGTACGTATCTATCCTCTATATTCACCTCTATTTAGGTGACATCCACAACATCTGTCATTATCGATCACACCCATCACATTTTATGCCATCCCCTCAACATTCTTAATCCCGGCCATGTTCCCTTCCTTCACCCTTTTAATCGTCAACGCCGCAATCAGCGCCGCCCCCACACCTGACCCATCCTCCGCCGGCCTAATATCTACCTTGTCCTTCACCCCCTTCTCCCAGCCCAGAATCTCCCTCAATGCCACGGCGCCCCTCGCTTTAAAATGCGGGTATTTGTTGAACACGCTCCCGTCAGCCCCAACATGACAGGCCTCGATATCCTTCTTCTTGCAGATGGCCGCCACACCGCACGCCGAAAGTCTGGCGGCGCGAGTACCGATGAGCTCGGCAAGACGGCGGCAGAGCTCGAGCTCGGGCTTGTTGGCTGTGATACCGAGTGTCTTGTGCATGAGGTCGGCGGTTTCCGAGAGGTTCTCAAAGGGGTCTTCTTCGATCATGCTAAGGAACGAGGAGTCGAGGGTGTATGCTTTCTGGAGCTTGCCGATGTCCTGCCCCTCGAAGATCTTGATGCCTTTGTTCTGATGCAAGTCCACGAGCGCAAGGCGGAATAGTTCGCCGAGATAGAGACCTGCGATCATTTTCTCAAAAGCTTGTTGGCCGGGGCGCGGGGAGTCGTTGTCGATGATGATGTCGTAAGGGGTGCGGGGCAGGATGACGTGTTCGTTGTCAAAAGCGCCGTATTCGCAGTTGATGGCGATGGGCATGTCGGGGGGGAGGTTGTAGTGGGCGATTTTGGGGACGGAGCCGCAATTTTCCATGTAGGCAGCGTTGCAACCGGTGCCGAAGATGCAACCGATCTTGGTGGCATCGTCGGTATAGGCGGAGGCGATGAGGGTTCCAGTTGTGTCATTAATGAGGGCGCTGAGCTTGATGGGTAGCTTTCGTTTCGCGAGAGCTGCTTTAAATAGGCCTGCGACGTCCTGGCCTTCGACGCCTGCGATGTCGAAACCCTTGGTCCATCGTTGCAGGACGCCGTGATCTATGTAATCTTGCGTTGCTGGGAAGGAGAAGGTGAAGCCGAGGGGAATCTTGTCTAATGTTTGTAGATCCTTGACTTCGTGGTGATATTCAATAAATTGTTGTAGGCAATCAGCGATATATTCCCAAAGCTCCTCCGAGTCACTTGTTTTCAACTCTTCCGGCATTCGGTATTTGGATTGTATGATTTCAAATTCACCCTTCTCTTCCGGTAAGATGATCTCGCAGATACGGAGATTGGTTCCTCCCATATCTAGCGCAAGGAAAGTTCCCTCCTCGTAACCGGTAGGGTATCCCATAACCCAAGTAGGGTTCATTGGCTATAGCGTTGATGGTCAGCATTTTATGGGGGCCTATTCTAGCTCAGGGCCACCAACAATGCTGCCTCCTCCGACGCTAAGACCTAATATACTGTTAAGGCTCTATTGATACCGCAGACAAAACACAAGCAGGACTTGCCCTTTTCCAATTCCTTTATGAAATGCTCTGTCACTTCTCTCAACTTGATTTGGTCCACTGTGAAAAGTCTTTCTAACTCTTTGATCTCATCAAGAAGTTCTTTAGGCACATCGGCCATAGACCCTGATTATAACGCTTTTAGACAGACGCTCGTATTGCACCCACGACTGAATGACATACCTCGGCGAGAAGGCTGCCGCCTAGGAGGAAGTGCGACCATCTTGCCGACCTTGCCCAAGCTTCTGGAGATGAGGATATAAGTATAGCTAGGCGCCGTTAGCTTAGGAGGTTGGATGAGGTTGAAGAAACTGACCAAGGGTAGGACCACGATGCTACAATACGACTGATGAATCTACACAATCTGCAAACAGTCAAATTCTCACTCAATGGCACACTCAGCGAATTGAATATTTGGCGCGGGACCAAGATGGCACTATGTGGATGTCTCCCATCGCAATGGGGCAACACACCTTCTACCAGAAGAGGACAAGCACAAAATGGACTGCTTTGATGCTAAGCGATAGGATCACCGATATACAAAGTTCTCAAAAACTGTGATGACGATGATAACTGGGAGTATCACATAGATATCACACTCTAAGCAGATCCCGGAGGAGCGGTATGCATTTACCTACTATGAAAGTACCCTCGGTACTGCCCCGCGGTCGTGGTGAGATGATTAGTGATTAAGCTGTGGTGCGTGCTCAGATACCCGTGGATGGAGTCGGTACCCTTGTTCGTAAGTAGGGGTTCTTCCTACCAATAGAAATGATATTAGGTTAGATACACAGTAGATTAGAGCCTCATCGACCGTCTATCGTTTGATCGAGAGCTGAAGATTGGTATTGGGTGGCTCTCATTGGCTGGTGATCATACCCTGCTGGACCCTGACATCTTGCAGGGTTTATGTGACGTACTTTGTTATTATTTTTGTCATTTAGCGCTTGCATGCTCCTGACCTACTGATTTTATCCTGTGTCTGTACGGAGTACTTACTTTCTCCTTCCCACTTCACAACACTCTCATGAGTCTGTCAGTCAGGTACGAACGTGTCCCCTTTGTGACTTGAGTCCTTTACGAATCGCTGTTACCCGTTTTCAAATTCATTCGTTCAAAACCCTCCACTCAAAGTTCACCATACCGCGACCGGACTGAGGAAGGAGCAATCAACATGTCCAGCCTCACCTCAGCTCCAGTGCCAACAAGCACCGGCAGCTTATTAAGTGCTTTCAATGGAGGCTCCGGAAGGGGATCCCAATCTCAGGGACAATCAATCCAGACTTTTTTTGCCTCGTTGGGCGCAGCTTTCGTCGTCTTCGGCATCCAAGTAGGCTTCTTCTTGGCTTTCAAAACTAGGTTCTCCAGAGTATAGTAAGTACCAGGCCGGTCATCTTCCTCAAAGTCCGCTGCTCATATGTTCGATAGCGAACCGCGAACATACCTCGTGCCAGAGCGAGAACGGACCAATCCACCGCCCAAAGGCCCCTGGCAGTGGCTGATTCCTGTCTTTCGCACCAACACAAAGGACTTCATCCAGAAATGTGGACTGGATGCCTATTTCTTTCTCCGCTACCTCCGCATGCTGCTCAAGATCTTTATCCCGGCAGCTTTCTTCATAATTCTAATTCTCGTTCCGTTAAACAAGGTTAATGGTAGAGGTTCGAGCTTCGTCACAGGTATATATGCCAACAGCACTACCTACAGCAATGTCACAGGTCTGGACCAACTTGCTTGGGGAAATGTACGGCCAACTCAGAACAACCGGTACTGGGCGCATCTTATATTGGCGGTGCTCCTTGTGATTTATGTCTGCTTCGTCTTTTGGGAAGAACTTCGAGGGTATATTCGTGTTCGACAAGCCTATTTGACTTCACCTCAGCATAGAATCCGTGCGTCGGCGACAACTGTCCTGGTCACCAATATACCCCAAAAGTGGTTGACTTTCGAAGCTCTCGATGGCCTTTACGATGTGTTCCCAGGAGGCATCCGCAATATTTGGATAAATCGGAACTACGACGCGCTGAGCGATAAAGTGAAACAACGTGATGCTGTAGCAATTAAGCTCGAAAAAGCATATACGGCTCTTGTTCGGAATGCGAAGAAAGCTTACCTGGAGCGCATTAAAAAGACAGGCGAGCCGAATAAGATCGAACGGTTTTACAAAGCTCAGGCTGAAGCAAGGGCTAAAGCAATGGAAGCCGCAGCCATTGAACAGGAGGGGGCACAAGCTTCCGTCACTTCAGCGGCAGGAGCCGAGCCTGAACCAAGCGCTGGAGCAGAGGAAGCCCCGCCTCAAGAACGGAAGGAGGCACAACCTTCCACGACGGTGGCAGCGACAGAAGCTCAGGTTGCCCCTAAGACAAGCGAACCTGCCTCTCTGGCAGATCGCCAGAGACGCATTGAATTTGTTCCTCAGATGCATCCTAAAGAGATGAACGCAAGGCCACCTTGGGAAGAGGATGAGGACGATGGTGAGCCAACATGGAAGACCTATCTCAAAGAGAAGGACCGAGCTACAATGAGACTTCCTGTGTTTGGGCTGAACTGGATGCCTTGTTTACCTCTTGTAGGCAAAAAGGTCGATGTCATCGACCATTGCCGAAAAGAGTTGGCTCGACTCAATCTTGAGATTGAGGAAGATCAGAGAGAACCCAACAAATTTCCACTCATGAACTCCGCGTTTATACAATTCAACAATCAAGTCGCTGCGCACATGGCCTGCCAGGCCGTCAGCCACCACGCACCAAACCAAATGGCTCCCCGTCTTGTGGAAATCTCCCCGGATGATGTGATTTGGGATAACATGTCTATCAAGTGGTGGGAGTCATACCTCCGTACGGCAATATCAGTTGCCTTGATCATCGGACTGGTCATCGGATGGGCTATTCCAGTCACCTTTACCGGTCTATTATCTCAAGTGCGCTACCTATCGGAGACATTCTCATGGCTGTCATGGCTTGGACGAACACCGACGGCAATAATAGCCATCATTCAGGGTGTCTTACCACAAGTCCTCTTGGCAGCACTTCTGTTCCTCCTCCCGATGATCTTGCGCCTCATTGTGAGATTCCAAGGTAGCCATACAGGCATGGCGGTTGAAGTGTCAATGCAAAGCTATTATTTCTTCTTTCTGTTTGTGCAGGTATTCCTCGTGGTCTCCATCTCGTCTGGAATTACGACAGTCATTCAGCAAATCACGAAGTCGCCCCAGAGCGTGCCGTCAATTCTGGCACAAAATTTGCCCAAGGCCTCAAACTATTTCTTCTCCTACTTATTATTACAAGCCATGTCTACAAGTGCCGGAGCTCTTCTCCAGATCTGGGGCCTAATCCAATGGTTCGTAATGGCACCACTTTTCGATAAAACAGCAAGGCAAAGATGGATCCGGCAGACCAATCTCCCAACGGTAGGCTGGGGCACGTTCTTCCCAGTCTATACCAACCTGGCTGCTATAGGTTAGTATTGTTCCGATAGTCCATGGAAGGACCACTAAGCTAACAAAATATTAGGATTGATTTATTCCGTAATCTCACCACTTATTCTTATCTTCTGCATAGTCACCTTTGGTCTTTTCTGGATCGTCTACCGGTATAATACACTCTACGTCACAAATTTCCGCCTTGACACCGGTGGCTTGCTCTTCCCCAAAGCAATCAACCAGCTGTTCATTGGATTATACGTTATGGAGCTCTGCTTGATTGGCCTATTCTTCCTTGTTCGTGACGTTGATTCGCAGGGCAATGCTGTCGGAACACCTTGCAAAGGCCAGGCTATTGTTATGATTATTGTCTTCGCTGGAACCATTCTCTTTCAATGGCTATCTAATAAGTCCTTCAGTCCGTTATTCCGATATTTACCAATTACTCTGGAGGACGAAGCAGTCGAAAGGGATGAATTGTTTTCACTAGCTCAACAGAAACGGTGGAACGGTACTGGGAACGAGCCCGCAGATGGGGATGCCAACGAAGACCAGCAAGAAGACACGATCCTACAGCGTCAACAACACCTTCTGGAGCGTCGCGAAAGTTTCGAAAAAGACTTTCGAAAACTACACAGGAAGGCGGTCAAACTTAGCAGAGCATGCGATAGGCTCGATCAGCTGCAAATGGAGAAGGTCCTCGATAACGACGGCCAGCATGACTTCGAAAAGCCTCAGTCCGAGTGGTCTGATTCCGAACATGGTGCCGGGGAGCACCAAGACTTTGACGGGGTGGAAAATCTCGAGGAGTGGCAACCTCGTGCCAGAAAACACGACGGCCACAACGATCCGGGACATATGCAAAATACTTCTCAGACGGATCTTTACGGCGTCAGCAGCCCCGCAACCCGTCGCCGACGTAAGTACACACGTGACTGGTACAAGCGCCTCGGAGAGCATCAGGGGATTGCCGTCGAAGAATATTTCGAATGGGCCGAAGCTCGTAATGAAAAACGTCACCCGGGGGCAAGAGGCATAGGTTTTGACGGAAACAATGACCGTGATGACCATGATGATCTCAAAGAGCGCCAAGCGACCGTGGAGGAGGACGAAGCACATCCACAGACAGTGGAAGAGGGCGAAGCTTCAATAAGCGAAACTGACGATGAGCCTCGTTATCGTCCGTTAGAAAGAGCTCTGGGTAAGCCCGTATCTCGCGAACCTGCATCTCGGGAACCTGCACCTCGCAAGGCAGTGCCGGAGAAGATCGGTTGGGCAGAGCGATCCCGCAAAGATTGGGCTGCACGGTATCCAAAATTTGCACATACTTATGAGATTCGCGAGCGGAAACATACACGTCCCCTTGCGGATCTAGAAGCGCAGAGTTCCGAACGGGCTGGCCAAGCTCTCTTTTCAGACATCAAAGACGAGCTTGAGGATCTGACAATCGAGGAACGTGATAAGCTTGTTCGCCGCGCATTTCAGCACGAGGCACTAAGGTCCAAGAGACCTGTGATCTGGATTCCCCGAGATGAACTCGGAGTTAGTGACGACGAGATCTATCGGTGCCAGAGATTCTCGAAGCATATCTGGATTAGCAACGCTTTTGCGGGTTTGGATGGTGAGGGTAGTGTGGTGTTCGCGCGACCCCCACCGGACTTTGATGAGATTGACCTCATCAAATTATGAGCGTATTTTTTTTGCTTCTTCTACACCCCGAACCCTAGGTCTTTCTTTCTCTTTAGATTATCATTATGGGGCAAGTATTAGCATTAGCAAGAGCAGGTATTATTATTAGATTATCACTATCCCGAAAGTCCTAAGTTGTACTTTGTCCCCCTTAACTTGAGGCCGTCGGGTAAGAGGACTCGTGGTTGCAGGTAGAAACCTGTTCACACAAATTGTCTCGCCAGCCATGTTTCTCATATTTACATTTTTTGTCTTCCGTAACCACGATCACTACGCTAATTTGAGTATCTAATCTTCTATCGACTCATTATGCTGGTACATGAGAAGCAGAACACCATAGTGCGAGAACTTCTGAGCGTTTTTAGATTCCTCTGCGTCGTTCTACTGCTTGTTCCTAGACTGACACTTCAATTCCTTAAGGGTGCCATCGGTGGTAGGAGAAGCCTAAAGACTATCATCTTCCTAAGCTCGAAGGCCGAAGGCCGGAATTCTAAGGCCTTGCAACCGAAGCACAAGCTTTAGTGATGGGAGGATCAGATGTGATCCCTCGTGCCTTGTAACCAAATCACTTTGTATGCCGGTTCTGGATGGGCCGCCGATCAAGGCGGAATTAGCGCTGGTGATCCACCAAAGTTCGGTTCAGGCTAGAAGCCCAGATTTGTGGCGGCGAGGGTGGTACAACGATCCTAAGCTGATGCACAATACCTTGGAGACGTGACCGGATTGAAAGGAGCTTGATTGGGACACGACAGTATGATTTTCTGACCTTGCTGAAGAACGATAGACCTATCTGCGATACCTCGGAACACCTCCAATTGTGATTTGACATGGCCGTTCATATCGTAGGTCATCGTGGTGGTTGCTACAACGGGTCGTACTGGAAGGCTAAAGGTGAAGGGTTAGCCACGAATAGCACCAAGCTCCGAAGGGATTGTCGTACACACGCAGGCAGTCCACGTCCAAAACTCGATCCACGAGGACTCTATAGTTTGGAAGTGGGTGTTGCCTCTTGTTATCCCTTCGCTCAGATGCGCATTTGAAACGAAGGATTACTGATGTAGACACGCTGTACGTAGGCTCGACGTACTTAAGCTTCATGTATGTGTTTGTATACTGTTTGAGACGACCCAGCACCATACGGCGGCTCCCTAGAGCGTCAAGGAGCCCCTATCCAGGCAATTACGACTATGAAGTGGAGTCTGGTGGGTGAGACGAAGATTTCCAGCAACTCTTTGCTCCAAATCCTGTGGGATGCAGGCTAGACACCTAAAGTAAAACCCTTATTTATATCCTAGATTCCCGACGCTTCGGCCCTCGATCCTACCCGTGTCCCCGCAGTCTTGTTGGTCATCCTTTTGCTGGTTTGCCGATAACCTTCAGCCAAGCTGGATTGGGAACGAACAGACATGGCTCAGACTGTAATGGAAATGCGCAAATATTTTGGATATCGCCGCGTTCTCCGGAGTCATGCTCGAAATTCCAGAAGTCTCGTACGCTCAAACCCTTCTCTAGGTCACCAGGACCAGAACCAACTGTGGAGCACAGGCAAAAGCTCGTCCACGGCGTCAAGCACCAATGCGGTGTGAGCGAGTGCCTAGCGCTAAGGGCAAACGTGGTATAAACGGCGGTGGTGGGATATGTTTACTGGCCGCAGATTCTTCTGCTTTAGCGCTTGCTTCATCCGAAACTTCAGACGCTGAAACTTCAGACGCTGAAACTTCAGCTGCAGGAGCCAACGACAGCTGTTTCGAGTAAGTTGGCCTCTGAAGCATGGTTGATATTGATATTAGTAGGGAGTGGATTCATCGTGAAGAAAACGGATTGGGACTTAGCCACGGGTTTCTCTCGGCCAGAGGTCAGCAACCCTATTTAGGGTTTTGGATGCTGTTTGGGGTATGGAGAGGGGGGTTTGGGTTTCGGGGAGGTGTGGGAATCTTCATGCGCCTCGAAATCAGACTCCGGCTGTCTGCGGGCTGATGAGCTTGGTAGCTGCCGCCGTTTCCTTACAGGGATGGTTGCAGCTGTGAGACATGTGAGCATGGTTGTTGAACTTGTTGTGTGGGTTATACGCTTGGTCCCTTGTTCAAGGTATAAGGGCACGCAATTCGTCGGAATTGAGGACGAAAGTACTGCTTCCGCGAGTCCCTGATAAATTGGGTAGATTGTGAATGCGATGCATGAAATTTGAGTGTATTATTCACGAGATTTTAATGCACCGAGAAGTGAAGTAATTGAGGGTTCAGTAGTAATTCGACGGTTCCTCTCCACACCATATGAACAACTATAGCCATCCCGATATATTTATCCCCACCTTTCCATGCCGTACCTCCCATTTCTATCCAAGCATCCCACTCCACCTTTACATCGGCATCCTCATCATCGCCATCTCCCTGCCCCACTGCTGTCTTCGCGCTCTCGTCAACCTCCATAGATCGCGTTTGCTGTGGTTCGATAAGGTGATGGGGTTAGCCCCCTCCGACGATAGATATCCCTTGTAGAGACGAAAAGTGGAAAGAAGAAGGGAGCAAAATCCCTTTCCCTTTTCCCCAACCTCGCGAAAATCAAACCGCAGAACTCCAAATCACAGAACCATCTCCTAATAAAGTAAGCAAGACAAATCGACATACCGTACCAGTCATGCGTCCGCCTTCGCCCCCATGGGTGGGAACTGTTTCTCCTC
>JAABUO010007934.1_pt1 | contig 12061 bp, 12 predicted proteins | sample 5559291 | NCBI WGS metagenome assembly JAABUO01 (sample SAMN10711878, study PRJNA513372) | rock metagenome | isolation source: Antarctica rocks | place: Antarctica: Victoria Land, Finger Mt sud
GGACCCTTTGGTGTAAGTATCCAACAACCTTCCAGCCCGCCTACTACGCCAACCGAAAGCTGACACCGTCTTTAGAGAAATGCTCACGATGCGTGAAAATCTCGAATGGGCTTTCGAGACCTTCACCCAATACATAGATACCACTCTTTCGAAACCCATGCCCCCCTTTGATCGAAACCCCTGGCCTCATTTCACACGTATATACTGGCCTCGACCAGGTGACGATGGTGCCACAGGAAGCACCCAGCCTGAGCAAGCGAACAGCGTCGAAGTCCGACTCACACAACAACTAAACCATCTGAAACTAGAGGAGCAAGAACCAGAGGAAGATGATGTCCAACAATTCTGGGGAGACCAGACAAGGACCTCAGCCTAGCCTTTGACCCTCGACCTGTAAAACGAAACAAAACTCCCACGCATGACAGCAAAGGGAACTTAACCCATATCTCGATCACACCAAATCTCTTTCACCCGCAACTACCCAAGTAGTTCGAACCCAGAACCTTTCCACCGGGAAGACCATGGTCTAGACTACGATATACGGCGAGGAACAATCGCAGTCCAAAACAGACAGCAGCTGTCCTTGGGTACAGAGCTGGCCCAGAGCAACTCAGCAGAAAGAAACCAAGCACAAGCCTTTCTACTCTTCGAATCTATTCTTGAAAAATTATCCATATTACGCTATCTAACAACTACAACGCTATCTATACGCCGCCTATGCACACCCACCTCGGCACCCATAACCGTCATCCTGCCGCAAATCACATAGCCATCTCTCAGTATATAACTTTCCCGCCATATGTAGATGCTAGAATACCTCCATGGCCTTGCTGAAGCAAAAAGCTACTAGGTACTACAGAAGTCACCCATAACCATTACCTCCATCCTATCCCGTCATACCCCTTTACCTACCGAACATTACCATCCCTTTTTAATCCCGCTTAAGTATCCTATTCCGATCTGTCGTGCCAATATCTCATATTGTAGAAGCCCCCAACTCCCAGAAAATTACAAGTGGCCTCCCATTTCCAGTGAAAAATCCGATCAGACCGTCTTGCCACCACAATCCGGGATCTTTAGTCCGGGCTTTAGATTCCTCGCCGTGTCCATCAGTCCCCACTTGTCCTCCCACTCCTTGCCCGGGGTGTTGAGCTTGATTTTCCATGGTTCGTCAAAGGCTTCGAACCTGTTGTCACTATTAGCCATCCCTTCTCCTTGAGATACCTACTCCCGTAAGCACCAAACTTACCAAAAGTAATTCGTCCCGTTCGCCAAACTCTGACATACAAAGTCACTCATAAACCTATTCATCTCATCAATCCCCGCCACACTACTCTTGTCCACGGAAATAGCATCCGTGCAATCAGCGGCGCCGCAATTCCTTCCTCCAGCGCTCGGCCACCCGACTTCGGAAATGTAATTCTTCTTATTGGTGCCTTGTGTCAACACTACATCTTTCCCTTGCCAGAAGCTCCACGTCCACGCTGCTGCAACATTGGCGTTGACGCCAGCAAAAAAGGGGTGGACATTTGACATGACGATATCCGTGTCAGCGGCCAAACCTGCCGTCCAGGCATCACCAAGGTCAGATGCTGCCACTGGGAGATCGATCTTCTGAGTTGTAAAGTTTTGCCTGATACCTGATAGCAGCTTACTTAATTGTGTTTCATTCATATCCTGGCGGTATAATACCTCGTTCCCGACGATAACGCCTGAAAAGGGGCCGGCGTTGTTTGTGGAGAGGATGTCATACATGGCACTGAGGCCGCGGCCATTGGTAGTGGTGTTTCTGTCAAGCCACACGCCAAGCCATACTTTTATATTTGTTAGGCCGAGCTTGTCAATGGCATGTAGGACCATCTCGGTTTGATTGCAGTCAGTGCCGTAAAGGCGGACAACGTTGGTTAGTTGAGATAGGACTGCTAGATCCCGTGTAACGTTGTTTTGGCTTGGAGGCCATTTAAGGCAGTCGGGATATTGGGTTCCCCATGGTGTATAATCCATTCCAGGGAAAACCTTATGGAGATTTGGGTTTCCCATCAATGCCTTTATTTCTGCTGAATCCTTGTTCAAATCCCCGTGGCCGTCGTCTTGCGCAGCTGTTTGCGTCTGCGTCGAGTTCGAGGCTGCTCCATTCTTGTTCTTCTTTGATGCCTCAACGCCCCCTACTATCCCACCAACGACAGCCGCAAGGACCAGGATGATGATAAGGGTGCCCACTATCCACCTCATCCTGTTTTGCCCTGATGTTTGTCTGGATAGCCACTCGCTTTTCTCGACTCCAGCATCATCGAACCCCTGCCTAGCCACCAGACCATATTGTCCGCTGGGATCACGCGCACCATTGTTGACCACGTTTTTCTTCCCTACCAGGCTGCCCAGCACTCCAAAAACGCCACCTGCAGCTGCGCCCCCAGCTACAGCACCCTCAGGTATGGCATGCTCTGATGATGATGACGGTGTCTTCAGACCTAGTATCGACTTTCTTCGTGTGACCGGTTCTCTTAGACCGTCATCTCCATCATCCGCAATATCGTTGGGATCTATTTCGCCACGGGCTACTCTAGGGTCCCATGCAGTAGAAAATCTCTTATAGGGATTGTCAGAATAACTACGACCACCCTCGTGGTCCCCTTGTGAAGGATACTGGACCAAGGGTATGCTGTCCCGTGAAGGAAGAAGCCGCGGGGTTGACTGTGCAGGTGATGGAGCGGCGGAGATATGTTGGTTTTCGTCGTCAAAAGGATCGCTTCTCGATCGCGCCGGGGAAGTGTAAGGGTCCCTTTGTGTTGCTCGGGTTTGAATTGGAGGAGGTGGTACCGGTATGTAAGGTGTGTCCGATCCGACTGTGTCAAAACCACGCTCAGGCGGTATACCCGAGCGACCCTGTGAGAACCTGTCTAGGTCCCGTAGAGCTTCCACGCCGCTATCTCTTTCGTTCGTGTTTGCTACGCCAAGAGCAACGCCAGCAATGCCACCTCCGGCAGCTGTTAACCCCATATTGTCAGCACCTGGCGTAGTTGTTGATGCGGTCCGGTTGGAAGTAGAATGGCCTAAGTCGCCGTTTCGGTAGCCTCTAGTCTGTATCGGAGGAGGTTCCCTTCTAGAATAGGAAGGCTGTGTATAAGGTTGCGAACTAGAGAAATCTGTTTGTTGAGGCAATTGGGGAATCGCTGAAGGGTAAGATTGATGAGCTGGAGGAGACGGAGGGCTAATGTCGTGGTTTCTCGGTGGTTGATTGGAAAATTGCGTGTCTCGGAAGCCGGTGTCTTGTGAATGAGGAAAGTGGTCCTGGCCTCCTCCTCTCAAAGACAGCTCGTCGTCGTCATTGAATGAGAAAGTACGACCTGGCATTGATCGCGCCATTACGAGAATAAAACTAGTAAGGCAAGAGTTCAGGAGAGATGTGCTGATTTGGATCGGCAGGGTCGTTCCATACAAGACAAGCGAGGTAGTGTGCTGAGTGTGGTCTCGTATGTATCGTGTGTGCTCTTTTACACCAACAACATCCCCAAGATATTGATTGAATGTTCTATTCAGTGCGGGAATTCGCTTGGGTACGTATTCGTGCTTAGTCGATCTGTCACTTTATCGAAGTTTATTCGAAACCGACATTTTCTAAAAATAGAATTACCGCATTGGGTTGGCGGGACAACAAACGGCTCATCGAAGAAACGCATATGGTAGCTGCGAATCCTTAAACATGAAATGAGGTGGTATGAATAGTGCTTTGATATAGTTGATAATATTATCAATATTATAGGTATCTTGTGGGCATTACATTATCTCATACTTTGGGTTCGTCTTCCGTGCTGAAGAGATAAACATGAATCCTCATGGAAAATCCGAAATCATGAGGTCAAAGCCCAGGAGAGGCAACGATTCCTACATTGATTCCCACGTTACTGTAAATTTCTTAACAGCTGGCATCTCAAGTTCTTTGATACATCTTCTGATTGACTAAGAAAGAAATTCTCCAGTATCCGAAAATCATAAATGCACACACTTGGTACCCTCGATCATCTCATATCCGACTTCTCGCACTCACCCTCTCAGTTCCTGTCGTCTTATCCCAGTCTCCTTGTTTATACACCATCGTCCTTTTCGTCATCGCCCTTCTTATAATCCAGTCCCTGCTACTTACCTCCTCGTCCACCTCTCCCTCTCCCAATTCAGGTATCATGTCACTACCATCCAATCTCTTCAGCACAACGTCGTCCTCCGGCCTTGAGAAATACACTAGACTATACCGCGTATCATCGGCTTGTGCACCTGGTGGGGATACCACACGGTGAATATTCGACCGCAACAAACCGTTTGTGAACTTTACCATAGCGTCCCCAAGGTTTACAACAGCGTGACCGGGTAAAGGACGTACATAGCACCATTGAGCGTCTTCACCAGGAGGAAGCACTTGAAGGCCACCAAGCCTGTTGAACAGAACAGTGATACTCCCAAAATCGGTGTGCTCGCCCAGCGCGGTGCGGCGGTCGTCTCGGGATTGGGGAGGTGCTTTAACAAAGCGGATTTGGTCGCCTGAAGGAGCCGTAAGGCGGTGTAGCAAAGGGAGTGTTGGAGGATTCAAGTGTAGGTGTGTATCTAGGTGACTGAGGAGGAGACTGACAATGGAGTGGGCGGCGTAAATGTACGAGGTTTGGACAGCCCGAGTGCGTTGGAGAATTTGGGGGGCTGGAAGAGGTGGAGATAGGGAGAGGATATCGTCTTTGGAGATCTTTGATAGACATAGGTTAGCAGAAGATGAGGTAGGGGAAGGTCGGGGATGACGGACGTTGTAGAATTCGTTGCGGTCTAGAGTGCCTGTTTTGTCGATAACAGACTTGCCGTAGCCTTTGTATCTAGTATTGCAGTCTGAGACTTACGTTCCAAGAGATTGTTCAGTGGTAGATACCTACCCATAGTATGACTGCTGGGCACTGAAGTCATATCTCTGTTTTTCTTCTAAATCTAGCTCAAATAGCTGTTCTCCAACGTCGAAGAGTCTGTCGGCATCATTGAGAATGGAATCGCCGATTGGAGTGGCCCGTAGGTCGAGATAGAAGAAACCTAGGTCCTTGCATGCTTGGAAGAAGCGGGTCGACTCCAATGCATCGTTCTTGAGTAGCTTAAAGAGAGAGAGCCGCAGCAGAGGGGCGGTTGGGACGTCGTTGGGAAAAGGTGGACTTTCCGTGTAGAACCGGTCGTTCGTTTCAGTAATTACCATTGCTCATTCACTTCCGGCAATTCAAGGCATTGCAATGTAACATCAGAAAAGATAACCTCCATAATGGAAGTCTGCAGTCCTGCCATGATCATTTAAGGACAATTGCGGGGTTCGCGGGGACGAGGTGGTCCGAAGTCTTCTAGAAGCTTTTTGGAATATATTCATAAATAGAAACATAAATAATTATTGGCTCAATGGTCTAGTGGTATGATTGTCGCTTCGGGTTTTCAGGCCTGGGTGTTACTAAATACTCTGAATTGTGACAGGCCCCGGGGTGAGTCACCTTTGCGTGTTCACCTTTTCTCGAAAATACTAATATCTTGCAGTTCAAATCCCGGTTGAGCCCCGTTTACCTTTTGTTTTTGTAATATATAAACGTTTGACAATGAATGATTCTGAACATTCGATTCGTGCATCAAAACCATTGTACATGACACTTCTCGACGGGCTCAAATTTAAGCTCCTTCCTCTACCCAATATCTTTTTTGTCGGCCAATACCATGCCTATAGACAGGTCTCATACGCCTTTGTTTATGTTAAAATGTCAGTCTTCTCCATCTCCTTAGTGCTTGCAATGCCAAATATAGGCCTGACAGTCGACCTAAATTGGCGTTCTCATAAAGCCACCTTAGTTGAGAAGCTGAAAGTCACTTGTAAGAAGCGCTATCAAGAAGCACTAGATATACCCTTGCTGAATCAAGTGTTCGACTTCTGCTTTAGTGCGTACTTGTCTGATGCTCATGCTGTTGACTTCTTCTCTTTGTTGGGAGCTCCTCTGGATTCAGTTTCGGATCTACGAGATCTTGATCATTGGCCATGAGCATGTTGCTAAATTCTTACGGCACCTATATCACTCCGACGTTGTTCCATATCAGTACTTCACATCCATTGTGGTTCAGTCTCTAGTGACTTTCTAGAAGGTGTATGATGAATGTGTTGTTGTGCCTTGCCATTTGTTGAATTCAAACCTCTGACCGCCTCCCACCTGAGCCTCCGTCGATCAATTGTTCCTAGTATCTCGTCTCTAGTTTCTGGTATCTTACTGCATGAACGCCTCTCTTTTTCAAACAGGTATCTTAGCTTTTCAAGATTGGGCTTGTACAGTAAAACCTCGCTATAACGATATTCGATATAACGATATCCTCTTTATAATGATATATATTTCGAGATCAACAGGGATTATTTTGTATGTATGCCCGCCTTTGATATAACGATATCCTCCCTATAACGATGTAGATTTTGTGAAAAACCTCATCGTTATAGCGAGGTTTTACTGTACCTGCGTTTCCCCCCAACGCGTCCGCTGTACCTTGGGTCTAGAAATATTACGTCAAGCGCCAGAGCTGGGAATTGCATCCTTCATGTTTGTTAAAGCGCAAGGGTCAGCCCTAGTTTTGAATGTCGAAGGATTGGGAATCAACCAACTTTGTAAGAAGTACTAAACATGCCCCAACTAGAGCGGGAGGAAGGATTTGCTCCTTGAAAAGCTAGGCCAACGCAACGATCAGCCGTAAAATCTGGATTAACAATCATCGTCTGGCCTCAACTACGAGGTAGCCTAAATATGGCGAGGATCCTTCGATGGAGAAGGGTCTTCCACATTGAAAGTCCCGTAGACTGCGAAACCGCTTTAATATAACGGATTCTCTCACGCAAAAGGAGCTCAGTAAGAACAGCAACAAGCATGGCAAGCAGCGGTTACACTCCGGTATTGGTCGTTGGCGCTGGGCCTACTGGACTACTGACGGCGTACGGGCTTGCCCGCTTAGGTGTCTCATGCCTCTTGCGGAGGAGAACCTCGAGACTATAAAATGGCCGGAAATGGGCCTCACAAACTGCAGGTCGATGGAAATATTGAGAATTTGGGGCCTCGCTGACGAGTATCGTCAATTGGACGGCGTCGTTGGACAGGACTACCAAGCTGATACAATTTTCTATACAAGTATGGCCCCTGGTGGAGAGCTCATCGCTAAATGGGTAACGTGCCTTGCTCAGCTTTTCGGACTGCCAGCATCTGCTAATGAGAATTAGCCATTAGGATCGAACACCGAATGGCGAGAACAGATCGCCCAGCACAACGATGGAACGCAGGCCTTAGAACCAGGTCAGCGGTGTTCTCTGATCATCTTCGAAGCATGGTTGAAGCGCAAATGCTTGGAGCAGCCGCTAATCGACATACGTTGTGGCTTGGAGTTCAAGTCTTCGACCGAGGATGGCAATGGAGTCATGTCTAAATTTTCTCTACGAAATGGTTCAAAGACGACGATTAATATGACTGGGGGACCTCTGTAAACTGTGATGTACTATTGAGTGCCTAACCACACGCTAACCATACATAAAGGCCGATGATGGTATATCTCGTCCACTTCACTTCTAAAGAACTCGCCAATTTACGCTCGTTTGGTCGCTTCTGGCATGGTTGTCCCCCAAATGGGAGCTTCATCGTTGACCAAGATGAGAAAGATACTTTTACGACGCACAAGTTCTTGGCAGACATCAACGCCGACACCTCAAAGATTGATCCCGCCGAAATGGTGTACGATGTGCTAGGCGGATGACTGGGCCCCTACCGCATCAAAATCGACGAGATCCTCGTTCACAGTACCTGGCGCCCAAACTTTGCCATAGCTGAGCACTACACCTCTAAAGGCGGTAGAATATTTCTAGCCGGAGACGCAGGCAAGTCTTCTATCACTGCCACTATGCTTGCATTCTGATCGTCTAGCCCACCGCAACCCACCCCATGGCGGCTATGGCATGAATACTGGAGTCGAAGACGCCCTCGCTCTGAGCTGGCGTATCGCCGCTGTCCTCAAAGGCTATGGCGGCCCAAATCTCCTTACCTCCTACAAAACAGAGCAGCATCCCACCATGATCGATCGCCTGGCCCGGTGCCGCCGCCATTCCGAAGAGCATTTGCCGCGAATGCAGTTGAAATGCCGAGAACGCTGGCCTGGATGTTCAAGATAGTCCCGCTGGGAAGGCGTATCGTGAGAAGTTAAATGATTACATCACCAAGTCAGGGAGTGAATGTCTAGACCGAGGGGTTGACCTGGACGCACGCTTCCACTCCTCCGTCATTCACCCTGACCCACTCAAAGTCCCTGAACCCTCTCGGGAACCCCAGGCCTACTTCCCAACCACCACTCCTGGTCACCGTGCTCCACATGTCTTTCTCAAGGACGGCAAAACCAGCTCTTTCAATCTCTACGCGTCCGAATGGACACTCATCTCATTCTCTTCCTCCCCCCAAGCAAAAGCCTTCCTCTCCTTAGCCCACAACCATTTTCACATCCCCCTAACCCACCGCCCTGTTCCCTCTACTGAAGACCACGTCCGCACCATCTGGGGCGTTGATTTTGTGCTTGTGCGTCCAGACAGACACGTGGCGTGGCGTGGTAACGACATTCCATCTGACGCGGAAGAGATGAAGGGGATCCTGGGGATCGTCCTTGGGTGGAAGGTCCATAAGGATCATGTGGAGAGGGTAGTTAATGAAGAGAGGACGAAGAGGATTACTGCCATTTTGCCGCCTGGGATGGAAGCGGTGGAGGGGTTGGAGAATGTGGAGATTAAGGATGTGGAGATTGAGGATGTGGAGAAGAGTAATGGGAAGATGGCGGTTGCCAATGGCACCTCTGTCAACAGCACTATGGTCAACAGGTTTGAAGCCAACGGCACCCCGTCCAAATGTGCCCAAACCTCGTCATCTACCTAGGTAGCTCTGTTGCTAGAATATTAGATATAATTTAGATTGACGTGCAGCTAATATTCAGCAGCATCCTAAGCCTCGAGCTACCTGGCAGTGGTATTCGATCCATATAAGCGATAATTATATTTCCATAGATGGGCAGAAGAAGTAATGGGATACTGTACGAGGGCTTTCATCACATTCGTGGACGTCAAGTCACGAAAAATGGCACAAATCATTAGATGTCCAGTCTTTTCAATTCCTAAACTAACTACCCAACTGACCTATGCAGCCTTAAAAACAATTACTACCGCTAATTTTTGACAATCTGGGGGGTGCCGAGGTTAAGTAGCATAGAAACTCCCTAGCTCGAAACGGAAAAAACTGAATATTGTCCAGAATGGTTGTGCAGTACGATTGTTGTTGGAGCCCGACTTGACGTGGGGAAGAGATATCAATGATTTTGTGTACGGGCCTGACCGAGTTAGTCAGGGTTCTCAGACAGTATTGGGTAGTCAGAGCATACCTTCATTAACAGCTTATAGCCTGGAGCCATGAATGACCTTGTAGTCGACAGCGAGCTCGCGACCTCCATCATTGATGACCAAAACACGAACACTGCCGCGGCCATTGGCGAAGGATTCATTGAGTCTTGACCACAGACCGCCCTGGTCAATGACAGGGAGACCTTGCTTGACATCTCCAGTCTCAGTCATAGCGACAACACGGCCATCATCGCGCATATCGAGGACACGGTATTGCTTGAAGACGGGGCCGAGCATGTTCTGGACGATGACCGAGGGCGAAGGGTTGGAGACAAAGCTCGACTCTTCATGAAGTTGCTTGGTGAAGAGATCGACCCCGAGGTAGCGGTGTTGACCGGTCTGAGCAGAGGTGGTGATGCGAATGACCTGGCAAGGGCGACCTTGAAGGATTAACAGATCGCCAATGCGGATGTGGTGGCAGGGGATGGTGATGGTGTTGGGGCCAATGGGGCGGTCGATGAAGCGCACGTTCTCACGAATACCTTCGCGAATGCGAGTTGGGCCACGCTCCTCATCGATGACTATCTCCTTATGCTCATGTTGGTGAGGGTGGAACGGATGAAAGATGCGGTCTGCGGCTTTCTCCATACCGTGACGGAAGGAGTGGTGGTGTCCTTCATCATCGTAGTAACCCATTTTGGAACGAGGTGATGGATTAACGGTGGTTTCGGTTTCGATTCTTATTTCTTCTTTGTGTTCGGGGCGGTGACGCTCGTATTCGACGTCGTATGTTGGGTTGACGCGTCGGCGGTAGTCACGCTCAGTAATGTCGATTTCTGCTTCGTGTCGAGGAAGTTCGATATCAACTTTAGTTTCTGTGCGACGTTGATAAGCTGGTTCTTGGTAGCTGTAGTGGGAAACAAATGTCAGTAAATCTTGGCTTGAGCTTAAAATAATTTTTCGCGCAATGTGCAGGGGATCGCTCGAATAGGGGTGATCAATCGATAAGCATGGGCTGAACTCACCGTTCTCTTGAAAGTTCTACCTCTGGGAAGTGATCTCTGTGTTGGTGATGGCGATCCTCTTCTTCGTAGACTGTAACGTCTTCTTTGCGGCGCGGACGGCGATTACGATCCTCTTCGTAGACGATCTCTTCCTTTTCGTAACGAGTACGATCTTTACCGTGGGGAAGAGATGCGGAGTATGAGGAGAACCGACTTTCGTGACCTTCCCGTCCGACGCGCGAAGCTCCTGGAGGAAGGTTGGCCTCTCCTTCTACTCTGACGCGAGTAGTCTCTGTGGCAGCGTCGCTCCGGTACGACGACGGGAAGACACTGAAAGGGATCGGGACTCTGGCGTCAAAGTCCAGGTTGACGGGTGTGAGGGAGTCGTTTCTCGAATGCCTTCCGAACCGTTAAGCTAACAATTCGAAAGGAAGACAAGAAATGACTCTTGTTTTGGGGATGTTGAGGTAAGGAAAGAAGGTGAAGGTGACAAGTTGCCAGCAACACGCTTCAATCTCACGGTTTTGTTGATTGCTGACTGGTTAATCGAGGTAGTTTAGGCAACGCACGATGAGCTGAGGAATATCTGATATTTGAAGTTTGATGATTGGAGTGGTTGGTGAAGAAGAGTGAGTGGAGTCGGTTTCGCGTTGCCTTACCTTCCTCTAGCGTTGTGTTCTTTTTCAGCCGGCCTCGAGCCCAAGTCGCCCCGGCAACAGCTACCTTGCGATTGAATTAAATAGAACCCAACCACTTTTCTTAGATAACCAAAAGTCGAATTGACCTAACCCACTACTCCACAAGCACTCGATCAAACTACTGTTTGCTTGGAGCGTTTCATGTTCAGCTGAATCAAGAAAAACCCTGTGGTCAAGGACCCAACAAATCCTTCCTTCCCAGAAAATGTGAATTTGTTTGCTAGCAAGCTTCGTGGCCATTTGGTCGTGGCTCTCAACTATTGGACTGGAGATGCATTCGGTGCAAGCTTCCTTTGCTGCCCAAGGAAGATGTACCAGACCCACACCGAAGACAGAATTTACAATTGGGCGGACCAAGGATGACTGTGGCTTTCTGCATCATGCATCTTCCGTCACATCGACATTGTGCATCAACTTAGCTTTGTATCTACGCGGCCTTAAAGGTTCCCCTATCTCCCGCTAATCCTCTACATCACGAGTTTTGACTTCTTGCGCCTTTCAATATCTTGTCAAGATGCGCCCATGCTTCCATTTGAACTGGCCATAGGCCATGAGCAACATTTGTTCCTTTTTAATAAAGTACTTTCTCGCTGTTATCTCCTAAAATTTCATGGCAGTAGACTTCTTGTCAGCACCCATCTCACTACGATATCCAGAGCCTTACACACCTTACCAAGCCCTTGCGATAGATGGCTGTGCGGCCTCATTTGGTGGATTCTCAGTACCTCCTTATGGTACTCCCTTGTTGGGTTTCCACAACTTGACTCTATATGTGTGATGCTAAAAGGCCAGCGAACGATTTTGGAGGAGCCCTGCAGTCGGAGTCTTCTAATTCAAAGCTGTACTAGCAATGAGTCTTCAACCCTACTATCTGACGGTGTTGCAGCACAAATATTGTCGACATTCATCTTTATCGGAGCAGACGGAGCTCCACTCCGTAGTCATTTCAAGACACCCTCAAA
>JAABUO010007935.1_pt1 | contig 12059 bp, 10 predicted proteins | sample 5559291 | NCBI WGS metagenome assembly JAABUO01 (sample SAMN10711878, study PRJNA513372) | rock metagenome | isolation source: Antarctica rocks | place: Antarctica: Victoria Land, Finger Mt sud
CATAGTCATAAATGTCTGCCAGCTGTGATACAAAGTTGTGGGCATCATCCAGGATGTCATTGGTGCGCTTGTCGGTGTCCTCACCTGCCGCTGCTAGCTGGGAGCAGCGCTGCAGCAGCGGTGCTGTGATGTCCTGGATGCACATGCCGATCTGCTGCTGCATGCGTTTCCTGTATCTCTTCATGGGGACAGCAGCTGCACGTGCATAACAAGCTGTTGACAGCAAAGCTTTGAGTCCATGATAACAGGTCCAGCTTTTGGTACTGGTGTACAAGCAGAAGCCACAACCAAAAGACGTATGTATATCTTGTGAGGGACAGGACTGCACAAAGGCACAAACACACACACCAAAGTTGCGTGTTACGACGTTACAGGCATGCCCATTGCATGGTCTCCTTCAACTCCAGTCTCAAGATTGAGAGTCAAAAGCTGCTGTGCATAAGTCGAGCGCAAACTGTCGGCGCAGACTGCAGTTGTTGCATACGGAAACAGCAGTTGACAACATACCTCTGCCAGATGATTCCAGTTGCTTATCTACCATCTCCTGGATCTCCACAATGCGCACAGCAGCAACCAGCATGGCAGGATTATTGTGCCCAAGCTCCACAAAGTTCCTGATCAGGCTCCACAGCCGCTCCTCAAACCTGGTCATGGTGTCCTTCACCTACACCATGGACATCGTGCCTCATGCCTTGCATGCACTACCTCACGCCTCACCAATTACACACACTCTCAACTCATTCTGCTATTCTACATTGCAAAGACAACATTAGCAGCAACAGGTGCCACAGGATGTCTGTTTGCGATACTATGTGCTGTACGTATAGGTTGCAGTATGGCATATTGTCTGCCCAACTCACCTTGTTGAAGTATGCATTCAAATTGTGCGTGTCTTCCAGCTTGAGTTTTGCCCCACTCTGTAGGGCTTGCTGAGCCAAGCTGCTGGTGCCCTCAAGGATGGCAAGAGACTCATACGCCTGCACAACACCTGTAAAAGCTGTAAATTTTGCCTGCAGTCTGCAGTGCCATACTGCGTATGACTGTACCTATGCGGACTAATCTCCATCCATATGACAGCCCGTAGGATCATGGAGGCGACACGTTGCTTGTATGCAGTTGATACTGACTAGGCAGATAGCATGTACAGACAATAAATCCACATAGACCAGTGACAGTGAGGACACAAAGCTGCCTTGGTCCCTACATGGTGTTGTTGATATTCTCTTCACCATAGTTGGCATGCCACAACAGCTGACATTTGCATGAGCAGCAGCAAGTTTTGTGTGTTGCAGCAGTGCATGCATGTATGTATAGGACAAGGTGAAAGGCAGGTGGCAGCATTACCTGAAGAAGCTGGGAGTCATCCTTCAGCATCTCCTCTGCTTCAGCAGCCTCATTTGGCAAAGCTACTATGTTCTCTACATCCTGTAGCAAGCTTCATGTCAGCTGATGCATGTGATATCTATTATGACTTTGCCCTTTGTGCCAGAGTTATTGCATGTGGTACTGCAGAATGCTGTCTGACCTGTAGTGTCTTGCCTAGATTGTAGTGCACGGCGCTGAGTATTTGGATCTTCTCATGATTTTCAATCAGAGCTGAGCATTCTGTGCAAAGTTTGTCAATCATCTGCAGCATCAATCCTTGCACAAAAGCTGTTGCAGACCATAGTGTCTGGTGATGGTAAACAGTCGTGTCTCACTTGGAAAGCTGTGCTTGCAAGGGAGCAAGCTGACCTTGTAGGAGTTTTGCATGTTTGCCAGCGTCCTATGAGCTTTGTCGAGAAGAGCCATGCCAGCGCGAGCAGCTTCGACCTGTGTTGCTACCGTGGCGCTGAGTTGAGCCTTGTTGGCCTGCAGCAACAGTGAGTAGTCAACTTGAGGCACCGTGCTTGCAAAGCCTTGCAAGGTGTGGTGGCAAGATGATTTCATGTAACCTTGCCTGGTGCTTTTGGGTGTACTCTTCCAGCAAAGTGTCAAGCCTTTTTAGGTCTTCTGGACGTTGCAGCAATTTTTCGACCTCTTCCACTGCGAGCTTTCGAGACTCGATGGCCTACAGTAAACAAACGTCAGTACAGTACCTTTCACAGGTTATGGCAACAAGACATCACGGCTCACTAGCTCTGGTATACTGTGCGACAGCGGTGCTCCTCTAGAGGACCCCATTTCAAGATGATCAAGATCTTGATCGAGAGCAGACCAGCAGCTGCGTCAGGCGATATGGATGCAACTGATCACACAGGTCGGATGTCTGCAGGTTCCAGCGTGCACGTTTCAGGTTGTCTCTGCTCGTGACATCGATTGCTAGGCACGATAACGGCAGCGTGAACGTACGCACGCAACGCAATCAGGAGCTGGTCTTAGGAGCTAGTCTGGTGAAACCGGAGCTCATCGAGCTCAACCGGGCTAAATGCCGTGTGACCGCTCCGAAACCAGCGAGAGCAACATACACTCAAGCAAGAAAGTGCTCGTACGAACTCGAATGCAAGAGTGTCCAAGGCCTTTGTGAAGCAATGCTGGATGCTTACTGACCAGCCTGGGTCTCGAAAGCGGGATCTGTTGGCCAGGTGGAAACGACACGAGAGACCATAGAACATAACGCGGCGGCACTAGCCTTTCCAGCGGGGTTCACTGGTATGCTGTTTAGGCAGTCTTGATCTTCAAGAAATGTAAAACAAGAAACATGTGCTTTTTTGCGCAAAAGCGGCTTGACTCGGCCAGGTCTACTTGCAGGTCTCAGTGTCAGTACAAACAGCAGTACAGAAGATAGGTATGAGGTCGTACAGACAGAACGTCAGGCACTTCGGGTCTCCCTTCTACATAGCCAATGCGCTCATGATTCTTGCTTATGCACCTATACGTCTACACTGGTATCAGCATGGCCTCAGCAAATATACTCGCCTGGAGGACCCAGCTCAAGTGTATGACTGGGAGAGCCAGTGCGCCCAGATGATCACATTTGTCCTGGCCATCAAATCCATGCGAGACCGTTTCACTTTAGATGTGCTGCTGGGAGATGTCTTTCTGTACTGCAAAGCTGCTATCCTGACTGTCACCTTCATGGTCGATCCCAGGGTTTGCGCCTATTTTGGGATTGTCTTTGTGCTTGTACATTTGATGGCTCCACAGCCTTACAGAGACTACACTGGAGCACATAACGCCAAGTTACTGACAAGCTCTACATTTACAGAACTGGTCGTAGAGGGAGCAGCAAGCAAACGGTGGCTTGTCTTGTTTTTCAAACCAGGAAAGGTTGGACGGCAAATCAATGCTGTGGCTGCTTCCTTGTCTTTGACATATGCTGATGACAATCTACATTTTGGACGAGTAAACACACAAGCCAATCCAGACACTACACAATATAATGGTGTCAATGCAAAGGCTTCTTTTCATGGTGCAACCTTTGTATTGTTTCAAAATGGCCAGGAGTTGCAGCGTCTTCCCACACAAGCTACAACTGACCCAACAATTATGAGCGCAGACAATGTTACAAAGGTCTTTCAGCTTGATGCAGCTTCAGATCTGTCCAAAAGTACAAAAAGTGCCCATACAATATAGCGAAAAGGTGTTGACATGTAATATCAATGATGTGTCTGCTGTTTATGTCTTCGGTTAGTGAATTTTGCCATGCCCATGCTGGCCCGTTTCATCTCGCACATGCTGGCCCATTTCACCTCTGAAAGTTACAAAATGTTGGGTGGCGTATGCAGTGTACATTTCGTTAACAGAACATGTTGTGGGTTGTGCCTCTAGGTGAACGTCGAATGGGCTGACTTACATGACGCACTGATCAGACTAGTTTTGAATGGACAATGTCATCGATGAGCCAACCCGCTACTAGCCACAGTCCGCCGCATGCATCCGCAATGTGCAGGTCACAGCCTGTTCATGACTAATAGGCCATGCAAATCACAGCAGAACGACTGACGTCCCAGGAATGTCCGCAGTGTTGCCTGTGACTCAGCACCTCCACATGAAATTTGGCTATATGATTGATACAAACGTGCAGCCATATGCAAGCCACTGCCTTACACATGAACATGTTGCAAGGCACCTACAAATGCTGCCAGGACCTCACTTTATCAACAAGATGCATATACCCAGCAGCGGATCGGTGCTGGTCTATTCATTAATACATTGCAACACAAGGTGCGATCAAGCATGAAACTGCTTGGCATGCAAGCATCTCAGGCACCTTTGAATCTTTGACAGACTAGCTACACTAGCATGCTAAGCTGGATGCGCAGGCTTGACATTAATTTACAAGGGGGAGGGTAAGAAAAGCGACAGGCATCTAAGATACAGGCATGCTAGCAGGTGCATCCTCCATGTATGGCTGGTACCCCTCCTTTTCCTTCTCCTTGCCTATTTGAGGCTTGTCGCTCATGATCTCATCCTCCTTGGGGGTGTGAACAGTGACCACATCAGGCAGAGGAATCTTTGGTCCCTGCTTGCCGCTTGGGTCCCAGTCCTTCATGATACGCACCTACATAATCAGAGACGAAATTACAAGTGCCCCAGCAAGCTGACAATACATGGCACAACAATGGCAATTGCAACCCAATAGGAAAATTTGCAGTAGCAATTGCTACTACAGCATGCATGCCAGCTGCATGCAAGTCCAGCAAAGACTGCAATTTCTGCCTGCAGTGTGACACTATTCAGAAACAGTTTGCAGCCATAAGGCACAGACTGCCAGAATATGTCTGTTGAAGACTGGCAGAAGGGCTGTATTTGTGAGAGTGCCTCCAGGCAAAGCAGACCACAACTTGCCTTGATACCCAAGACTCCTTGCCGCAACATGACGTGTCGTACACATCCATCAATGTACTCAACAGCAGGGTGTCCTGATGCAATCATGTATCCATCCTTGAACTTCATTGCCTTAGCACGCTGGGCACGCAACTTGCCAGATACAATGACCTCGCATCCCTTGGCTCCGCTTTCCATAATGAATCTCAGCACACCATAGCATGCTCTGCAGCAAACCGTCCGAATGTTCAATGAAACACAGTAGTGCATCCCTCTTCAATGGAACAAGACTCTGCTTCAGCTGCGCAACCAACCATCAAGGAAAAGAGGGTGAGACAAGCAAGTTGCTGCTGCTGCTGAAATACAACAATTTCAGCCAAGAATCCAAAGAAAAGAATGCGGGGGTGGAATTCTACCTACGCACAGCCAAGCCACCCAGCAACTTGTATCGCAGAGACTCTGCCTGTGCAATGGCAGACAAACCACGGTTTGCCACCTTCTCTGCGTACAGCTCGACTGAGCCCTCTGGGAACTTGAATCGCTTCTGTACAACCGAAGTCAACTCCCTAATTCTGCGACCCTTGGTACCTGTACAGACCAATGCGTTGAATAGTACAGATGGCCTGCGACGAGCCTGACAGGAAGTATCTCTAAGACACTTCTGCGCATGGTTTTGCCCCTTACCTAGCACATTTTGTGTCCGAGTAGCACGGATAATGATCTCTGTGCGGATTGGGGTAACTCTGACCTCTACACCAGAGTATCCATGCTCTGCAAGCTCTCTGGTCAACAGCTCATTGAGCTCGGCATAGAAGACGCCATCAGCAACGAACTGCAATGAGCCAACGGACTGTCAGCATAGTATATGGGCAACTATTGATGAGCATGCATATGTTGATACAAAGTCAGAACAACTCGACAAGCCTAGGAAAACACCTTTCTCTTCTTGCTGATTTGAGTAGCCATCTTGAGACCCAGACAACAGACCAAACACAAAGTATGCTGCTTTGGCGATGCACCAGCTCAGATGCACTCTGAAGCCGCCTCTTACACCTAATACAAGATTTAGAATCTTGCCATTGAGGGAGGCAATGTGGCTAGCCAGGAATGCAGTACATATGTAGCGCCGCGCGTGGGATCCTCACTTGAATGACACATTCGTCAGCATCCGGCCGAAAATATACTTGGTACAATTCGCAGCTGATTGGTGCTCTTGGCAATTTATTGCCATCTGGCCGTCTACTATGTCGCAGTATGCATGTCAAGCTCAGACCAACTATCGATAGCTGCCTGCAAAGCCTCGATTTCTATACTGGCCTCATGACTTTCGGCAACCATTTACAGTAAGTGCTATAGTCACAACTTTTGCAACCTCATAAAGAACTTGCAGCTCTCCTCTCATAAGAACTTGTGCTGTTGACCTGCTCTGCTGATCCGGTCGAAGAAGCCGTCTCTTTCGTGCTATCTGCGTGCTACTTGCGGCACCAATCTGGCGATGCTGCTAACCTTAGTTGGCACATACTTTGCGAGGAATGCTTTCAGATCACTACAAGTCAGCAAGATGTGTATGTTCCACCATTGAATGTCATATGCAACTTTGCTGTGTTCATAGCCGTACATGCTTGTTAAACTCGTGCAATCAGTGTCTACCGCGCACAATACGGACTCTGGCAATAATGCGTCTTTTGGAGCAGATTTGAGGCTGTCATGCCGAGATGGTAGGCTAAAATTGCTTCAGTGATTACTGTTGTGGTGGCCACAACTTGATCAACAGTGTGCAGTGTGTTGTAAGCATCACCTGCAGTCTAGATGCCTAAATGTACCAGAGCTTAAAAAAGGGCATAAGCAATGTGACATGCAGTATACAAGTGGCATAGTTGTCCAACAGGCCGGTGAACGAGTGTAGGATACTGCCTGGTCATGCCAACTCAGGAGCTGATGTTGCATGCTTGCTATGCCTGTGCCTATCTTTTGAGCACTAGTCTGGTGGCAGTGCTCAGCCCTCGAGGCGTTGAAGACCCAGTAGCTCTGGGGTTCACCGTGTCTGCAGTTTTGCGCTTCACTTGCCTCTGCATGTTTGTCTCTACCAGACATTGAGCAGGGAAGGTTGTTGACACAAGGCTCTGAAACCGTGGCTGCTGGGTTGAACTAGCACCTTTCTTAACAGAAATTTGATGATGCCCTGAGCTGAAGTTGTCCTGCAACTGTGACCAATGCTCCCACGCTGCCAATGGCTTCTTGGGCATAGTTCCTGCATCATGCTACTCGTCATACCATAAATGCTGCGCATAAGAGCAACAAGAGAGCTTTGTCAGTGCCAATCAATTGGACATTGCCGTGATGAACACAACTGTGACAGCAGCCCATGCACGGATGTGCATCATGGCCGTGAGAGCAGTCTGGCCCTATCGTGTCACAGCTGGGAGCAGCTGACCTGAGCTCAATACACCTGTCCTTTGCCATCTAGAATGCAAGTTGGGTGCCACGACTGCAATCCCGCTCAGATCGAACTGCTTAGCTTCCTGGGCACTGTCCTGATCTTTTGCTTTCACAGATGGCTGCAAGCCCAGCTGGGCTGATTCTGCAAAGGCAGCATGCATACTTGACTGGCATGCTTTTGTATTCAGCTTCGCAATGGTTTTGTTGGCAGTCTAGCTCCCAGATCAATGTGACTGCTTTAGTGTAAGATGCAAATGCACAATTATAATGAACATGTTCAAAAGTGTCATTTTGCAAAACCTGTCAAGTATGGCTGGATGACTGAGAATCGCACCATGCCCCCTTGCGGCGTCACTGACGTCCTCATGCACTAGTTGGTCAGTCTCACAGCTGCCAGCATGTGACAGATCCAATGCATTGTAGGGCGCATGACTGAAGGGATCCCAGTCATCTACTCTTGGACTGGTCCAGTCTGTCCAACATGAAGAAGCCTCATGAAGGAACCCATGACTGGCCAGCACCTGCAAGGATTGCGTTGCATTGCCATGGGAGACTGCCAGTGATTGTTTTGTTGTGTCATACAAACAACAGTCAGCTGTTTACCTCCTCACTGGGCACTGTGTGTCCACCTGATGTACTTGCTCCTGACTGTTGAGAGCCTGAAGACACCAGTGGCATTGTGTTTCAACTGCTCACCAAGTACAATGGTCAGCACACAATATCCACAATATGCATGACTGATTGCACCTGATTCCTTTGTCAGATTGCATTGCTGGCCTCTGACTCTGAGACAAGGACCCAGCTGACGCCACTCTGCTGCCTACAAGTACAGCCTTTCAGCTATGATGCAGATGTCAAGGAATCCCGCTGCCACTTAAGGCACCGTCACGCCCTTCTTGCAGCATTGACAACAAACTGCCTGTGTAGTGTATCTGCTGCTGCAAATACTGTGTAGCCTGGCTTACCTGGAGGTGTTGTACGTCACATTCAAGCTCTGCTGCAGGATGCTGCTCACCACATGCGCTGCAGCCAAATGTCCATCATGTTCCTGGGCTGTTGTGAATGAATGCAAGTCAACAAGGGCGTGCATATGCAGTACACTACTTACGGCGGCAAAAGCCTTTGCTGCCTATCTATGTGCAGACATCCCTCAAACGAGCGCAAGGTGTCCAAGAGCTGCACAGTATGTCGAGCACGGGACATGCAATTGCTCAGGCGCCTCAGTCACCAAGAACAAAGTGACCATGGCGGACCCACACAACACAGACAAATGTGACTGCAGCACTGCATTTCTCGGCCGATATGGAAGCGAGCTGTGGACGTACAGGGTATCCGACGAGGCGCTTCAATCCAGTGATTGGCTTTGTCTGGCTCCGATCAAATAAGCAAACCATGCATTTCTTGCCATACTACTGACTCTACTGAATCATTTGATGAACAGTAACAGTACCCTCGTCAAAATTAGAGTTGCAGCAAAAGTGCTGGATACTCCTGATCGAGGGTCTGCTCATGTCTCCTGCTGGATCAGGCGACATGTTTGCAAGTTTCCTGCTCAACAACACAGCTGAGACTGGTGAAGTCCAAACTGAATCCTGCTGATCAGAGACCGATCAACGCGTGACTTCAAAACGCCTGGCAAACATGGGCAACTGCTGCTCGAAGCCTCCCGCGAATGTCTCTTCTGCAGTGCTGCCTCTACGATTGTCCCCACATGCATTGAGCATCTGGGGTCTATGCCCTGGAGCTGCTGGAGAGGTGAGTTCAGTACTGCCAAGCCAGCCATGCAAAGCAGTCAAAGTGCTACCGTCTGCTCACCACCTATGCAGATCTTGACCTGCAGCGAAGACAAAAGCATTGGTGTGTATGACCTGAAATCCAACAGTTTGATCCACCACTGGCAAGGGCACCAGAAGGGTGTCACAAGGATCTCATATATGCCGCTTGCTGCTCTGGCGGTGAGCCATGATAGATGCTCCAACAAAAGAGACATTATCAAGGACGAGCAACATCATATGCGACCACTGTGAGCTTATGTGAAGCTCAAGACCAATTGCAAGCCCACTCGTGACAAGTTGTGCAGGTTTCAGGTTCAAGAGACACATCAGTCAAGCTGTGGAACAGGAAATCTGCAGAGGCTGCTGCCACCTACTCCGCGCATGCATTGCCTGTCACTGGCATAGCTGCACTTGAACAACAGGGACACGTGTGCTCAGGTTCACGTGACTGTACACTGCGTCTTTGGGACATTGCCAGCAGTGCTGAAGTCAGTTGCACAAGTATTCCTCAGAATGTTGTGACTTTCATGAAAGCTGTACCGGGGGAGGCAGTTGTGCTTCAGGCAGGGGAAGATTTGCACCTGCGCCTGTGGGACAGTCGCACAATGCAGGCTGTGTCATTGCTGCCACAACACTCTAACATTCCTTTGAGCTGTGACGTCTCACATGATGGTAAGATTCTACACAGTGCAATGCTCAGCATAGTGCAGTTGGCTGCAGCTCCCCGCTGCACCTGTTTTGATGTTGCTCTTCATTGCATGCTAGATTTGCATGCAGGGTTGTACTTCGCAACAAGCTGCAATGGGTATGATGGTGATGGCTGTGAGGTCTGCCTATGGGACAGACGTAAGCTCCAGCAATTTTGGCAATGGAAAGGCCATCAGCAAGCCACAGCAGCTTGCATCTTTATGCCCAACATGTGTACCGCAGCTAGCGCAAGTCACGTACATCTTTGCTCACCTTTGACTCACATTGATTCAACAAATCCTGCGGCCAATCAATCTGAGGTTGGCGAGAACACAGGATGCAGCCAGGCCTTGCTCGAGCAGCCAGCAAACCTTATAGTGGCATCAGCCTCGGCAGATTGCACGGTGAGAATGTGGCAAATGGGCCGACAGGAAGAGCTATGCATGGTGGACACCTGCAATATTCAAGACCACTCAGCTCTCACAAGCTTGGCATTTTGCTCAGCTCAGGCAGGCAAGACTGGGGGCAATAACAACTTGCTGTTTGCTAGCAACTTTAGCGGCCAACTACAGTCCTGGCAAGTTCACCACACACCTGAACCGGGACGTGTTGCAAGACAGCATGTGTCGCTCTCAGCTGGTATGTCTAATGTACATTTGACACATGGAACAGCATCAAATGAATAAAAACCAAGTTTGTCATGAAATTGTGCATGAACAAAAAGAAAGCATGCTGATTATTACTAATTGCAAACACCCATTCCGTACCAGCTGAATGCAGCACCTAAATTACATGCCAGAGTACAAACAAAATATTCCTCTGCATTGCCTACCATGCTTAGCAGCATTCAGCCCAAGCCCATGGATGCTCTTCTAGATACTGCAGAGTAGCATTCCGCAACGCAACGTTGGGAATCACCTGGCTTGCTGTCATAGCCTCACGGGTGATGGGGTCAAAAGCACCCACCTGGACAGCAGGTTTGAACACGCTTGTCTGCGGGCGTACAACATTATCAGCTGAAACATGACGCTCAAGAGGGTACGTTGCAAAAATGTGTGCACACAAATGCCGTATGGCGTATCAAACGAGCCTCACGCAGAGACACTTGCAATTTGCAAGCCACCATCACACAAAAGCTCTCTACACAGCAAGACATTGTGCATGCAGAACGCTACCTTTCTCAGGTGTTCCACAAGGGCAGAGCGCTCATATGACAGGCCTGACGGAGTCATGACAGGGTCTCTGAACACCTCCATAGTCAGAGGACACGTGAAGGCTGCTGCAGGTTCCCCAGCCTTCAGATTGTGCCTGGCAGACTCAAACACTTGGTCTAGATCACTGACTTCCTGCATTTGAGCATGCCTGATATCTGACAAGCTATCCTGCTTCCATAAACAGCAATTAGCTGTGTTTATTCGAGCATGCAATATAATATGTTCACATGATTGCTTTATTATGTTCACGTTTTGCCTGAGGCAGGCAAGCATTGATCAAGGCAATACTTCACTACAGCACTGCAGGCTATCATACATGCCTTCTTCAGCATCCTAAAAGCTGCTTCATCAGGTCAAGCTTTTTGGGTGTTTAGATCAACATGCTGAATGCCGATCTGGCAAGACGCAAACCGATGGCTAGTGACTTTACGTGACTTTACGTGAAGGACTCAGCTGCAAAGAACAACCAAAACTCACTAAAAGCTTTCGTGACACCAAATTTTGACATGCTTTGCATCATGTGGCAGGCTTTGCTGACTGGTTGCAATTGAGGCTACCTGGGCTGCAAGCTCATGATTATGCTGCTGTTGCAGCAAACGCTGCATGCGGCCCTGCAGGAGCTGCTGCTTCTGGAGGGCAGCTGCTGACTCCTGCTCCCAGCACAGATACTGTACTTGCGCCAGCTCGTGCCAAATCTCATCCTTGATGTTGTCATCTTTCTGCCGAGCACCCTCTAAGGCCTATATGAGAGAAATGGGCTGGAAGGCATGATAAGCAAAGCTAAAAGCAGCATTGCATACCAGCAGATCTGCTTGACAAGCTGCTCCAAAAATACAGTCAAGGTGCTTTTGTGGCCAGCAGATATGCGTACATCTGGTGGCTGTCAATTCTGCGTCTCACAGAATGAATGAAGCAGTTGTAGCATTGTCTCACCATCATGCTCACCTGCTTGAGATGCTGAATTGACGCTTGCAGCCGCTGTGTATGCCTCAATGCCAATCCCAAAAGGTAGTGTGCCTGCACAAGCCAGAATTTTAGTGTGTGGCTGCATTTTCAACTCAAAGCTAACAGCTGCGTTGTTTCATCAATTCCAATTACAAATGCACTCAGACATGTCAACATTCAGCAGCACCTTCATGAGATGTGAGTCAATGCTGATGGCAGCCTCAGCATCTTGCAGGACCAAACCCCATGC
>JAABUO010007938.1_pt1 | contig 12056 bp, 14 predicted proteins | sample 5559291 | NCBI WGS metagenome assembly JAABUO01 (sample SAMN10711878, study PRJNA513372) | rock metagenome | isolation source: Antarctica rocks | place: Antarctica: Victoria Land, Finger Mt sud
CTTTATGATCATTGCTCGTTATTTCGAAAAGCTTATCATGTTTGTAACGTGTATTATAAACTCGTACTGATTTAACATTATGATCGTACTTAAATCGAATCATCGAGTAAAGAATTAATTAAATATAATCGCACGAATCTTTCATGAGAAGATAAATACTTTATTATAAAATCTTAAAACTTAGTTCGATCGATATAATGAAATCGTATAAATTATTAAATATCAGAAACGCGATTTATTTTATATATATATCTTATTGTTTCTACATTAAAAGAATAACTTTCTTAAACGAGCGCGTGTAAACGAACTAATCTGTGCGAAGCTTTCAAGTTTTAATATTAATCTGAACGAATCGTTACGATTTATTATTAAGAATTAACTAATACATGATTCTTGCGGCGTTTTTAACTCTTTCATGTCGTGCATGAAAGATAATTCGAAAGATTCTGAGCGAGTTTATAAAAAGAAGTTTTTAAAGTCGTATTAAATCGAAATTCTAATTCACGTTAACGATTATTCTCTGTACAGAAAACGTTAGAATGATCGTATTTAAATGAAACGTGTAAACGATAAAAAGATTCATCTAAATAACGCATGAGTAATGTCGTACAATTTTTATTCAACTCGTAAATATAATGCATATATTAACGTCGAAGTTTGCGATTTCATATAAATTATTAAGTACGTTCATAAATACGTGTATAAAGAAGAAGATTAAATAATCATGAAGTTAAAAAATAATTCGAATAAAATCACGCGTTATTTAAATGATCGTTATATTTCTTTAAATTAAATTACATGAAATCTGTTCGAGTTTCGTAATTATAACGAGAATTCTTTCATTATGCGTTTAATCGTGCATCTTTCTGATTAGTAATTAATATACTTTTTAAAGAATGTAACAGCGAAATAAATATAAATCATTCTAAACGAGGTTAAAACGACGCTGACCGCGTGATTTTAATATAATTAATAATATTCGAATGATCGTGAGCTTCTGTATTAAGAGTTTTTAACTCATTACGTATATTAGTCGAAAAGAGAATAACGACGCTGAACGTTAAAATAGCGAGATACGATAATTAATCGTATGTATTACTTCATCTTAATGTAAAAAGAAAAACATTATTTACGAGTTTTATTAACAACTGTACGAGACGCTTAAAGCTTTAAGCATTTACGAATCGTTAACGATGTACTGCACTTTATTTATCGCTCTACCTGTATTGCTTTACGTCTGCTTAAAGATAATAATAAATGAATTAATTATTTCATTAAAATTATACGTTTCTTTACGAGTTCATCTTTACGAAGTCTGTTCGTGATCGCTTTAATGCACAGCGATCTTACAAACTTAAATGCGTTATGAAAGAGATTTCGTGTTAATATTTACGATGATTTATCTCGTCGTATGCATAAGTTTTCTTTTATATTAATTAATTTCGAGAATTCACATCTCGATTATGAATTATATTTAATTATATTAAGCTTATAACGACATAATAAGACTCTTACGAATTTTAATCTGTTTACATTAATCTTAAATTAATTTAATGATATTATTTCTTTTCTAATTTTAATAAAGCTTAAATATGATTAAATTAAACAGATTAGATTACGAGACGCGAAGATCGCTTAATTAAATGCGAAACAGCGTTAAGTCTTTAATAATATCGTTTCGAGAATTATAAACACGCTTAAAACTGTACATTTCTTCATTCACGACTTTATTGACATTGAAAAAACGTTTTTATATAAATATCTGTATCATTACTATCGCGCGAAGATAAAGATTATTTTATGCGTGATCTTAACGAGCATTGCAGCTTAATTACTGCTTAACGAAAGAACATCGCATTTTCGTTTTAAGATTTTTATCGTTTATCATGATACTTTTATTTATTTCATTACTGCACGCTCGAAGCTTGTTAATTTACTGAAACGTACGGCTTTAATCATATGAAATGAGATTTTAATGCAGCATAAGCATAACTTCACGATCGTTAATGCATCTTTGTGCGACATTTTATAGTTCAGCGATGTGTTTAATGAAATGCCTGTAATTCTTAATAAAGACTTTACTTAAATCACTTTCGTAATTTCACGAGAGAATTAATTCGCGCAGATTAATGTTAACATTCGCAGCTTTTAAATCTAAAATCATTTAACTGTGCTGAAACTGCATCGAAACATGCGAATTCGATCGAGTTTAAATAATTAATAATTTATTAAGTGAATTAATCGTATGTCTTATAATTTTAATTTATATGATGTTAAATCTTTATCGTTCATAATCATTAATCGTTATAAAACATCGCGATTCTTTATTAATCATGTATATTCTTCGCACGATCTTGCGCAAGCTTATGTATTCTCGAATTTCTTCAGAAACAGAATTATACTATGTTCTTATAACGACTTCGTTAATTTATTAAATTAACAGATCTTAAACGACTTTCTTAAATTTACACGACTGTTCACGTTAATCGATACGATTAAAAACAACGACGTTAAGAAGGCTAAGAATATTAGTACGAAGTATTTACAGACTTTTAAATTCTTTAAGTTTTTCTTATCGCAGATGTATCTTAAAATAAAAGCTTTAATTATGTTACTACGCAATTTACATTTACATAAGAAAATGTGTAACGATACTCGATTAATTATTACATATTTATATCGAGACTGTATTAAAGATCGCATCTTAAAAGATTAGTTTAACGAAGACATACGATTAATTTCGAAAATTAAGTTAATTAGTAAGAAAGATAATTATTCGTGAGTTTTATCGCGTAAGCAATTTCTCATTCGTCTTTATTTTACAATGATTATTAACAAGTCGCAAGAGTAATCGCTGTCGATTATAAGCATAAATCTTTCTTTATTTTGTTTTAGTCATGAATAATTATATGTTACATTATTTAAAGTTACAGATGTACGAAGATTATTAATTCTGTTTCATTTCTTTAAGAATTAATGTACTGATAATGTAATTTATTCGAAGATTTTATTATTATGAGTATGATTAAACTGAGATTTTTAGTTTTATATAATGTATTAAATCATTATTACATTTAATTTATCTTTGTACAGCTCAGTACTGATTATAACTCATCACATTATAAGTAATTATGAATTTGTGTTATCTTTTTATAAAGCTTTCTGATTAATTATAAAGCTGTATGAGCTAGTTACTACTGCGCACTTCTTATACAGAAAGATAAACATTTACACAGTTTTTTATTCTTCATCATTAATCTGAAACTTTTCTTTTAAACTTATAAACAGAGATTACACAAATCGTAAAGTTAATTCACTAATTCTTATAATATTCGTAAGAGTGTTAAACGAATTTAATAATTAACTAAATAAATTAATTATAAACTTAAGTTCGTTTACGAATTTCATGTTAAAAGTCTTACGCTTTTTTATGAAAGTTATATGAATTAATAAAGTCTTTTCATAACTGATATGAGTTCTTACTGCTTAATTCAGAGATTGCATCATTAAGTACGTTCTTAACTTCGCTTTTAACGATCTTAGCGAGCTTAAGCTTTTTCGTACGTTTATGTTTTGCTTTAACTTTATTTATACAGATTAGTACATTGTAAAACTTATTCGTATAAACGTTATACATATTTAACACGAAAGTACATCGACTGATTCTCTTTCTCGAAGTTAAACAAAAGACGTATATCTTTTCGCTCTCTTATGAAACAGCTTTACGCGACTTTATAAAAGAATTCTTTAAGAAATATACTCTTTCTTAAAGTTCTGTACAGATTAATAATATTTAATGCATATTCATATAAATCTGTACATACAAATTCGTTTAATGACTTAGTCGCTTAATTAGCTCGAAGATCGATGTCACGCTGTATAAGCTGCACGATAAGAATGAAAATCTTAACTAAGCAGTTAAGCTCTTTACTTCTCTGTTCAGCTCTTACAAGAAGTTCGTGTTTCTGATCTTCATTAAGTAATTCTTTCTTAATGTTAACATAAGCGAGAAGATCTTTTAAGCTCGTATTAAACTCAAACAGAATCTTAAACTTTAAATCGTCTGCGTCGTTCATTATTAAAACTGTATAAATGTGTATTAAAGTAAGTAAGAAATGTATTTATTGTAAAGAAATTAATTAAATATTACTAAGTTTTACAAAAGCTGTACAGATCAGTAAGATTATGTAAATCTTAATATAAATTAATAAATTAATTTTAATAGCTGAAAAGTTGCGTAAATAATATACATAAGACAGCATAAAATAATACAAAGCTGATACAGATAAACAACATGTTTTATGAATATATAAGATTATTAAAAGTAATGATAAAATTCTATTAAATTAATAATTAATCTGAACAGCATTAATACATCTTTATATTTCTTTATAACGTTTTTTACGATCAGAGTCATTCAAAAAAATCTTTAAAAATTTTAAAGCTGTAGAAAACAAAGCTCTGCAATTACTGTTAACTGTCTTAAAGCTTTTATATAAGAATTATAAAAGTCTGTATAATTTAATACAATGATAAAAAGAAAGAAAAATACTTACACAAAGCTGCAAGCTTAAATAAATATCAGTATATAAAGTTACATAGAAACGAAGATCTGAACAGAGATATTAATACATGTCTGTACAGATAAATCTGTAAAACTTATTAAAAGAGTTATTAAAGAAGTTAAATTTAAAGATACGAAAGAAACGAACTTATGTTCGAGATCGCTCGCTTAATTACACACTGCAAATTATAAATGATTGTAAATGATCGTACTGAATACCGGCTTACATCAGCACTCGCCCGCCCTCGCCACCCGCCCGTTTTTAGCCTCCTTACCACCTTCAGATTATTTGCTTTTGCACAACATAGAAAGCTCAGATATATGTAATTATTTAATAAAGCACTAAATCGTATATGCTCATTCTGAATTAGGCCTTTTCGATTGGCTGAAAGCGATGAGGTAAACGGATCTGCCTGCTCCGCGTATATGTAGGCAAATCGACCCTTCTCTTTTTAATCACCTGCGCAGGTTCATTCAATTTCTTTTCCTGCTGCTGACGAGGTTCTATAGGCTGTTTATTCTTCATAGCTTGCATGCTTAATTCAATTTGAAGCTGCTGATTGACTGCTTTAGCTAGTACGTCATCGTTTTTCTTTTGCCGCTTTGCCTTCAGATCTTGAAGTCTTTTTTTTTTAACTAAAAACCTCGCAGCCTTTCGTTCTTCTATAAGACGCTTCTTATCAGCCTTCGTAGCCTCTCTGCGAAGCTTGTCATTTGCTTTTTGCTGACGCTGAGTCTCAGCGCTGATATCTTTTGCTTGTTGATGATCACGAGCCTGCTGCATCTTATTAAAAGAGTAAAAAATTGCATCATTCTCATTTTCAGTAGGAAAGTTAAGCATTAATGGCTTATCACGCCTCCGCCGTATCTTTTCATTAACGAGTAACTTCTTCAGCTTGTTATTTTGCATCTGAAGTAGCATATTTTTCATGAATAATGTGTGCATCGTATTACTAAGCCGCTGAGCCTTTGCATCGTAAATATCTGATACTACTGATCTTAAAAGCTTTTTAATTCGTGCTTAATCCTTCGAGGAAATAACTGTGTTAATTAATAAGCTTAATGAAGATCTTTCGTCATTTCTATGACTAAATTTAACTATTACTCGTTCGGAAGAGAATGAATATAATTTAGTACATTTAAACCCCGCAAGAATATTCTTTGCGGTAAAGGAAGCATTTCACGCCTTTCAGAATAGGCGAAAGAAGTCCCTCTTTAATAGGGAGATGAATTTCTGACAGTCATTCATAAAGTTTGCCAGCTCATTTAAATATGCCTGAGATAGGGGGCGGAATAGTGATACATTTAATGATTAAAGTGTATGCGTTGAATGAGAAGAATAAACTGCTAGCAGAATTCTATTACGAACATAAAAGTTAATGAAACGCATATTAATATGCGATTCATGGCCGTCGAGGATAAGAAGCCTTTAAGCTTTACGTGCTTTCTCTTTCGTCTCACGATTAAAGATCTTAGTAAGTCATTTCATTCCTAGATTATCATTGATTCAGCCTGAAGAGAATGAGGCGAAAAAGCAGTGATGCTCGCTGGGGTTAAAGTTTTAAAGTCATGAGTCTTGAATTAGGCCTGTTGTTGCTTAATAGATAAGGGAGGGAGATAAAGCTGTTCCGTCTGCGCAGATAGCGACGATGGTAGTAATTCACTCTCGATTATCATCTTAAACGACTTATTTAATGCTGTCTTTCTCATATCGTCGACGAGAGAAAACCCGCTTTTGTTTGAATAGTACTTCTAATAGGAACCCCTTTTCGTTCATATTGTATATATGCCTAGGCTTCACCTCATACTGATCAATCTTCTGCTTCAAGAGCTCGAAATAAAGCGTATATTTAAATGCTGAATCAGCGCGAGCGCGGTCATGATTCAGGCCTAGGGTTCATTTAAAAACGAGGGTATCTGGATGGCGGGCTAGGAAGCGCGCAATCCATTCTTTTTCAGGCCTTCTACCACACGTTTCTTCGGCGAAATTTCGAATCATCTGCCTTGTCGGTGTTAGATGCCTTTAGCAGAGGCCATCTATATATTTGACTAGGGTCTTTTCTTGTTGGGGGTTAAGAAGTTGACCGGTTTGATGATAGGCGGTTACGGAGACCTGCACACCCCTATAATGCCTAGAGAGCGTTGAACGGTCACAACCGTATTCCCTAGCGATCTTAGCGATATTTATCTTTTCGTTAGAATCTAGGCTTTCAATTGCGCCTAACGCAGCTGCAATTGAGCTCATAATGATGTAGATGTATATATTTGAATGAAGGGTATTGTGGGTGCGATATTTAAAAAAGCGGGCGAATGGCGGGGGCGAACGGGTGCTGAGGTAAGCCGGTAATACATCGCAGTACTGAATAACACATCACAGTACTGATCCATACATGCTATTATTTACTATTTACTAGGCGTTAAGGCAATTTCCAACGGAAATGGCGACCCTCTCGTAAGAATGTAATAATGTATTAATGTAATGTTCGAGAACAGCTATCGAGTAACTGCTAGAACTCAAGAAATTGCAACTAGACTCGAGTGAGGGCCTACGTCAGGCTATTAATAAGAGTGTCCGATTCATACGTAGAAAATCTTTCTTAAAAGAAGTTCAGAACAAGCTCGATTGATATTAGCTGACGGATGTTTGCCGATCATCGTCGACTTGAAAGGCGACTGTACAACACTTGACGGAAAACTCGAGGAGGCTCAGGGGTTGCAGACCGAAACGGTCTGTACGTGAACACTTTCCTCCCCTTCAATCAAGCTGTAGGAAGCAGTATATTGTTATGACATACAGGTGCACGGTACAGGTTTAATCGGTCTACGTATCCTGCCTTTAATTATCAAATACTTACTAGGCGCATTGAGCTGAGGAGATTCATGATGGAGCCGTAAGATCAACAGTGCGGCGGACGTGTACAGACCTTAAGAAGCTTCTCCTTCAGCTCTTCAACGGTGAGCAACTCTAACAAGGCTGATTGCTAGCCGGAGAGACCGGAAGGAAACCCCGGTCAAAAGACCTTTCGTTCTATTATCGTCGTTCCGGATTAGGTTGGCTGCATTTAAACGTAAGCATTCTTTTTTTTTGGATTAATGTAGTAACATAGATTGATCTTACTCGCGAACAATGTCGTATTTAGCTGATAGAAATATTACATTTTGTTCGCGTCGACGAACATTCCACAAGATCACTAGATAGAGCTTATCGAGGTTATTGTCACATCAGTGCCTGCAGCAGCATCCTCGTCAGTATGCGCCAAGTTTCTCTTGTTCCTCAGTCCGCCTGCCGCCACTTTCAGAAGCCAGCGCTATCGAAGCCAAGTAGTTGAAAGACACCTATTCTTAACTTCTCTTTCTTTTTATTTCCTTTTCCTTCCCTCCGAGCCGGTCGCTGTGCGTTTTCTGATGCCGGCATGGTTTGAGGGGGTGATAGTAGTAGAGGAGGACGTGATGGCATGATTTGCCTTCGACGGCTGTGAGCCTGTCTTCGGTTAAAGCAGTTCTCTCACGATAGATACATTCGTGACATACCTTGCTTCGACGCTTTTGCCTTTGCTGCAGTAATCACCGACTTGAAGGTACTTCGTCTTGCACTTTGAGCCGTGTCATTCAGCTTCAGAAACTTAGTGCTTGTCGAGACTCTTGACCGCGTAATCATCGCTGAATGCATTGTGATTATCGATAGCTTGATGGTGAAGAATCGGCCTCGATGAGGATGATAAGGAGCGAGAGAAGCAGGAAGTCGTTCATGATCGCTAGAAGAAGATGGCAGCAGACCGGATGAAGAGTGCTCTCGATCGAGTGTCTCGATGTCTGATGAAGGAACCCATGACGCATCTTTCTTGTGTTTTTTGACGTGCTCTTGAATGTATTTATCGAATTCTCGAAGCTTCGATTCTGACCGTGAGTAATTTCAGAGGCTTATTGCGCCTGCCAGACTCTCAGCCTACTCAAGGAGGTGACAGTAAGGGTAGTCGGGAGCTGGTTTGGCTGCCAAAGAATAAGCTCGGTAGAGGAATACAATTGCGAGAATCGGAGGAGGTAGGTTGAGTGAGGAGCAGGCAAGGACGGTAAGAGGATTTGAAAAGGGGCCGCAATAACAATTCTCCGTCGTGACCAGCAAATTCAACCTTACATGGCTATGGTACCTCTCCTTCCGTTGACACGCTCAATCTCACATGAAGCTCTAAACTTCTTTGTCGGTTGGCCAGCTCAACCTTCCGTTTGGTTCGAAATCCTCCTCTCTATCACACATGGACTTTGCAGACTAAAGGGATCTGCAGGCCGCCTTGAAAGTCTGTACCCACAAGTCTAATCCCCAGGAACGGGAAGCTTTATTCCGCATCATGGCACGTATCCATCATGTCCCAGCGCAGGTGGTTGTTGATTTGAGCGCAATGACAGAGGAACTCGGTGCTGAATGTCTACTTCTTATGGAATTGCAACATGCCTCCAAACCCTTGAAAACTCCCCCTTAATATCTGACGGAAACGTTAAAGATTGTAGGTTACCATATGTGCAAGATAAGACCCGGAAAACGCTTGCATCTGTTCCTTGCCCGTCTATGCTTCAGACCGGTATGGGTCATGCAAGAAGCTATCTTTGGAATGCACGTTATGAGGCAGAACGCGGAAGTCAACTAGCATTGGATCTTCTTTGAGGTTTCTCGTAGCGTTCACCGCTGGGAAGCTACTGATCCAAGAGACATAATCTGTGCTGGGATCTGGCTCGCTATAAACGTCTACGAGGAACATCTTAGGGTTGATGAACTCTGAATCGGGGTTTAAGGTCTTTGAGCGTATCACTCGGCTTCTAATTCGAAGGCGCTGCTCTATGAGTATTTTCTATGAAGCTTCGACATGCAACTGCTTCAGCGATGGCGCAAGCCACTTCTCTAACTGCAGGATTTCGCTCTCGCGACCGCAAAATATCTCGTACTGTGAATCGGTAAAACTGTTGAATGAGAGGCTTAATTCTATAACAGTAACTTTGCACATGTCGTCAAGAGATGCTTTGCTGCAATGAAGAACAGGTATGATGTGGTCTTTCAGGAGGAGCTGAGTTCCAAAGATAGTAGTTCGAAGAGAAGATGATTTTAAAGCCAGTCGCGCTTGATAGAAAGCATTCAAGGTAGACCGTCCTTGTCCTAGAAACGTTCTATAAAAGTTGTTCATGAAAATGTCGGCAGTCTGAGATAGTACGTTGAAAGCCATTCCAATTGCAGTTTTTACTCCTGCTTCAATGAGCATGCGAGCCATATTTGATGCACTTCCAGCGCCAGCAGCAGATCGACAAGCATTGATAACGACTGTATCAATACCGTAACTTGCTATTAGTCTTGCAAGTTGCTTAGCATCTACCATGTCCGGCTGGGGGTTATTTCTGGTGTCGTCAAGCCTGATGAAGACAAGAGAGGCACTGCGATAAGCGTGAGACAAGCAAATAAGTATTTTAGATCCAATGCTACTTACCCATTGTCATCTGCTAAACCATGCATATCGAGGTGGAGAATGTCATAGTAGCCATTAGGATGTTCCTTTAGGCTGCTTTCCAAGGCATCGAATGTGCCCGGGCGAACAATCTGCAGGCTTGCTTTGAGTTCTCTTGAAGAATTAACCATGTCGACCGCGTTCAAAATAGATCTAGTAATCAAACGATGTGGAATATCTCTTGAGAATGGCCTAGCAGTTACTGCTATAACATGCTGGCCAACCTCGTGTTTTTCAGCTGGAGACATCTTGCTTGCTGTAGCTTGCCGCTGAACGGTTTCAGGAGACTCATGTACACGGACAACATGACAACTTCGCGGCTTGAAAGACGTAGCTTCATCCAAAATGCTCCACGTCACGCTATCTTCTAGAATCTCCCAAGGTATTTGGCCAAACCACGGTGACTTCCCAGCTTCATCCTGCAATAAACTATCATGGATCTCGACGATAAGAGAGCTCTCGGCTACTTGCGGTGGCAACACGTCGGCGGTGAAGATGTTCTCTAATAAACTCTCTCCAAGCTGTCGTAGTTCATCTTGAGTGACGTTGGCACGAGAATTGGCAAAAGATTCCCGAATAGGATACCGCTCGAAATACCACTGCAGATTTGCCTGCAGTCGATCACTACTACCGTCTTCGGAGAGGCCAGAAAGGCGGCGTATTCTTCGACCAGTGTCGCTGATAATCAGAATATCCCGAGTTGGAGACGAAGCGCCGGAATCGGTCAGATCTATATTGAACAGTTCAATGCTGAGGAAGTCTTCGGAATCAGGCAACGAAATCCGTACACGTAGACATGACATTCTCCACTACTGTTTCATATATCAAGTATGGTGGCTGTTCATTCTCTTTGCCTGGTCTGTTTCGACTTCCAGTTGCCTAGAAGAGTCTGCAATGCGTAGTCGAGTGTGACTCGCGGGAGTGTAGTCTATGTGAGCATTGTTCCGGGTTCCAGCTCGGAAGGGATCGAACATTCCTCGGCGAGGATCGAAAATTTAACCTCGGCATAACGTGCACACAAGTCGAAGTGGATACAGGTCGGCATGTTTAAGCTAAAACTCGGCTGATGTAAACAGGGTTTAATGTCAGATTAATTAAGCTTTTTCGATTTATTAACTTAAATTAATTAAGCTTTTAACGATTTACGATAATCGAGATTTCTTTACGAAGATTTTTATCATTTTTATATGCTTTTGTTATAATGTATTATTAATTCATTCGAATTATTTTAAAGCATTTTTAATTTATATAAATTTAATTAATTTATAATATCAGAGTTACAGAATATTAATGAAGATAATAATAACGACGATAACGAGATAAAAAAGATAAGATTTTTAATAATGTTTAAAAATACATTCTTGTTAAATATATACGACGAGAGTTCAGTCATATGTGTAGCAGTAATGATAAACGATGTCGCTAGCATACAGCGTGTGCATTATGTATTTAGTATGTAGTAACTAAAAGTGTGTAAAGTTTAGTTTACATCGTACGAAGATACGATGAAAACTCTGCTTTCGATACTAGTTTTAATAAAAATAACTAACTACGTCGTACACTATACGTCGTACGATATAATGACTTTAATATTTAATACTTTCTCTGAGATAATATATCGTACGTTAAAACGTAACATATCTTCTTTTAAATTCATAAACTCTTCAGTTTATATATTCTCTGTTAATTAAGTGCATTCGATGATTCTCTCGTTAAAAACTCAGTGAAAAAAGAGTAGAATTAATGCTTCGAATATTGCTTAAAAGCACTTTTCTTCTTTCGAATCTTTTATTCGTTCATAATAAAGTGCTTTCGTAGTTAATAATTAATACAAGATCTTCGTACGATGTGCTTCGACTGCTTTAATGAATCTTAATCAAATCTGAGTGTTTAATGACAGTTAATTCGATATAATAAATAAAATACTCAGCTTTCTTCTGTGCTTCATAAAGATTATCTTAAATAAAGCTTTAGTAAAATCGTTTACTAGTTATTTCTTAATG
>JAABUO010007939.1_pt1 | contig 12055 bp, 10 predicted proteins | sample 5559291 | NCBI WGS metagenome assembly JAABUO01 (sample SAMN10711878, study PRJNA513372) | rock metagenome | isolation source: Antarctica rocks | place: Antarctica: Victoria Land, Finger Mt sud
CGTCACAGCTTTCATCCCTGGCAAGCCCTTGCCCTTTCTGTTTGCCGCTAAGCCAATTAGATCGTACATGTCCATGCGTCGATTTCTCCAATGCTTTGAATAAACTGTTGGTGTATTTAAGAATGGGAAATGGAAAGGAAAACGGTGGTATATAGAGGAATCCTTTCTCCGTTGTAAGTGTATCGGAAGGGATCCCCGGCTCTGGTCCCTGGAAAGGTATTCTTCACTTGCGCGGGAAGTCGAAAGAGGCCAATTCCGGAAGCCTCGAAGCCCAGTGATGCCAATGCCTGAAATGGTTCCAATCCCTCAGTCAACTCAACTCAACTCAACCAAACCCCCAATCACAACACCACAACCCCAACTTCACTCTCCCTCACCCCCTCCTTACCCTCAGAAATATCCCTAACAGCCTGATCATACGCACGCTGCGCCTCTTGTCGTGCACGCTCCCGGTCTGCGAGTTGGTCTGCGTCTGCGCTGTTTTGAGTAGTTGGCGTGTCTGGTTCAGCTTCTAGGCTTCGGCCGACGGCGTGGACGCTTAGGTGTGGGGAGCCGGGGTCTGGTTCTTCTGTGGGTGTTTGGTAAGTGGGCAGGGAGGGTGATGTAGCGGGAAATTGGTTGCTGGACTGTGGTGGTAAGGTGGTGGGAGGTTGGGTGGGGGTTTCGGTGGGCTCGAGTGGGAAGGGATTAGGGAGGGAAGGGGTTGAGCGGTCGTTGGGTTTGCGTGGGAGGGGCGGGCGGGTTGGTATTGAGTGGTTGGCTTCTGATATGGTGGGGATCGCTTCGGAAGTAATGGATTCATTTCCTGTGATGTGGTACACGGGCACCCGCTCATCTCTCTGATCATCGTCATCAGCAGAGTCCTCACCGAGCAACTCTTCATCCCTGACGCCCTGCTGGAGTTTCGTGTCATCCTTCACATAGTCCTTCGGTTTAATAGCACTAATAGTTGGCAGATTCTGGAATCCGTCGCCATCACTCCTGACTTCCCCTTCTTCTTTCCCGGTATTCGTCCTCGGTACAAACGGATTATCTCTCAACTCGTCATCCACGACATCTTTCCACGAGCACTTGGCGTGTTTTTTCGTGCAGCCCATACATGCCGTTAGATTCTTTAAACAGTCCATATGCAGTCGTCTGCACCGATCGCAGGGCGGCATGATCCTATCGCCGCGCAGGAGCTGCTCCATTCGGGCGACCATCTCGACTTTGTAAGGACCGCTGTCATCGAAACGGTCGGCGGGGGAGGGTTTGACTTGGGGGAGAAGGGACGTAGGGGTATTGGGAATCGGGACTGGTGATGTGGAATTAATCAGTGAGTAGTCGTTTGCTTCAGTGGTTGGTTTTGGCTTGGATTTTGAGAGACCAGAGGGGCGCGAGGTACTAATAGAGGCTCGTCGTGATGGGTCTTGGTCCATAGAGGCGCGTTCGCTGTTGGTGAAGAATTTGCTGAGGAGCTCGGCTCGCGTGGTCGCTGATGCGCCGTGGAGCGATGTGCCGTTCACGATGGTTACATTTGCGGTTCTCGAATTTTCGTAGGCGGAGGTGTTATAGATAGAAGCATCGCTCGGATAGGCTTGTCTTGAATTGACAGCTACGAAACCAGATGTTGGGGAGATTGACGCTCGCCGGTCTCCGTTCGTATGGGACATCTGGCCCCTATCGGCAACACGGGTGTTGTTTGGATGAAGATTGCCAATCTCTTCCATTGCGGCTGCTTCGGCTTCTCGCCTTGCGATGATGGCATTCTTGCGATTTTTCAGTCGATGGTTCAGCTGTCGAGCGCGAGCAGACACTTCGTAGGTTAGCTTGGAATATGTATAGTAACACAACACTCGTACCTTGATCCGCGAGCTGTACGACATGGCCTATATGCTTCTCCAATATCTCCAGAGTGCCCAGCTCTTTCTCCTCATCTTCAACGATCGGCTGCGGCGGTATAAGCTTCTGCGGCATTCCCGAGGCGATCAATTGATAATCCTCCTCTGTGATTTCCACACGACTTTGCTTGGTATAGAACTGGCAAACTCGCACACCATCCCTCATCTTCTCAAGATTGAATTGTTCCGGTTTGTTCCTCGCAAATTCCACCACGTCGAGCCAGCCCACTGTAGTTCCTTCTTTCCCATGCGACTTGAGTACTCTCGGCGGGCCGTCGAACAATCTCTCGAACCTCTTGATAAGGATCGGTCCAAGTGGTCGTGCTCCGAGGTTACCCGCCATACTCTCGTGTCTTTGGAGAACGCCATCGTAGTCGGATATTAAGGACAGTAACGAAGGCAGCGGATCTTCGGCGGAAATGAGCGGGAGTATTTCTGAAGATTGTCGGGCAAGGTAGTTGATCTGGAGATGGTTTGAGTGTGTCTTTGCCGCTTTAACCGGAGGAGCTGGGGCGTCTACGGAAGCACTCCGCTTTCTCTTCATGGAAGGGTTGGTGTTTTCGGTCGCAGGCAGTGAAGGAGTGTCCATTTTCCCAATAGACATGAATGTGAGGGTCTGACGGGTGGAAAGAGGCCGTCAGGATATGTAGGAGTGCTGGCGCAAAGAGGTCAAAACAGCTGCGGAGGTTAGCGCAACTCCGAGCGGAAGGCGGGAGAACGGTACATGAGATTGCGACACAGTGCAGTCGGGAATTTTCCGATAGAATTTGATATTTAACGAGTGCTTTGAATCATGAAAAGTGTAATCAAGGAAAGAAAAGGACGCAGTTGTCTCTTGGGAAGAAGTAGGCAGATGATGACTGCAAGGGAGAAAGTACTAAAGTACCGGACCAAAAGGGAGGGAGAGAGAGGGGGGATGCCGGTGTGACAGTATTATTATGATTCCCTCCCGCCCACCGCCCCACTCCAATCTCTCCATTTTCTCCATTGCGCGACAGTGTGCGGCAGCGAACGAGGGAAATTCGTTTTAGCTCGGCATAATTATCATCTACGCGACAACGCTCCCCACCCACACACACCCCTTCAGTCACACACATACACATACTTACCTGAACATAACAGATCAGTTATACACCATATGCCCTCCAATGTCCGACCGAGGTAATTTCCGCGGACGAGGTGGCAGCGGCAGAGCAGGTGGTGGTGGGGATCACGGCAGAGGGGGTCGAGGAGGGGCCCGAGGTGGGGGCGGGCAGCAGGCTGAAAAACCCAAAAAGGAAAATATCCTCGATTTGACCAAATACATGGATAAGGAGATTACCGTCAAGTTTAACGGTGGCCGAGAAGGTCCGTGATTTCCTGTTCGTTCTGTGCTTTGGTTTCGTAGTCGGTTGTATGTATGCTAAGATGGTGGGAGATCTTTTAGTGGTCGGGACGTTGAAGGGTTATGATCAGCTTATGAACTTGGTACTGGACGATGTCAAGGAGCTTTTGAGAGGTAGGATCGATCTGATTTATATAAAGATATAATACTAATAACTATAGATGATGAGAGTAATGAGTCAACGCGGTCGTTGGGCTTGATGGTGGCTCGTGGGACCCTTCTGGTTTTGATATCGCCGCTTGATGGCAGCGAGGAGATTGAAAACCCATTCAACACGGCGGAAGAATGAGGCGCTGACAGTTACACGAACTCTCGGGTGTGCTCTCAACGTAATTCATCACTGGGCAATATGGATGAAGAGGCAGTAAGTGATCCAGAGGTACCTGACACTCCGCGGCGGGTTCTACATTTGGAAGCAGCATGCATGTGCCCGCAGTGTAAGACTACAAAGTCTACAATTCTAGCTGAGATAGATGGTCTTAACCAAGGTCGAATGAGAGACGATCTTGAAGGAAGATCTTGGCATAAACATCGAAGCGACTGTAATTAATGCACAGAAAATTTATCCAAAAAGAATGAATTTGACCAGCTGTGGTCTATGTAAAGATAGTTATGGACAAGAATGAATGAATGTCTATGTGCAATACTTTCCACAGTCCGTCCCAATTTTCTACTCCTCACCATGTAAAACTTTCTTCGATAAAATCTAGTGTGCCTCTCCCAATGTTTTCCCGTACTGCCGCTCGCACATCGTCAGCGAAAGCCCCCGGACCGCATACAGTCACGGCTGTGGCTCCTACTCGAGTTTTCATTTCGTTGGCGATGATGATTTTAGGACTCGCGCGTCCGGGAAACATCAAGACCGTCTCGCTTCGACTTCGGACTTCTCTTGCATCTCGGGGTTTGGTTATGAACATCATGATCTTAACGACCTGCTTTCGGTAGGGCATAGCCAGGATCTCGTCCATCCATGGTCGGATCCATTCTAGCTGCTCGGTCGTACGTACCGACCAGACAAAGATTATTTTTTGGGTGGCGACTGATCCTTCTTCGTATTTCGCGAGGAGATCTCGAACGTGTGAGATTTGATGTGTGATGCCGACACCGCCAGCAAAGAGGATCACGGTCCCATAGGAGTGGAGCGATTCGAGGCCACCATAAGGACCCTCGACTGCAGCCGCGATTGTAATGATGCCGGTAGGGGACGCGCGAGCTCTGTTGTAGAGCTTGGCTGTCATGCCGCTGCGCTTAGACATGATGAGTGAGATCGAGGTAGTGGTTCTTGTGGGAATTTCAACGCCGAGGTCTTGTTGGCTAGTTGGAAGCTTTTCGTCTTCGAGTGTAAGGTAGGGGGTCGGTCTCGAATCACTCCAAGCGATGGAGAACGGATGAGACATCCAAAAAGAGACAGTTGGCAAGTAGGCGTAGACATGGCACCCCGGAGTGACTTTCCAAGGCCGCTTAAGTTCGAATGTGACTCGGCAGGCGTCGCCCGGAAGCGCTTCAACGGTGGCCTTGGTACAGCCACTTGTCGAGACGTTACGATACAGTATCCGTAGCATTCGAAAGCTGCGTTCCAAGAGCCATGTGGCAACTATCCACTGGAGGTAGTTCATTTGTGGCAAGTTCCCTTGCTTGCAATGAACATAGACTCCTAGTACAGTCGCAAATGCAAGTACTTGATGGATGTGGAGGAAAGTCTCGTAGAAGGCATGGCGAACTGCTGAAGGGGATTGCACCAGTATGATCGTCATGGCGACTGTTGCAAGCATACCGTACTGTAAGAACGAGCTTTTGGCGAGGTGCTTGTTTAGTCCGTGAGAGCCTTCTGCAGCAACGACGTTGGCGGCCCATGCGGCAGTGTGCGCAATGGATTGTAGGATAACAATCCTTCCAAACCAGCGGTGGAAGAGATTGTAGGTATCAAAGCTGACCCGCAGCAATGGAATTAGAGGGTTGTTTCGACCTGCCAGAACGAACAAGGGAACCATGTTGACGACTGCAAGATGTCCTGTCCTTCCACGGACGTCCGCGAGCAAGGCGGCCTTACTGTCGCCGTAGTCCAACATGCAGCAATAGACGATATTACTTATAAAGTACAGGACGAGGATGGTGGTATGTAGCCGTGATGGTAGGGTCCCAACATTGCCGGCTTTTGATAATTGTATCTCGCGGTTGTGTCGCTTCTTGTTGAGTGGAGCGTATAGCACGTCTTTCTTGACCTGCGGCCATAACCACGTCCTATCACGTGACCAATATGACTGGTGTATGGCGCTGGCATCTAGATTCATGAGGTGCCGTAGGTGTGCGTTGAGAATTTGTGCTAGTCGGCCAAACAATATGCAGCCGCACAGACCTACTATGGAAAGCCATAGGTAGTATGTGGTCAAGCCGTCGACTTTCAAGTTCACTCCGGCAAGTCCTGATATATAAGGCGCCGCCGGCGAGACGGGTGCTGGGTTCTGAGAGGCCATGATGGTAGCGGTAAGAGGATGCGAGAGCTATTAGGATTAAGGATTGTTTCCGAGGTTTGTGACCAGCACGTCGCGATGTCTAGAATGACAGGTGGTGGTAAACGATGGTTAGGGACAGGAAAGAGCGTCGAAGGTGTTGGTGGCTTTCAGAGGCCGACGAGATAGATATGTATGTCAGTCCGTTTCAGGGATGTACTCAAGAATGCTAGTAGATGTGTTTCGATGCAGGATAGTGAATGAAAAATTCAAGGAATCTTTGACCAAGATGCCGATATCAAGGGTTATATTGTGGAACAATAACTCTTTATCTGGACAGTGAATGCGACCTTTCAAGAATCGCATTGTTCCTATTGTCCACTGACCAGGTCCGCTATTGTGTCAGGCATAAGCGGATTGTTCTTATTGTGTTATTCTCTCTCGACACTTTTGCTTATTGTCCGACTCAAAGGCCTGTTGTCGTATTGTTGAAAGACACAATCAGATTGTGCTATACCGATGCTGAGGATGTTGCAGGATCCCGGATTTTGGAAAGCGAAAGTGAAAAATGAGTGCAATTGCTCGAGATGTTGGACAATGATGGCAGGAACTCCTGTAAGACGGTGATAAGTGTATTCGGTGTCGAATAGAGCTTTCGTATGTGACATCTGCTGTCAACAAGACGTGATGCGAAGTAGCTAGGAAACGAAACTCTGTCTCAAACTCGGAGAAGTGACAATCGAGGACCAATGAAATCTATTGAGAAAGTCAATAGCGAAAGACTCGAAGCAAGGAGAAAATGGTAGACAGCTTCAGTGAAAGTGTTGCAAGTGAAGTGGGAGGTCCGTAGGTCGTGTATCAGCATAAATTGAACAGCAACGACCTTTCGACACCCAAGCACCGCGAAAGGGTGAAGCGCCAAACCTCGCCAGGTGGCGACGATCGACACGTTATTATTATCTTTATAAGTTCATGTTAGATACAAAGCAAGGGTATGGAATTCAGAGTGAAACAAAGAAAGTTCACGTATGACCTGGTTAGTGAGTCGTTGGATGGCTGAAGATGAACCTTTTAGGCGCCGACGGCGCACAAAGCCAAATCACGTGAATCCTCTCCCATCTCTGCTTACCTCATCATCTAGAACCTTAGACGGATATTACAGAGAATACGGGTTGTCGCTGTCTACACTCTCCTAAACATTGAAGCAAAAGGAGTAACGGAGCCGCAATCTGATGCGTGCTTCTTTTGCTCTCGTCAAGTACTAGCTGAGAACATCTCCAGTCCGTTTTGAACGAGGAGTTGCCTCTGTACTTCGCCACGGTTCGATGCCTCAATCCACATCCTACCGCAACCACAGCCTCTCATCTACCTCCGGTACTCTAACGAAGAAACTTCAGACTAACGACCCGTGACCTCGAGCTTACGGCTTGGCAATTAAGGGCTTAGGTAAATGAAATATCACTGCTAATAACGTGCCTTTGTGCTCTAACCTTTGTCCTAATCAGCGAGGTTTGCAGGAACGACGTCAGAGGTAAGGTGGCTTGAAGTTCTACCGTTACATATTGTCTTGATGCAGAGGTTCTTTTGCAATTGTTTCATCATAGGTGGTATATGTCGCTCGTTCTTTCAGATCTTACATTTTTCCAGTGGCGCGTGTGAGACGCATCACTCACGATCGACTAGAACTGCGTTGGTTTGTAAGATCTTGTGGTGATGTTGCTAGAGTCGGCTTGCAAGCAATGTATTAATGCTTCTGAAGATTCAATCAAAATCTTATATTGTTTATGATTTAACGAATTTCTTCATCATACTCTTTGAGATTCCTAAATTTGTTCTCAGCGGAATTACCCACCGAAGTCTCTTTGTTCATCTCATCACGCAACGTTACCTAACCTTCGCTTCCATTCTATACAACATCCTAACAACTATTCTTACTAACACGTCCTTTGCCATTCAAACTTTTCAAAAAACTCATTCTCATTCTCTGAAAACCGAGATTCTCGCATCACTAATTCGACCTGCGACCAACTGTGCTTCATACCAGACAAAAAGCCCTCTTCTTCATAGAAAAACCTCTCCCCGCAATATTCAACACCGCATCTTCCATATTTCCTGCACCCCACCTTCTCCTCTAAAGCCACAGCGGCGCAGGTCGGCAGGTGACTTCGCTAGACACCATAAACCCCATTAGTATACCCTTTGAGCATCACATCTCTTGCGTTCCACCGCTCAAGCACGCTCATTCCATCGAGTTCGGTATCGTTGAAGCGATTTTTTCAGAAAGTTGGAAGCTAGAATGTATGTACAAGTATGGTATGGGGGTATCAAACCAAACGGATCGAAGCGAATGTTTTCCGCCATTCCGGCGCATTGCAAGCGCATAGTAGAAGAAGAAAAAATGTTCTGATGTATGTGCAAGAAACCACCTCACTCATCGTGTATGCCAACCCCAGCAGCACCATATCCGCCCCCCGATCGTTTTCCTCCCCACGCCCGGATCAAGCCTGCTCGAAAAGCGCAACGGTGGAGCAGAAATTACTCCTGTTATCGCCCTGCGGCACCACGCCCTTGCCATCCAATGTCACCATGTTCGTGCTCGCCTTGGTGCTCAAACCCCACACGTACACCTCGGCCGAGCACTCGATGCTGACCATGTTCTCCTGGCAGCTTTCGCTGTTCACGCACGTCTGGTCCCAGTTCTCGAAGAACGAGTACAGGCCGGCGCCATAGATGAGCACCTGAGAGGAAGCCAGCACGCGGAGACCCCAAGATTTCTTGCACGAGTCGGTGGTGCAGGCGCTGAAGGTGGGGTCGAAGAAGGTTGGGTTGGGGGTGAAGGGGGTGAGGGCGTTGGGGTTGGATTGCATGTATCTGTGGGTGGTTAGTCGTTGGATATAGGAAAAACGGGGGAGGTGAAGACTTACGGAGTCTCGGTCTGGATGGCGCCCATATAGATATTCTTGGCGTTGGCGAGTTGGTAGTTGTACAGCTGGCTGTGCTCAGACGCAGTGCCGTACATCCAGACGGGACCCTGGCTCTCAACGAGGACGCCGCGGCCGTTGAAGATGTTGATCTGGTTGTGGTCGGCGAGATCGAGCTCGTGGTCGGCGGCCCAGAACCAATTGTTCTCGAGAAGGACAGAACCCTTGGACGTGATGTGAAGCATCAGAAAGGCTCCCTCGCACGCGGGGTTCGCGGGACCGATTACAGAGGGGTTCTTGGAGCACTTGTCGGATTGCAGGTTGGTACCAGCACTTCCTCCAATTCTCATGTGTACGTCCCACATGCCGCAAGATCCGGCTGGGCCGGCGACATTCCATTCAATCATGACAGCACCAGGTTGGGGACCTTTGGTCTGGAAGACGAGATCGCTCATTTCAACCGCGCCAGTGTCGCCGGCTTGGCCAACTTGGAAAACCGGGGCTGGTTTGCTGGCGTCGGAGAAGGCTTGTCCGCTGGCCATGATGATCGGCCAGATTTCACCAGTCAACTTGATATTCTTGGGAACCTTGACCGTGTTGGAGATGATGTATGCGCCGTGGTCAAAGTAGACAACCTGGTCCGGAGTAGCAGAGTCAAAGACTGCTTGGATGGCCGCAGTGTCATCGGTAGTTCCGTCACCCTTGGCGCCCTTGGATTTAACACTGATGAATGACGAAGACGGAAGGGTCTCGTATTGTGGCTTTGAGCGTTCAAAAACGTTTCCGTTACCGTCAAGGAGAGATGCGGGTTTCGGTGGTGCAGTAACAGGCCCCTGAATGTGAGAGTCCGAGACTGAGGGAGCGTTGGCACTGCATGTTGAGCTTCCAGCAGAGCCATCGGCTCCAGCAGTGTATGTGTGTCCTTGGGCCCATGAAGCCACTTTAGAACCTCCAGCAAGAATGGACGAACCGTCAGCGTGAGCCACAGCAGTGGTAGCACCAGTGAAGTCACAGTTGTCAATCACTAGCTCACCTCCACCAGCAGGTACGTTGTTGCCGGTCGAGAAGGCGGTGACAATACCTTTGGGTGTTCCGGTAAACTTGCTGTCCTGGATCAGGACCGATCCCACAGTCTGGTTCGGAGGGTTGTTTGCCATGTCAACGCCGACACCACAGTTGTTGACCGTAATGGATTTGAGAGTCCAAAGCCAGTTCCAGTTCATGAAGATGGCAGTGTTGCAGTTGTTGAAGGTGAGGTTGCGGCTAGTAAACTGCTGGCTTCCCAAGAATGCTCCATAGTTACCGCCGTTGAAAACCAAATCGGCCATGAAGCCTCCAGATCCGTTGTCCATGAAGATTCCGGATTGTTTGTTGTTGGAGCCTCCGCCCTGAACCATGTTGAAAACGACATTCTGAATGCTTGTAGCCTGAGCAACCTGCCAATGAATACCAGCACCGGCTGATGGAGGCATTGCAGTCAAGTCAATGACGAAATTTCTGATTTGACGGTAGAAGTTGTTCTGGTTAGTAAACCAATTGACACCATTTACGTATGGATCCGCGTCAATGACTGCCATACCCTGGAAACCTGCAGATGCCTTGATCGTCGGAAGGTTGAGGGCATCACCAATCATTTGGGTGAAGTAGTTTTGGTTTAGTGGAGAGCTGACGACGTAGGTTCCCGGAGGGAAGTAGATGATCGCTGGAGTGAGCGTGGAAGAATCACAGCCTTGACCACAACGATTGCCAGAGGAGATGGCATTTTGGATGGCCGCAGTATCATCGGTACTACCATCACCTAAGAGCAGTTAGCTTCCATCCTTCAGAGCGAATCCGCTTCGACAAACCTTTAGCGCCGAAGTCCATCACATTTCGGTAGATCTGGAAGTTGGAATCTCCAAAGGCAACGGCACCTTGGCGTTGAATGTTGGCCAACCAGTAGTTGGAAGATGCTAGTTTGGCTGGCTTTGAGGAGTTTGTGCCATGTGTGCTATTGACGCCATGGGGAACCGCTGTCGAAAGTGGGATAGGGGCAGAGGCAGAGGCGTTGAGAGACGGTGCAACAGGCGTCGCTCCAACCGGTGAAGCTGGCGCAAGAAGCAGAAGTGATCGCAAGGTCACGAAGAGCGCGACGGTTGAGAAGGCAACCATGATGAAGAAGTGTTTTCCGAAAGGATACTGCTTGAAGGAATGTAGGTACTTTGATAAGTTGGTCAGTGACCAGCACTGTTATAAGTGATGTCAAGTAGATAAAGGAGTGGACTGGTTAAGTGTGGAAGGTGAGGTTGTCGAAATTCGCAGAACAGTCGAGTTATTTCAAGAAGAAAAAGTAAGTTGTCTGACGGTCAACAGTGAATGAATGAATAGGGGCAATCAAGCCAACCTAGTAATGACCAACGAGCACAACAACAATAATAACAACGGAAATCGAAGACGAATCAAAGGGGCGAGAGGTTCTTATTGTAGTAAATTCAGATTACAATTTACAAAGTGAAGATCAAACAACTTACAGATGATCCTTGCACCCTGAGATGTTTCTTGCCAGGGAGCTCGAGCTTCGATTCGGTACTGAGCGTCTGTTCCTTGATCTTTTTCTCCTTGCTCTTCCCGGCGTATCCACTTTGATATATATCGGCTTTTTCCCCGCCATGCCGGTTTTGGTCGGCATGATTGGCAGGGACTTCTCGGTGTTCAGGGTACAGGTGGCCATTACAGTCACATCGCAATGTCTGGTGGTCAGGGGAAGGAGGTTGATGTTGGAATGGGCCAGTCAGGTGGAATTCCTCGGCCATGTCAAAGAATGGAGGTTGACCTGAAGCGTAGCGGCCTTAGCGAGCGCTAACCCCTGCCCATTCTGCTGTCACCAGCTCCTTCGAACATTCTCCAGCAAGACCAGCTCGCACCAAAGCGCGGAGTAGGGTCCTATTAGGGATGAAACATAGCACATGAATTCCTGGTTAATCAGGGCCTTCTCCTTTGTTGAACCAGGTTAACCCTGAACGGTTTTGGTGAAGTTCTAGAGGGCGGCAGTCTGCAGACCACATTACCAGACCCACACAAGCCGCGGCCGAGATGTGGCAGTATGTAAAAGAGTAGATGCGCAGTAGGATTGGAATGAGTGGCTATGAAACAATTAGTTGTGTGTGTATCAAATTGCAACGGTCAGCAGCAACGACTGGTTAGTCGTTTGATCAGAGAAGCGCCCGTCGGTGTTTGTAGAGGCCGATCTAGGGTCTCTCACTCCACCCGTTCCCCTTTTCATTACCCATTAATCAAGATGCAACAATTAAACCCATACTTTACTCTTCACATTTATTGCGATAAGATTATCATCACATTTGATCTGTCAAATGAAAACTCATTCATGGGACGATCATTTTATTTCCGTCCTGCGAGGATGCTATGAACCACGGTCTGATC